>Ga0209085_1000367_pt1 | contig 33659 bp, 31 predicted proteins | sample C_131016_EF_Meta_FD_187310 | JGI IMG/M metagenome (GOLD analysis project Ga0209085, IMG submission 187310) | Freshwater microbial communities from Lake Croche, Canada to study carbon cycling - C_131016_EF_MetaG (SPAdes) (version 2) | ecosystem: Environmental > Aquatic > Freshwater > Lake...
CGCGCAACCGTCAAGAAGGAATTGGTTCCATCGCAGGACGCAATCAAGTTGGTGAAGGGCCTTGCCGAGGCGAAGTCAAAGGACCTGTGGCGATTCCTCGTCGCACTCAATATTCGTCACGTCGGACCAGTGGCGGCCAGGGCTCTGGCAAGCCACTTCGGGTCGCTGACGGCAATCGAAGCCGCGACCCCCGAAGAACTCTCTGCTGTCGATGGCGTGGGGACCATCATCGCGTCGAGCCTCGTCGAATGGTTGGCAGTCGATTGGCATCAAGAGATTGTGGTGCGATGGCGCGCTGCGGGCGTGCCCTTCGCGATCCCGGGTCATCCGGGGCCGGGTGCTGCGACTGAGGGGGTTGACGGCCCGCTCTCGGGTATGACCGTTGTTGTCACCGGCAGCATGCCGGGATTCACTCGCGATGGCGCGGAAGAGGCGGTGCGCCAGGCCGGCGGCAAAGTGTCGTCGAGTGTGAGCAAGAACACCTCTATCGTCTTCGTCGGTGACGGAGCGGGTTCGAAAGAGGCGAAAGCAATCGAACTCGGGATTCGGATCGTTCCAGCCGAGGAATTCGCGGCGACACTCGGCTTGGCTTAGTAGCTGCCTCCGAATTCCAGGTCGACGCCACCACCCGACAGGTGAAGTTTTCCATCGACGAGTTCGAACGTCGTGACAAGGGCAAGATCGGTCAAGAACCGGGATTCGCGGTCCATGATGCCGTCCGGAGTCTCGCAGTACATCTCGGTGGAGTAAAGCGGGCCGAACGTCATGCTCGATCCGTCGATTGCAACGTCGCCGCCCCACGAGTTACAGATTTGGCCGGTCACCTTGTTGTCGGCAATCGTCATTCGAATCGCGCGCTCGTCACCCTGATTTAAATCTCCAAGGGAGTCGCTTCCGGAGTAGAGCAGCCAATCCTGTTCGAGTGAGATGGTCGGGGTCGGTGCCGGCGTGGGTGCCGAGGTGGCACAGCCGGCCAACGCGATGAGGACCGCAATTGCGGCAGACCCAAAAATGGTGAAACGCATAGCGCCATTCTCCTCGCGATACGGGAATCGTCAAACGGGCGCGTGACTCGGCTCGGTAGGATTGGGGGTATTCCCGACGCACGGAGAACCATGTCTGACATCACCGAGGACACTGTTCGCCACCTGGCGAACCTTGCCCGCATTGCCCTGACCCCCGCCGAGGTCACGACCCTGACGAGCGAACTCGCCGCGATCGTGAGTGCCGTCGAGAAAGTCAATGAGGTGGCAACCCCCGACATTCCCGCGACGTCGCACCCCATCCCGATGGAGAACGTCTGGCGTGAGGATGTGGTCGCCGATGAGCTCACTTCGGAACAAGCACTCACTGGTGCGCCCGACCACGACGGTTCGCGATTCCGCGTGACGGCGATTTTGGGGGAGGAAGCGTGAGCGACCTCATCCGCCTCAGTGCGTCGGAACAATCCGCACTTCTCGAATCACGAGAGATTTCCAGTGTCGAATTGACAAAGGCGCACCTCGACCGCATCGCCGAGACCGACGGAGACCTTGGCGCCTTCCTACACGTTTCTGATTCAGCGCTCACTATCGCCGACGAGGTCGACTCGGCCCGCGCAGGGGGCGTCGCGCTGCACCCGCTCGCCGGGATCCCCGTAGCGGTCAAGGATGTCCTCTGCACGCTGGACATGCCGTCGACCGCGGGGTCAAAGATTCTTGATGGGTGGGTTCCGCCCTACGACGCGACCCCCGTCGCCCGACTTCGTGAAGCGCGCTTGCCAATCCTCGGTAAGACCAACATGGACGAGTTTGCGATGGGGTCGTCGACGGAGCACTCGGCCTACGGCATCACGCGCAATTCCTGGGACCGCTCCCGAATCCCGGGTGGTTCGGGCGGTGGCTCGGCATCCGCCGTCGGCGCATTCCAGGCGTCACTCGCTCTCGGTTCCGACACGGGTGGCTCGATTCGACAACCCGCCGCGTTCACCGGAACAGTTGGAATGAAGCCGACTTACGGCGGCGTGAGTCGTTACGGCGCAATCGCACTGGCATCGTCACTTGATCAGGTCGGTCCGGTTACTCGAACGGTCCTTGACGCCGGGCTGTTGCACGACATCATCGGCGGATTCGATCACCACGACTCAACAAGCATTCCAGACGAGTGGCCGTCATTCGCCGACGCCGCTCGACGAGGTGCTCGAGGGGACTCTCTGAAGGGGCTTCGCGTCGGTGTCGTGAAGGAACTCGACCAGCCAGGTTTCCAGCCCGGAGTCACCGCGCGTTTTCACGAGACGCTCACGATGCTCGCGGCCGAAGGCGCCGAAATCGTGGACGTCAGCGCACCAAACTTTGAATACGCTGTCGCGGCGTATTACCTGATTCTCACCGCCGAAGCATCGAGTAACCTTGCCAAATTCGATTCGGTTCGGTTCGGACTTCGCGTTACACCAGACGGGACGCCGACGGTCGAAGACGTTATGTCGGCAACCCGCGAGGCCGGCTTTGGTGCTGAAGTCAAGCGCCGAATCATTCTTGGAACCTACGCACTGTCTGCCGGTTACTACGACGCATATTACGGATCCGCGCAAAAGGTCCGGACTCTGATCCAGCGTGATTTTGCGGCCGCGTTCGCGCAGGTGGACGTCCTGGTGTCGCCCACTGCACCGACAACGGCGTGGAAGCTGGGAGAAAACCTCGACGACCCACTCGCGATGTGGCTCAGCGACATCACGACGATTCCTGTCAACATGGCGGGAATTCCCGGACTATCGATTCCCATCGGACTCGCCGACGAAGACAATCTGCCGGTCGGATTACAAATCATGGCGCCTGCCCGCGAGGACGCACGTCTGTATGAGGTTGGTGCTGCTATCGAGGCGCTGCTCGATGCGAAGCGAGGGTCAACGTTCTCGGCATTGACGCCGGCCTACCCGGGAGGAGCGAACTGATGGCGAAAGACGCTCTCATGGATTTCGACGTTGCGCTCGAAAAATACGAGCCTGTCATCGGGCTTGAGGTTCACGTCGAACTGTCGACGAAGACCAAGATGTTTTCGAGTGCCTCAAACATTTTCGGTGCGGACCCCAACACAGCGGTAACGCCGGTGTGTCTCGGATTGCCGGGGAGCTTGCCGGTCGTCAACAAGGAGGCCGTTCGATATTCAATTTCGCTCGGACTCGCGCTTGGCTGCCAGATCGCGGAAGCCTCCCGCTTTGCCCGCAAGAATTATTTCTATCCCGACCTCGCCAAGAACTACCAGATTTCACAGTACGACGAGCCAATCGCGTTCGAGGGTTCGCTCGAGGTCGAGCTCGACAACGGTGACATCATCACGATTCCGATTGAGCGCGCGCACATGGAGGAAGATGCCGGAAAACTGACGCACGTCGGTGGGGCAACGGGTCGAATTCAGGGAGCAGAATATTCGCTCGTCGATTACAACCGCGCAGGGGTGCCACTCGTCGAGATTGTGACGAAGCCGATTTATGGAACGGAAGGGCGCGCGGGTGAGGTTGCCCGCGCGTATGTCTCGACAATTCGTGACATTGTTCGCGGTCTGGGAATCTCGGAGGCAAAAATGGAGCGCGGCAATCTTCGCTGCGACGCCAACGTGTCCTTACGTCCTCGCGGCGCAGAAAAACTCGGGACTCGGACCGAAACCAAGAATGTGAACTCGCTGCGGTCGATCGAGCGCGCCATTCGATACGAAATCCAACGCCAAGCCGCACTTCTCGACAAGGGAACAGCAATCATTCAAGAAACGCGCCACTGGCACGAAGACACGGGCACGACCTCTCCCGGTCGTCCCAAGAGTGATGCGGATGACTATCGTTATTTTCCCGAGCCGGACTTGCTTCCGATTCGCCCCTCGCGTGAACTTGTCGACGAATTGCGCGCGGCCCTTCCGGAGCCGCCGGCCGCCGAGCGTCGGCGATTGAAAGCCGAGTGGGGTTTCAGTGACGTCGACTTCCAGTCGATTGTCAACGCGGGACTGCTTGTCGAGGTACGTGAAACGGTTGATGCCGGCGCAAATCCACAATCCGCTCGAAAGTGGTGGATGGGTGAACTCAGCCGCACCGCAAATGAAATGAACGTCGAGCCGTCCACTCTTGTGACGCCAACTCAGGTCGCTGAACTGCAAGCGGCGGTCGACGCGGGAACAATCAACGACAAACTCGCCCGCGAGGCACTCGCCGGTCTCATCGCCAACGAGGGAACTGTGGCCGAGATCATTGACAAGCGCGGTTTGACCGTCGTGTCCGATGATGGTGCTCTCATTGTCGCGATTGACGCGGCACTGGCAAGTCAACCCGACGTCCTCGAAAAGATTGCTGCGGGCAAGCTCGAGGCGGCGGGGGCGATCATCGGCGCGGTCATGAAAGCCATGGGCGGCAAGGCGGACGCGGCTCGAGTTCGCGAGCTCGTCATCGAACGCGCAACGGCGTAGAGGGTTTAGAATGGACCCATTATGAAGATTCTGCTGACCATCCTCACTTCCCTGATCTTCCTCGGGTCATTTCCCGTTATGGCATTTGCGTTTCAAGTGCCGGGCTTTGAAGGGTTGATTTTTGCCGGAGGCATCTTGATGTCGGCCTTCGCGTGGATGATTCCGTTGTACATCATCCCGCGACTCTCAAAATAAATCGTCAACAAAATACGGCGCCTCTCTTTCGAGAGGCGCCGTATTTTTTAGTCGAGACTTAGAGGGGGCGAATGTGTGCCGCCTGGGGACCCTTGTCACCCTGTGCTACCTCGAATTCGACCTTCTGGTTCTCAGCGAGACTCTTGAAACCATCGGTCTCGATCGAGCTGAAGTGTGCGAAGAGGTCGGGACCGCCCTCATCGGGGGTGATGAATCCATAACCCTTTTCGTTGTTAAACCATTTCACGACGCCAGTGGCCATGATGCTGCGCTCCTTGCTGTTTGATGGGTCGTACTTCGCCCACCAAGGTCACCATCCCTGTGTCCCAGAACTGCCTGAGAGTGATGTCTGACTAATCCGACACTAGCGCAGATTTATTGAATTGCAGACAAAAATACATAACAAATTTCCCGCGGCATCGAAAAATTATTGCGACGATGTCGAGTTGTGGCCGGTAATCGAAACATTACCTGTCGCTAGAATGGTCACACGACCGTTCGCGAAAGGACATCGTGAAAAGCGTTTCCATTGTCATCCCGGCGTATAACGAGGAAGACGCCATCCTTCCGTGTCTCGAGGCGTGTATCGCTCAAACCGTTCCAGCCCACGAAATCATTGTCGTCAATAACAAATCAACGGATAAAACCGTGGACATTGTTCGCGAGATTCAGTCGTTGTACCCCGATGCGCCGATCCGACTCATTGAGCAGGCGGACTCCCAAGGGATCACGCCGACTCGAAACAAGGGGTTTGACGCGGCGACCGGTGACATCATCGGCCGAATCGACTCGGACTCGATTGTCGAACCTACCTGGGTAGAAGAAACCGCCAAGGCGTTCGATGACCCGACGGTCGACGCGATCACCGGCCCGGTGATTTATTACGACATGCCGTTTCGTCGATTTGGGAAAATCGCCGACGACACACTTCGCAAAGCGATGTTCAAGTTGGCACGGGACTATAAATTCTTGTTCGGCTCAAACATGGCGCTCTCGCGCAGTGCGTGGCTCGCGGTGCGCGAAGAGACCTGTGCCGACGAAGAAGATCTGATGCACGAGGATCTCGACCTGGCCGTTCACGTCAACGACGCGGGACTTAACATCGTGTATTGCTCGAAAATGATTGCGGGAATGTCTGGCCGGCGCATGGACGACAGCCCGTCCGACATCGTCTCGTACCTCGGGCGTTACGACCGGACCTACAACCACCACGGTATTCCCGACCGTTTGCTTCGTGTCCCCGCCGCCGTTTTTCTGGCCCTGTACCCCGTTGCCAAGACGATGCACTGGGGCAAACGAATCAGTAAGGCGATTCGCAGTTCGTAGCGGGCTGTTACTTTTTGGCGGATGCGGCCCGAGAGGTGCTCTTCTTCGCGGGCGGAACGATCGCATCGTGCAAGTCGACGGGAGGCGTCACGCGGTGACGGCGACGCTCTGCTCGGCGCTTCGCGATGATGTTGAGTGATTCGACGACAACGGCGAACGCCATCGGACCGTAGATGAACGCTTTGTCGATCTCGGTGCCAAACCCCTCCGCGACGAGGGAGGCGCCGATCAGGACAAGGAAGGACAGTGCGAGCATTTTGATCGTCGGGTGCTTCGCGACGAAATCGCCGACCCAGTTCGCGGCGAACAACATCGCGATCGATGACAACACGACGGCGATGATCATGATCGCAAGGCTGTAGTTCATGCCAACGGTCATTCCGACCGCCGTGATAATTCCGTCAATCGAGAAGACGACGTCGAGGATGAGGATCTGACCGATGATTGCGGCGAACGCCTTTGCGCCCGTTTGTCTGGGGTTGGACTTGCCCTCGTCGCCCTCGAGATTGTCGTGGATCTCGGTGACGGACTTGTGGACGAGGAAAATGCCGCCCGCAATTAGAATGAGGTCGCGGCCTGAGAAGTGGAACGCACCGACCGACACGAGAGCCTCGTTGAGCTGGATAATCCAATACGCGCCGAAGAGCATGATGACCCTCGTGAACAATGCGGCACTCAGTCCAACGAATTGGGCGCCCTTGCGCATCGCGGCCGGCAAGTTGGATGCGAGGATCGTGATGAAGATAATGTTGTCGATTCCCAAGACGACCTCGAGGATGGTCAGCGTTGAAAGCGAGAGCCACATCGCGGGATCGGTGAGGAATTCGAGCATGTGTTCATCCTAAAACAAGGCGCTAGACTGAACCGAACCACGGGAGCTCGAAAGGGCTGAGAGGAAGCATTAGCTTCGACCGTCGCACCATCCGGGTAATGCCGGCGTGGGATGGCAGTTTCGTCCCGTGCACCTGACAGAAAGTGCACCTCAGTGAAGACAACGTACAGCGACTGGAGAACCGTCGACCTCATCGTCGCCGCCGTTCTCGCCGTCGCATCGGGCGTTATCTTCGTCGCGTGGAATTCCGCCTACGGACCGTTGTCGGCAGCTCTCGCCACCGCCACTCCGGGGTTTGTCGCCATTCTCGATGGCGTGTGGTTGATGGGCGGGATCCTTGTCGCGCTCGTCATTCGCCGCCCCGGTGCGGCCGTTTTCGGTGAAGTTGTCGCCGCCACGGTGTCCGGAATCATCGGAAATCAGTGGGGATTCACCGTGCTCATCCTTGGACTCGCCCAGGGGCTCGCGATTGAGTTGGGATTTGCTTTCGTGCGTCGGTTCAAGTTCGACATGTTGAGCGTCACGGTGGCTGGTGCGCTCGGGGGCCTCGTTCAGGGTGTCCTTGAATTCATCTTCTGGTACCCGGGCATGGGCATCGGGTTCGCCTACGTCTATGTTTCGTCGGCGACCCTGTCAGGCGTTTTGCTTGGCGCGTTGCTGTCCGTCGTCCTTGTTCGCGCCCTTGCCAAGACAGGCATCCTCGCCACCTTCGGTCGATAACATGTCCCGCCGGCTCGTCACGTTCAAATCCTGGTCAATGTGGTTCAACGGCACGGATTCCGAGACATTGCGCGACATCACTCTCAAGATTGCGCCAGGGGAGCGGGTGCTCGTCACCGGTCCCAGCGGCGGGGGAAAATCAACTCTTGTCCGTGCCATTGCAGGTCTCATTGACCCGTCAACCGTCTCGGAGTGGGGCGAGCGGACGAATCGAGCGAAATCGGTCGCCTATGTCGGTCAAGAGCCGGACGAACAGATCCTTTTTCCCACAATCCGCGAAGAGGTAGCCTTTGTCGCCGAGACCGCGGTGTCGGACTCGAGTGACGTTGAGCAGCGCATCCACGATGCACTGGAATCCGCCGGTGTCACCAACCCAGTGGACGGATTGATGGGACGCCTGTCGGGTGGTGAAAAGCAGCGCGTGGCGATTGCGACCGCGATGGCCGCCGACCCCGACTTGCTCGTTCTGGACGAGCCGACCGCGAGTCTGGACGGCATTTCCATGGAAACTGTGCGAGATGCCGTTCATCGCGTTATTGATGACTCAACCTCGGCACTTGTCATCGTCGAACACCGCATCAAGTTGTGGCGAAACCTCGTTGATCGAATTGTTGTCATCGCTGATGGTCGAATCGCAATCGACGGTCCATTGGACGAGGTGCTGTCAACGCAACGCAGCGCGCTCGTCGCGTTGGGAGTGTGGGTTCCGGGCCACACGCGTGCAAAGCGACCCAACCCTCGCCAACGCGGCGCCCAAACGGTCTTGCAAACTCGGAAGTTGGTCATGACGCGGGCTCCGGAAGCACCGGTGTTTCGCCTGTCCGCACTCAATCTTCGGGAAGGCGAGGCAGTCGCCATCACTGGTCCGAACGGTTCCGGTAAGACGACCGCGCTTCGAGTGCTGGGCGGACTGATCCCGCCGTTGAGCGGAACCGTCGAATATCGCGACAACGACGTCGAACCCCATCGAATGCCCGCTCGCGCTCTCGCGAAATGGGCGTCGTCCGTTGTGCAAAATCCTGCGTACGGATTTGGCAGCGGAACGGTCGCCGACGAGGCTCCGGCCCACGAACGAGCAGCGGTGGGACTTCGGGGGATGGACCGACGTCACCCGCAGAGTCTCAGTGGGGGGGAGCGACGCCGCCTCGCTCTCGCAACCGCGATTTCACGCGAACCCTCGATTCTTTTCCTCGATGAACCGACCTTTGGCCAGGACGCCCATTCGTGGCATGACCTTCTCGACCGTTTGCGTGACTACCTTGACGCCGGTGGCGCAATCGTTTTCGCATCTCACGACCAACTTCTGGTTCGGTCACTCGCGCACCGCGTAATCCATCTCGGGGACAACTCATGACCGCGCCTCGACCTCACTCCGTTGCGCTCATCGTTGCCAGCGCGGTTCCGGCTCTCGTTGTTGTCTGGAGTGTGGATCCATGGACGCCGATCATTATGGGACTGCCGCTCATCGCTTTCATCACGGCGATGACCTCCGGTGTCGTCAAACGACCGTCGTCGGCGGCCCTGACAGTCCTCGGTATCGCCGTCGCGACCGCTGGGGTTGCGTCCCTTCTTTACGCGGCACCGCGAGGGGCAATGTACCTCGATTGGGGACTCATCCACATCAGTCGGGGTTCGCTCGAAGTGGCCCTTGCCGCAATGCTTCGAATTGTCGTCATTGCCCTGCCGGCGATGCTCGTCGGCAGCGCCATTTCGGCACACGAATTCCTCGCGACGTGCGCCGTGAGGCGATTGCTTCCCGACCGCGTCGCGCTGGCGACCCTGATCGCACTTCGGCTCGTTCCCGTCATCTCCTCTGACCTCGACGAGACGCGGCAAGCCCGCCGCGCCAATGGACGGACATCGCCACCGTTTGCCGTCGCGTTGACCGCACTCGTCATTTCAATCCGCCGTGCGGTCCGGATGAGCGACGTGGCCGAAATCCGCGGTTTCTCGCGCGCTAATCGAACTTGGAGCGTTTATCGTCGGTTGCGATTTGCGGATTGGGCTCTGATGGTTGGCGCATTCGCCATTGGTATCTCGGCGATGATTGTGGTCATCTCTATCGGAGCCTGGAATAGTGCTATCCGCTAAACCGTACGTTGTCTTAATTGATGGCAAGAGTGGTGTGGGAAAGTCGAGCCTCGCCGATGTCATCGCGTCACACCTGGACGCAACCGTTGTGCACCTCGACGACGCGTATCCCGGTTGGAACGGGCTCGACGCCGGCCGGGACGTCGTTATCGACTCGGTGCTTGTGCCACTCGCCGCCGGGTTGCCCGGACAGTTTCGCACTTGGGATTGGCACCGAGATACCGCGGGCGAGATTGTCACGGTGAACCCCACCGACGCAATCGTGATTGAAGGATGTGGAATCAGTACCCCGCGGTCGCGGTCACTCGCCTCGACCGTAATCTGGGTCGAATGTCCCGAATCTGACCGGCGGATTCGGCTGTTTGGTCGGGACGGCGATGCGTTCTCTGAATACCTCGACGCGTGGGATCGCCAGGTGGATGCTCACATCGCCACCAACTATCCGATCGGAACCGCGACGACAATCGTTCGAACGTGACGCGAGGAAAATCTTTGGGTGGCTAACGGGGCTCGAACCCGCGACCTTCAGGACCACAACCAGACGCTCTACCAACTGAGCTATAGCCACCATGTGCGCCAAGGCGCAACCGTTCTATATTACGACAGGAACGGAGCCCACTTTTCCGTAGCGGATACGCGGGCTGCCTCGAGTTCGGCCGGCGTGATTTCCGCCATACCGAAGACAAGTTTTCGGTAATACTCGAGTTCCCGAATCGATTCAATGGCATCGGCGAGGGCGCGGTGGTTTCCGATTTTCGGAGGCATGGCGCCGATGACGTAGGGAAACCAGCGAAACATGATTTCCTTAATGGTCGACGTATCGACATTTCGGTAGTGAACCCAGTCCTCGACCGAGGGCATGTACTTCGCGAGGAAACGCCGGTCCATGTGAATCGTATTTCCGCCCATTTGTGCCGTTTGGCGGTGGGGCACGTGCTTCTGGATATACGCCAGGACTTGTCGTTCCGCCTCGGCGACGGGAACGCCATTCGTGATGAGGGGGAGTAGTCCGCTTTTGTCGTGCATGTTTCGGACAAAGTCGCTCATATTCGCCATCGCCGCATCGGTTGGCTTGATCACCAGTTGAATGCCGTGGTCGACGGGATTGAGCAAACCGTCCGTCACGATTACACCGATTTCGACGATTTCGTCATCGCGCTTGCCTGGTTCGACCGTGTTGATGTTGAGCCCCGTCATTTCGAGGTCCAACCACACGATGAAGCGACTCGCGTCGGTCAATTCGTTACCTGCCATTCGTTCAGCCTACCGAAGACCTCCCTGGCGGAACCCGTGGGCGGCTAAGGTCCCCCTCCCGCGGAAACGGTGACGAATCAACCCGACGAACTGGACTAGGTCAGTTCGAACTGACCACCATCGAGTTGCCCCTGTTGACGATAGAGATCGAGCTTGGCGCGCGTGTCCTGAATGTCGAGGTTTCGCATCGTGAGTTGACCGATTCGATCGGCCGGGCCGAAGGCAGCATCGTCGGTACGTTCCATCGACAGTTTTTCGGGGTGGTAGCTGAACCCCTCGCCGACGGTGTTGACGATGGTGTAGTCGTCTCCGCGCCGAAGTCGCAACGTGACGGATCCGTTGACCGCGGCCGCGACCCACTTGGTGAGCGATTCCCGCAACATGAGCGTTTGTGGGTCGAGCCAGCGACCTTCGTACAACAGGCGTCCCATTCGACGACCCTCAGCCGCGTAGGCCGCCATTGTGTCCTCGTTGTGAATCGCCGAGAGGAGGCGTTCGTACGCGATGTGCAGCAGCGCCATCCCTGGCGCTTCGTAGATTCCGCGACTCTTGGCCTCAATGATTCGATTTTCGATTTGGTCGGACATTCCCAGTCCGTGACGACCGCCAATGTCGTTCGCGGTCATGATGACACCGACGGCGTCGTTCGAGAAATCTTTGCCATTGATGGCGACCGGGCGGCCCTGACGGAACGTGATGGTGACGTCCTCCGTCTCGACGGTGACTGCTGGATCCCAAAACTTTACGCCCATGATGGGTTCGACGATTTCGTACGAGGTGTCGAGTTGCTCGAGTGACTTTGCTTCGTGTGTCGCGCCGAGCATGTTCGCGTCGGTCGAATAGGCCTTTTCTTGAGATGCTCGGTACGGCAGGTCACGGGCGTTCAACCACTCGGACATTTCGTGCCGACCACCAAGTTCGCCGACAAAATCTGCGTCCAGCCACGGCTTGTAGATGCGTAGGTTGGGGTTCGCGAGAAGTCCGTAGCGATAGAACCGCTCGATGTCGTTGCCCTTGTATGTGCTTCCGTCACCCCAGATCTCGACACCGTCCTCGTGCATCGCGCGCACAAGGAGTGTTCCGGTCACAACGCGACCGAGGGGAGTGGTGTTGAAATATGTCTTTCCACCGGTTCGAATGTGGAATGCTCCACACGCAATTGCGGCGAGGCCCTCTTCGGCGAGCGACTGGCGACAGTCAACCAGCCGGCCCGCTTCGGCACCGTAGGTCAACGCGCGTTCGGGGATGGACTCGATATCGTCTTCGTCATATTGTCCGAGGTTTGCCGTGTAGGCAAATGGGACCGCACCCTTTTCGCGCATCCACGCAACCGCGACGGACGTGTCAAGACCGCCCGAAAAGGCGATGCCGACTTTGTCGCCGACCGGAAGAGAAGCGAGAACCTTTGTCATGTCTCCAGCCTAGACAATGCGGCCACGGGCCCCACTCGAATTGAATGCAAGGGCACGGCTAGGGAATTCGAACGATCGCCGAATCCTTAGAGGTCGTGGTGTAGTTGGTCTTCACGACGGTTGCTCTCACGCTGATCTTTTTGCCACGATCAGCACTTGTCAGAGTGTAGGTGCTGTTGATTGCACCCGAGATGGCCGTTCCATTTCGCAGCCACTGATACGTCACCGAATCGGCTACTGGCGACCAGGTGCCGGCCGATGCCGTCAGGACTGACCCAACGGTTGCGGTTCCTGAAATTGACGGCAGGACAGTGTTCGCAAAGGTTCCCGCTACCGCGATTCGCGCTGCGCTCGTCTTTACGACCGTCGCATATCCAGAGCGAGTTCCCGTGACCTCCACCGTGATGTTGGCCCCTAGGTCGTCTCCGGTGATGACATAACTGGCGGTGGTTGCCGAACCAATGTTGGTGCCGTTTCGCTTCCACTGATAGGCCAGTGCCACCGATCCCGGACCCCAGGTGCCCGGGGTTGCGGTGACTGTGGCCCCGACGCCCATCGTTCCGGCGATGGTGGGAATGGGTGTCGGAGCCAACACTCCTAGCGCGATGTCGCCTGTTGCGGTGCTTGACACCGTCGCGGAGTCAAAACCTGGCGCGGTTGCAGTCACCGCAACGGTGATGTTCGTGCCGAGGTCGAGAGCAGTGAGTTCGTATGTTCTGGATTGCGCTCCAGAAATGTTTCCTCCGTCCCGCTTCCATTGATACGAAAGCGTCGGGACAACAGGACCCCAGGTTCCCGCACTTGCGGTCAATACTTGTCCAACTCGTTCCGTGCCCGAAATCGTGGGGGTGGGAGCTGGCGTGAAGGTTCCTGTGTCGATCTCGGATGTTGCCAGGGATGTCTTCTGAACCGTGTTGTAGCCAAGCAATGTTCCCGTCACCTTCACCGTGATTTCTGCGCCAAGGTCGGCCGCGACGAGTGTATAGGTTGCCCGAGTCGCCCCGACGATTGGGGCGGCGTCCTGATACCACTGGTATGCAAGGTTGGACGGGGTGGGCAACCACGAGCCCGGAGTCGCCGTCAGAACGGATCCGACGCTCGCGTTTCCCGAAATCGTCGGTGTTGGGGACGCGGTGAAGTCGACTGTGGAAACCGTTGCGGTCGAATCACTGGTTTTCGGCGTGACTTCATATGCCGTTTTTGTCGCCGTCACCGTCACGGACAGCGTCGCACCGGCATCGGCACCAATGACGGCATACGTCGATGCGGTCGCACCATTTATCGGAGACCCGTTTCGATTCCACTTGTACGACAACGTGGCAGTTGGAGACCAAGACCCAGGAATGGCCGTCAATGTCGAGCCCACGCGCGCCGTACCCGTAATTGTCGGCGTAGGGGCCGTATCGAAAACACCGAGTCCGACCGTTCTGGGAGAACTGGCGGCCGTGGTCGTCGAGTATCCGTCCCGTGTTGCGGTTACCGCAACCGAGACCTTCTGACCAGCGTCCGTCGTGGTCAACACATACGTTGGAGTTATTGCGCCGACGATAACCTTTGTGCCCCGGTACCACTTGTAGGTGAGGGTTCCGGTCGGTGTCCACGTACCGGAACTCGCGGTCAGAGTCTTGCCTACGATGAATTGACCGCTCACGGTAGGCGTCGGCGCGGCCGTGAATGCGCCGAGCGCGACTGCGGCGGTAGACACGCTCGTCTTGGCCACATCGGTATAGGCCTCGAGTGTTCCGGTCACGCGAACCGAAATTTTCGCACCGGCGTCGGCAGCCAGGAGGGTATATGTTGCCGACGTTGCGCCATCAATGTTCGACGTTCCGCGTTTCCACTGATACGCGAGTTCCACGCCCTCCGGTCGCCATGTCCCAGGGCGAGCTGTGAGAGTTTTCCCAACCTGGACAGTGCCGGAGATTGTCGGAACTGGGGTCGCCGACATGATTCCCTCGACGACCGCTGCGGTGTCAGCGCTGGTCATCGTTTCGGAAAAATAGCCAAGTTTTGTCGCTTCAACGCGGACAGAAATCACCGCATCGAGGTCTTCAGCAGTAGGCGTGTACCGGATCTCGGTGGCGTCATCAATGTCTTCTCCGTCACGCATCCATTGATACGCGAGATCGACGGGACGCGGCAGCCAGGTTCCCGCGACAACTGTCAAAGGATTACCAACTCGAGCAACTCCGGTAATTGTCGGAGTTGGAGTCGCGGTAAGTGTTCCAAAATCGATTGTCCCGGTCTCGTCGGTCGTCATGGTGGTCGACTCATAGCCGAGTTTGATTCCCGTGACCTCGGCAGAGATCACCGATTCGGCATCCTCGCCCACAAGCGTGTACGTTGCAGATGTCGCGCCATCAATCGGGTCACCGTCACGCAGCCATTGGTAGGTAAAGCTCGTTGGTGTGGGAGTCCAGTCCCCAGGAGACACGCGAAGCGTGTTTCCAACGACTTCGGTCCCGTCGAGCGTTGGTTTGACGGCGTCCTCGAAGACGAGCGCTTCAACCGGGTCGGTTGCGACACTGGTCCGTGATGCGTTGGTGTACGCGGTCCGGGCCGCCGTGACGACAACCGAGATTGCTTTTCCGGCGTCGACCGGTTGCAACACGTACGTGGCCGAGGTTGCCCCTGTGATTGCGGTCGATTCGCGGCGCCACTGGTAGGACAACCCATCGGGGGTAGGCAACCACGTCCCTGCCCGAGCGGTCAACGTTTCACCGACCGACACAATTCCCGTGATGGTCGGAACGGGTTGTGTTCCAAAAACGGCGGCGACGACCGGTGCCGTTGCCGCGCTGGTGCTCGCGGCGTTGACGAACCCAGCTTTGGTGCCCGTGGCGCTGAACGTCACGATTGCGCCTAGATCGGCCGGTGCAAGTCGATACGTCAGCGATGACGCGCCCGAGATAGCAACGCCGTTGCGCTTCCACTGATAGGTGGTTGAGTCAACAACGGGTGTCCAGACCGGCACCGTCGCCGTCAACAATTCGTCCACCTTCGCAGTCCCGCTGATTGTCGGAACCGGTGTCGACGTGAACGTTCCAGAGGCCACCGCCACCGTTGGCAGGCTGGTTTTCGGGTCGCCCTCGTAGTAGTCGCGCACGCCTGTGACAATCACCCGAATGAGCGCGCCGGCATCCGCGCTCGTGAGCATGTAGGTGCTGGAAGTTGCACCCGTAATAGGAACTCCACCACGGGTCCATCGATAGGTGAAATCGGATGGTGTCGGCGACCATGCACCTGTCACTGCGGTTAGCGTCGATGCAACCTTGGCCGTCCCCGTGATGGTGGGTGTGGGTTGCGCATTGAATCTGGCGAGCCGAACTTCGTCAGTTGCTACCGAGAACGCCGATTCGTCAACGAAACCCTCTTTGTGCGCGGTCACTCCGAGTACGAGAGTGAATCCCAAATCATCTTCGGTGACGACGTGTGTGATCTCGGTTTCGTCGTCGATCAATTCCCCATCGCGGTACCACTGGTAATCGAAGGAATCAGGGGCATTTGTCCACGTGCCCGTAGTTCCCCGAATTGTGCTTCCGACTCTGGCGGTTCCGGTAATCCTGGGCACGGTCAGCGACCCGATGACACCGGCACTCACGGTGGCCGGTGTTGCGGTCGTTCGTGTCCACGAGGAATATCCGACGCGCGATGCAGTGACGGTTACCGTGATGTCCTGCCACTCGTCGTCGGCGGTCGCCACGTAGGTCGCGTTGGTCGCGTCCGTTATCGCGGCGCCATTGCGCTTCCACTGGTAACTAATTGAGGTCGGTGTCGGGGAGAGCGTTCCGAAGGTGACGGCGAGCGTTGAGCCGACGGACGGGTCTCCCGTGATGACCGCGCTCGCGCCACCAGTGAAGGTCAACGCGGGAACAATGATGGTCTGTGCGCTTGTCGTTGATGTCGTGGTGATGCCGTCAGCGGTTCCCGTTGCGGTGACAGTGAGGCGACTTCCCGCGTCGGCTGCCGCGACGGTGTATTGCGCGGAAGTGGCACCGGAAATATCGGTTCCACCACGCTTCCACTGGTAGCTGATTGTTGCGATTGGCGTCCACGCAGTGGTCGCCGCTGTGAGAATCTGACCAACGGCGACTGTTCCCGTAATAGTGGGCACGGCGGTCGACGTGAACGTTCCCGTGACGACCACGTCACTGTCGATACTGGTCTTTGCCGTTGAGGAATACCCCGTCAGCACCGGCGTGACACGAACGGAAATCACGAATCCACGGTCAGCCAACGTCAAACGGTAGGTCGACGACGTTGCACCCGAGATTGCCACTCCGTTACGAAGCCAGACATACGTGAAGCTTGTTGGAGTTGGTGTCCATCCGGACGTTACGGCGGTAAGAAGTTGTCCAACGGCGGTTGTTCCGCTGATCGTTGGGACGGGTTTCACTGAATACAGTCCGCTGAGCACCGTTGACGTCGGCTGACTTACCCGGGTAATGGGAAGGTAATTCGTGAGGACTGGTGTGACTTGAACAGAAATCACAGCCCCTGCATCCAGTCGAACAAGTTCATAAGTGTCTGATGTCGCGCCGTCGATGGGGACACCGTTTCGGAGCCATTGGTAATCAAACGAATCCGGAGTGGGTGTCCAGTCGGCCGATGTTATTTCCAGCGTGCGGCCAACCTGGGGAATCCCGGTAATGCTGGGACGGGGGCTCGTCGTGAATCGCAAGATTTCACTCGCCGTTACCGGATCCGACGTCAACGTAAGGTCGTTGAATCCGAGTAATGAGGCGGTGACGTCGACCGTTATTTCAGCGTCGGAATCGGCAAGGGCAATTGTGTAGGAATCATCGGTCTCACCATCAATCGCGATTCCGTCTCGATACCACTGGTAGCTCAGGGAATCGGGTGTCGGCGAGAACACGTCAGTGAGGACTGTCAACGTTTCACCGAAGTCGGGAGTTCCGTCGATTGCGGGCAAACCTGACGTATCGAAATCCATCAATGGAATTGAGCTTGCGTCGGACGTTGCCGCCGCGGAAATGTAACCGGTCAGGACTGCAGTCACCCGGACGGTGATGTCTGTGCCCATATCCGCAGCCGTGAGGGTGTAGGTGTCTTCGGTGGCGTCGGTTATCGCGACATTGTTCCGTTTCCACTGGTATGTGAACGATTCAGGTGACGGTGTCCAACTTCCAAGATCAACGGTGAGAACGTCATCAATCGACAGCGATCCACTAATCGTTGGAGTGCCAACCTCGGCGAAGCTGGCCGCAGTGATTGCCGCGGTCCGCGCACTGGTCCTGGAGGTGGGGGTGTAGCCCGCCGTTGCTCCCTCGACGGTGACGCTGATTGTCGCGGCGAAATCGTCACTCGTCAGTTCATAGGTTGACTCCGTTGCGCCGTCGATGTCTGTGGTTACCGACGCAATGGTCCGGTGCCATTGGTAGGTGTATGCATCGTCCGGTGTCGGACTCCAACCGGACACGTTTGCTGTCAACGTTGATGCAACGCTCTTTGTGCCGGTGATGGTCGGAACTGTCGTCGTCGTGAATGCCGCCGTGACAACGGTGGCCGTTTCGGTGCTGGTGGTTGGCGTTGGTGTGTACCCGGCTTTGGTTCCCTCAACGGACACGCTAATTGCGGTGTCAACGTCATCAATCATCACAACGTACGTGGACGACGTAGCGTCGGGGATGTCTACACCGTCACGTTTCCACTGATACGTGTACGTGACGCCAGAAGACGGACTCCAGCCCGAAACGTGAGCCGAAAGTGTCGAGCCAAAAACGGCTGAGCCTGTGATGGTTGGAAGTGTCGTGGTGGCGAAGGACGTGGTCGTGATCGTATCGGTGTCGGCACTCGTCGTGGACTCTGCGGCGTACCCCGCCTTGGTGCCTCGGACAGTGACGCTAATCACTGACTCGATGTCGGCAACGGTCAACACGTATGTCGCGGAGGTGGCACCCGAGATGTTTGTTCCGTCTCGATTCCACTGATAGGCATAGGAGACGCCTGCGGATGGGATCCAACCTGAGACGTGCGCGGTCAGCGTCGAGCCAAAGATGGGCGTCCCAGTAATGGTCGGGTCAGTTGCCGTGTCGAACGCACTGGGTGCGATGGTGTCGGTTTCCGCAGAAGTGGTGGATGCCGTCGTGAACCCGGCTTTACTGCCTTGAGCGGTCACGCTGATGGTCGCCCCGACATCGGCAACGGCCAATTCATAGGTCGAGTTGGTCGCGCCGGCAATGTTTGTGGTGATCACACCGACGGTTCGGTGCCACTGATAGGAAAAGGAAACCCCTTCGGATGGGCTCCATCCGGCAACATCGGCCGTCAACGTCGACCCGAACGTGGTGGTCCCACTGATGGTCGGGTCGGTGGTCGTGTCAAAGGTTGCTGCAGCAATGGCCGTTGTAGGGGCACTGGTCCTCGACGCAGAAGTAAATCCGGCTTTCGATCCCTCGACGGTGACGCTGATTGTCGTGCCGAGATCATCTGCAGTAAGCACGTAGGTTTCGTCAGTTGCATCGGAAATATCGGTAGTGACTGAGTCCACAGTTCGGTGCCACTGATAGGTGTACGAGACACCAGAAGACGGGCTCCACCCGGTCACACTTGCGGACAGCGTCGCGCCAACCTGCTTTGTTCCCGAGATGGTGGGAACAGTCGTGGTGGCGAATGTATTGAGCGTCGGCGCGATGGCGTTAGAACTCGTTGCAGAATCGGGATCAAATCCATCGGCAGCACCGGTCACGATTGCCCGAATTGAGGACCCGATATCGGCGAGGACGGTAACGTACGTAGACGATGTCGCCCCGTCGATCGGCGTGTTGTCTCGCGTCCATTGATAGGTGAACGTCGTTTCAGCGGGAATCCATGTTCCCTCGGCAACCGAAAGCGTGGACCCGACCCCGGTGCTACCTGAAATCACTGGGGTATCGACCGTGACCGTATCCGCCCACGCCGGAGTCGCCTGCACAGCCCCTGACAACACCACGGCGATGGCAATAACCACCGCCACGGTGCGGGACATCCAGGACGTAACTAACGACATATAACTCCAGTGGCGTAATTCACGACGCGGCGGGCCAATCCCGTCTAAACCAGCCTAATCGCGGATGCGCTGAACTTCATTAGGCAAAGAAAGGCGATGTTGCCTATCCGACTTGCCACCCGCCATCAACGATGAGGTGCTGGCCAGTGATATATCCACTGGCATTTGACGAGAAGTAGCGATAGGCGCGGGCGACGTCCTCGACCGATCCAAGTTCACCCAAGGGTATCCGTCCGATAAAGTGCTCGCGTTCCTTAGTCGGCGAGGTTTTATTTTCCGATGCACGGGTTTCAAATAGAGCAGTCATCATCGTTGATTCAATTTGCCCAGGGCACACGGCGTTAACCCTGATGCCATGAGGTGCGAGGTCGGCGGCCATGCTCTGCGAGAGTCCAATGAGCCCAAATTTGCTCGCCGAATAGGCAGCATTTCCAGCACCACCCCGCACGCCAAACAGTGATGATGAAAAGACGATCGTTCCTCGCAGGTTCGCGCGGACCATTTCGGTCGCAAAGATGCGAGCAGTCGTGAATGCGCCGGTGAGATTGACGCGTATCACGGCGTCCCAGGTTGCCGAGTCCATGTCGAGTACCGGCTTCAACGCAAGGATGCCCGCGTTGGCGACGACGGCGTCGCAAACTCCGAATTCCGCGGTGATTCGCCCAGCTGCCGCCTCGACCGACGTCGGGTCGGCCACATCCATGACGAGTGGAACGGCGTCGATGCCAAATTCATCGTGAAGTTCCTGTGCAAATGTGGAACATGTCACCTCATCGATGTCGGACACCACGATTCGGCTTCCCGCGCGCGCGAATTCTCGGCAGATCGCTCGACCAATCAAGCCGGTTGCCCCGGTAACAAGCGCGGTTCGGCCCGTCAACGCGTATTCGTCGCCGTGCGTCCCGTTCATCGATGCCCTCCTGGCGGATGTGCGATCGCATTGGCGACCACTTGATCGTGACCGGGAATCAGCCGGTGGTCGTCGCGGCGACCCAGTTCGAGAAGTTTTGACAGAGAGTGGGCGGCGTTCTGCTCGTCCGCGGGGGTGCTGCCTGCGCACGAACCGCAGGGCACGTTGTCCAGGAGGTTTTGAGCGAGGTCTGTAGCATCGCAACCAAAGACCCACGTCCCGGTCTCGCGAAGGTTCACGGAAAACGACTGGTGACCCGGTGTATGACCAGGCGTCGAGTGTGCCATGACGCCGGGAGCGAGTTCGGTATCCCCGTCAAGAACTCTCCACTCTGTCGAGGAGTGTGTCCAGTCCTTGTCGAAAAACCCTTCGGCGATCCCGACGTGACCGGATCGAACAAAGTCAAGTTCCGCACGTTGAATGGCGATGGGAACACCGGCTTCGCTCAATGTCGGAATTCCACCTGAGTGGTCGACATGCATGTGGCTGATCGCCGCGAGTGAGACGTCGCTTGGCTGAAGCCCGACGGTCGCGAGCGCGGTTGCAAGTGGGTTCCCATCGAGCACCCAATTCCATCCTGTTTCATCCTTGGGGGTTGGTCGAAGATGCCACGGTGTATCGATGTTCGGGGCACCGACCCCGCCCGCGACATACGCATCGCGGTTTGCGGAGGATAGGTGGGCGTTACGGGACATACCTGTATCCAGTAACACCCACCCCTCCGTCGTTTCGACGAGGTAGCCGAGCAGCGGTTCCCAATACAGGTGATGTGGTCCACCGGCGAGTGACAGATTTTTGGACACTCGCTCGGCTCCGTATTGGAGGATGAACAGCCGCTCGGCGTGAGTCACCGTTTTACCTTCAGGACTTCACTCGGTTGTTTGCGGTGAAGAGGAGATACACCGCACCGGTCACAATCAGTCCAGGAATCCACGAGATGTCTGCGCCGTCCACCAACGCGGTTGCAGATCCTTGATAGGCAGCGTTGTTCACGAAGGGCAGCGACACCGCAATTCCGATTGCGTAGGCCAACAACGCCTTGAGGTTCAAGCCAGCGTAAGTCCACGATTCCTTGTTTGCGAAGTAGCGACCCTTGGGCTTGAAGAACGCGTCGACGTCGTAATCTCCCTTGCGGATCCAGTAGTAGTCGACGAGGTTGATGATTCCCCAGGGTACAAATCCGAGAAGTAAGAACGACAGGAATGTGCTCACCAACGCATTGAAGTCCGCGGTTGCCGCAACGGCAATAGCAAGACCGAGCGCGAAGGTCGGAATGAGCATTCCAACGCGAAGTGCGACAGACGCTTTTGGCGCCTTGAATGTGGAGATCGCGGTGATCAGGTTGAGCATTCCACCATAGAGATTCATCGCGTTGTTTCCCGCGATGGCGATCGTGGTGACGAGCATGAGTGCAACGACAACCCAACCTTGTCCGAACATTTCCTTGATTGCACCTGCGGTGTCACCCGGTGTGAACTGCACGGCGAGCATGACACCGAGCAGTTCGGTCCACAGCGTGCCGAGGAACGAGCCGCCGAATGTCCACCAAAATGCCTCTGAAGCCTTCGTCTCGTAAGGAAGGTAACGCGAATAGTCCGACACGTACGGAGCATAGGTAAGGAGGAACGTTGCGATGATACCGAACGCGGTGAGGAAGGGTCCAACGGCGAATCCCGACATGGACAAATCAAATCCGCCGTGTGCGAGGGACGCGATGGTGACCACGATGACAGCGACCGCGAGTGGCCACTGCCCCCACTTTGCCGCCGTGTGGATTGCCCGATATCCGAGTAGCGCCAGCAACAGGCTGACCGCCGACACCAGAATTGGTGCCCACACCATGTCAATCGCAGGCATCGCAGCGGACAAGAACTGTCCGCCAATCACCGCGGTGGTAGAGAAGAATCCCAAGTAAAGGCACGCGGCGAGGGCAATCGGAAGCAGAGCGCCGATAAACCCAAATTGCCCACGGCTCTGAATCAGCTGTGGAACACCGAGCTTGGCGCCCTGAATGGAGTGCAACGACATAAACGCCGCACCGGCAATGTTTCCAAGAATGACGACGACAACGGCCCAGAAGAAACTGTTGCCAACGATGACGGCTAGCGCTCCGAAGAATGCGTTGCCGACATTGAGGTTCGAAGCGAACCAGACGGGGAAAAGATCGCGAGCGGTTCCGTGCCGGTCGGCACGAGAAATCACATCGACGTGATGCACCTCGATTGTCGAGGTGCCTTTTGACTGCGACATTGAAGTCAACCTTTCACTAGTTGTTAACGGGAAAATCTCTTAAAACATAGTCACAATTGCTGGATTATTGTCACCGGTTTAGCGGCCCGGAAGCCGGACGGTCTGTGTTACGTGTTGGCGTCGTCGTCGGGTGCGAATCACCTCCTGATTGGTCGAGCCGACAACCCGTTTGTAATTGTCGGGATCCGTGGCTCCTTCGGTATTGATTACAAGAACAGTCGCGTCACTGTGGAGTCCCATCAATGTACGTTCGGACGCGTCGGTGATGGCGAGAAGTCCGGCAAGTCCCGCGGCACCAGATTCACCCGCGACGATTCCGCAATCGGCGAGCAGGCGCATCGCGTCGAATGCCATTTCGTCATCGACTGCGACATAGGCGTCCGCGAACCGAGAGATAATCGGCCAGGCGATGAGCGATGGCAATCCGCAATTGAGACCTGCCATGGTCGACTCGTGCGGCCCCGGCGCAAGCGTAATTGCGTGAGACCTCGCGGACAACATGAGACAGTTGGCGGCGGTTGGCTCGACGACGACAAAGCGGGGACGAACGTTTGTATCGGGGGCAGACCAGTGAGTCATGCCGGCTGCAGCGAACGCGCCGACACCCGCTTGAAGAGCGACAATGTCGAGAGTTTTCCCCGACAACTGTTGGTCGATCTCGCTGAACATCGTCGAGTACCCGTTGATCACGTTCGTCGGGGTTTCGGTATACCCCTCCCAGGATGTGTCCGAGATGACGAGGGTCGTCGCCGATGCCTCGCGCGCCGAACGTGCGATGGCGTCGTCGTAGGTGCCTTCAACTACCTCGACTCGAGCTCCTTCGCTTTCGATTCCTCGAATTCGGGATTCCGCGGTTCCGGCAGGAACAAAAATCAATGCGGGAAGTTTGAGCAGGCGGGCCATTCTGGCAACACCGCGTCCGTGATTTCCATCGGTAGCAGCGACCAGTCGACGACCAATACGCCATTTAGAGCCGAAACGCCGCCGCAGTTCGCGGTCAATCCAGCGCAGAGACAACGGTGATTCCTTCGACCCGATCCATTCACGTCCAATCGCCGTTGCTGTCGCCCACGACGCTCCCAGCATTTTGAACGACGGCAGTCCGAGTCGTACAGATTCGTCTTTGACAAGAACGGTCTTTACTCCCAACCGTTGAGCAATCGCCGGGCATGAATATAGGGCCGTTACTCGGTAACGTGGCAGTGATCGATGAAATGCGGCGATTGCGTCGCGCTGGATATCGTTCGGGGCCTCCGAGGTGGTGACGACTTCGGGAAAGTAGGTTGTGTGGCTCATCGTCATACCGCCGTGTATCCGCCATCGACAACGAACGATTGACCAGTGATGTAATTTGCGGCAGGGGTCGTCAGGAACTCGATGACTCCGGCGACATCCTCGGGAATGCCCTGTCGACCCGCGGGGATACCCGATTCGAGTCGAGTCCGTGCCGTTTCGGCGTTGTCTTGGAACGACCAATACGGATCGTTGAACGGAGTGTCAATCCAGCCGGGACACACCGCGTTGACGGTCACGGTTGGAGCAAGTTCGTCGGCGAGCGCGCGGACCAGACCGAGCATCCCGCTTTTCGATGCGTGGTAGGCGGGCATGCCCGCGTGACCGCGGAGTGCGCCTGTTGATGACATGAGAATTACCCGACCGTGTGACGACGCACGCAATGCCTTTTCCGCAGATTGGCAGGCGAAAAATGCGCCACGAAGGTTGACGGACATGCTGTGATCCCACTGGTCCATCGTCCACTCTGAGAGTGGGTGAGATTCCAGCACCGCCGGGCCGTAATAGAGAACGTCGAGCTTTCCGCCGCTCAGTGCGAGGAAATTGTCAACAGCGTCACGCGGGCCGGTGGCGGTCGACATATCGGCGTGAATGAAGGTCGCTCGTTCCCCGAGTTCTCTCGCCACGGATTCTCCGGACTCGTCGATGTCGACAATTCCGACAATGTCACCGCGGGAATGGAGCGCGGTGGCAATTGCTCGGCCGATTCCCGACGCGCCCCCGATGACGAGAGAAACGGTCATGGGTGAACCTCGCAACCAATCCCGGTCGCGATAGACGCCGCAATTTCTTCGTCGATTGCACTCTTGGTGCCCGAAACACCAATTGCTCCGACCAACTTCCCGTTCACGAAAAGTGGAACGCCACCGGCAAAGACGGTTACTTTGCCGCCGAGCGTCAGTGCGATTCCCCAATCCGGATTTCCCGGTGTCGACGATTCAGCCCACGCGCTAGTCGGATTCTGAAACGCCACCGCGGTGTAGGCCTTGTCTTGGGCCAATTGGTACGACCCGAGTTGAGCACCGTCGGTGCGATAACTGAGAACGATGTTCCCGCCGGCGTCCGCGATCGCGAATGACAGTGCGAGCCCCCGCGACGCACATTCGGTGCGGAAGAGGGCGAGCGCGGCGACGGCAGACTCGTTATTGATCGAGTCGGCCGGCACCGTGATCGACATTGGTGGACCTATCCGATCCGCGCCATGACGGCGCCGACATCGACGGTGTCGCCAGCCGCAGCGAGGAGCTCGAGAACGGTGCCCGCCCCGGGCGACTCAACGGCGGCTTCCACCTTGTCGGTTTCGACGGTCGCGAGCGGTTGACCCTCGGTCACTGTGTCGCCGACGGCAACCAACCATTCCGCGACAACCGCATCTTGCATTGACATTCCCCATTTCGGTAGAACGACGTCCATGTGTGTGCTCCTATGTTGTTCGGTGGTCTGTCACGCCAGAGTCATGCGGATTGCGGAATCGATATCAGAATCGCTGATGAGTGCCCGTTCTTCAAGTGGTGGAGAGAACGGCACTGGGACGTTTTCCCACGCGACGCGCTGAGGAGCTGCCTTGAGGAGATCGAAGCCCTTCTCGGAAACGCTTGCCACGATTTCACTCGCGGCCGAACAGGTCAGTCGAGCATTGTCGACCACGACCAGTCGACCCGTGCGGGCCACCGATTCGAGGATGAGGTCCATGTCGAGCGGAACCAGCGTTCGCGGGTCAACGACCTCGACCGAGATTCCTTCCGCTTGCAGTTGGTTTGCGACTCGAAGTGCCTTGGGAACAGCGGCGCCGATGGCAACAACGGTGACGTCTTTTCCGACTCGTTTGATGTCGCCGACGCCGAGCGGAATCGAATACGTTTCCTCGGGCACCGGTCCGCGCACACCACCCAGAACGAAGTCCTGTAAGTAGACCACCGGATTATCGTCTCGGATCGCCGACACCATTAGTCCCTTGGCGTCATAGGGGGTCGACGGCATCACGATCTTCAGGCCGGCGACGTTCATGAGCATCGGGTGCGGATTCTCGGAGTGCTGTGCAGCGGCTGATCCGCTCGGCCCCGTCGCCGTGAAGTACACGATCGGAAGGTTTACCTGCCCGCCCGACATGTATCGGAGCTTTGCTGCCTGATCGGCGAGTTGGTCCATGGCGACGTAAAAGAATGACCCAACCATGAGGTCGACGACGGGTCGCAATCCCACCGCTGCGGCACCGACGCACATCCCAACGAAAGTTGCCTCGGAAATGGGGGTGTTTCGGACACGCATCGGGCCAAAGTCCTCCACGAGGCCACGGGTTGCGCCGATAACGGAACGACCGACATCTTCGCCGATGACGACGACGTTCTCATCTTCACCGAGCATCGCGCGCAATCCTTCGCGCATCGCTTCGATGTAATAAATGTTTCGCTCGTCGGTGACGGTCTTCGTGGCCATTATGCACTCTCCTTGCTCGGCGCAAACAGGTGGTCGAGCGCCTCTTCGGCGTCGGGGAACGGACTGTTTTCCGCGAATTCGACGGCCGCATCAACTTGAGCTTGTTCGTCCGAGTCGATGGCCGCCCATTCCTCGCGGGTCAACCATTCGTTCTCAACGAGTCGCTCACCAAACGCGACGATCGGATCACGTTCACGCCACTCGGCCTGTTCTGCCTCGGGACGATACGCTCCGGCGAATGCCTCTTCGCCCTCGTTGTGACCGTTCCACCGGTAGCTCTTTGCCTCAATGAGTGTCGGCCCTTCCCCTTTTCGGGCTCGTTCGACTGCGCGCTCGACGGCAAATCTCATGGCGACGACATCATTTCCATCGACGGATTCACCGGGAATACGCATCGGCGCGGCTCGGTCAACGATGTTGCCCGCCGTCAGCTCACTTGTCGGGGTCCATTCGGTGTAACCGTTGTTTTCGCAAACGAAAATGACGGGGAGTCCCCACACGCTCGCGATGTTCATCGATTCGAAGAAGACCCCTTGGTTCGATGCGCCGTCGCCAAAAAAGACGATGGTGACGTTGTCGCGTCCAAGGTGACGATCCGCCCACGCGCTTCCAGTTCCAATCGGAATCCCACCGCCGACAATCCCGTTGGTTCCGATGATGCTGAGATCGAAACTCACGATGTGCATTGAGCCGCCTTTGCCGCGGCAATATCCGTCAACGCGTCCGAACAGTTCCGCCATCATTCGGTCGACGCGCGCGCCTTTCGCAATGAGGTGCCCGTGCCCGCGATGGGTAGAGGTGATTCGGTCGTCGACTCGAAGCGCGGAACACGCTCCAACGGCGATGGCTTCTTCTCCGGTGTAGAGGTGGACAAAACCCGGAAGTTTGCCGCGCTTGAACAGCACCGTAAGTTTCTCTTCGAAGCGGCGGATGCGGATCATGTTCCGTAACATCCCAATTGCGTCATCTTGTGACAGGTGTTCGAACGCTGACGTCTTTGTCATTCAGGGTCACACTTTCCCATGTGTTGAGTGACTGCCGAGTCAATTGCGGAGACTCTGCAATAGTGTATACAGTATACGAACCACCGTCCGACGGTGTCAAGGGTTGCGACTGAGCGCTTTTGGCTGGACACTTTAGATACAACTGGATGCAGTCGAAGGCGAGGTGCAGTTGAGCCGCTCCACCTCCATCGCATGTGCAACGGCGAACCAATTGGCCACGGACGCGGCGCTCGAAGTACGAATCGCTGGTGGCAGCTCCGTTGACTGCGCCATCGCCGCGCAGGCCGTTATCTGTGTCACCATGCCTTACGCTGCCGGGCTCGGCGGCGATCTGATGATGCTGGTCGGTGACGCTAGCCGCACCGTGGCAGTGACCGGTGCCGGTCGATCCGCAGTCGCTCCCAACGAGTCAACGGTGGCGGGAGCGAGCGTCACAGTACCGGGTTTGGCGTCGGGGTGGGACGTCGCTCACGCATCATGGGGTCGGCTCGAACCGTCACAGATTCTTGAGCCCGCACGTCGATTGGCGCGAAATGGATTCCGAGTCGATCATGCGTTGGCCTCCGCGGTCGCCAATCAACGCACCCGGCTCGAAGCGAATGGCGCGGCCGAGTGGAACGTGTTGCGTTGCCGCGAGGGCGAAACGTGGATTCAGCCGGAACTAGCGAATCTTTTGGACGCTCTTGCTGAAGATGGGTTTGTCTCGTTCTACCGCGGAAAGATTGCAGCCGCGATTGTGACCGCCGCTGCTCGCCATGGGTCGACGCTGAGTATCGGCGATTTCGCCGAACATCGCTCAACCATTTCGGATTCAATCACCACGGCGTGGGGAACCGGCACACTGTCCGTTCAGCCCTCGCCATCGCAAGGAGTCCTGTTGTCACTCGCGGCAACGTGGGCAGATCGACACGCGGACCTCATGACCACGAACCCTGAAGCACGTCAACACCTATTGGTCGAGGCGACGGAAGCGAGTTTCGAATTCCGAAGCGACGCGATTGTGTCGGGTGAATCACTCCTCGACAAGGAACTCGACGTTGACCTGAACACTGCCCAAAACCGTGGCGGTCCGCGCGGGTACGTTCACACCGCGGGAGTGGCTGTTGCGAGCGACGACACCGTTATCTCGTCCCTCGTCTCGGTGTTCGACGACTTTGGCTCGTGCGTATTTGTCCCCGAACTGGGTATTACGCTCAATAATCGCGGTGACGGATTCACCGACGGTTCCAATCGTTACCGCCCCGGAGCGTTTCCCGTTCACACCCTTGCTCCCGCGATTGTGCGCGACAGTGACGGATCGATGCTCGCTCTCGCGACACCCGGTGCGGACGGGCAGGTACAAACACTTCTTCAAGTTTTGTTGGCAATGCGCTTTGACGGCAAAGATGTGGCCGATGCGATTGCCGCGCCACGCTGGCGAAGCGAAAACGGTGCGCTACTAATTGAGCAGTCTCATTCTGCGCGGGCCGATCTGGCGAATCGCGGTCACCAGATAGTGGTTCGTGACGACGGGGATTCCATCTTTGGAGCGGTCGTTGCCGCGGGCAGCGGTCCACGCGGTCTAATCGTTGGCGCGGATCGTCGTCGTTCAGTTGTGGGGGCAACCGCATGAGCAACAACAGACCGGCCAGTGGATTTGCGGAACGCGTTCGCGCCGAAGTCGAGTCACGTCGCGAAGACATCGTGTCACTCGCGCGCGACGTCGTCACCGCACCAAGCGTCAATCCACCCGGCGACACGCGCCTGGTCGCGGAACGTGTGATGGCTTTTTTCACACAACGCGGAATTGCGGCATCGGAATATCGTGCCGACGACACGATGCCATCGGTCCTCGCCACCATTGACTCGGGACGACCCGGAAAACATCTGCTCTTTAACGCCCACCTTGACACAATGCCGCCCGGTGATGAAAGTTTATGGTCGGTCCCTCCGTATGAGCTCACTCGGCGGGACGGCCGACTGTACGGGCTCGGGATGGGCAACATGAAAGGCGCCGTCGTCGCAATGGCGCACGCGGTGGACATCCTGCAGAACAATCGTGATCAGTGGAGTGGCTCGATCACGTTCGCTGCGGTCAGTGACGAAGTTGTTTTCGGACCGAACGGAGCCGAGGCCCTCATCAACGACAAAGGCATCACCGGCGACGCACTAATTTGCGGCGAAGGTCCGGGATTCAAACGTCTGTCGAACGGTGAGAAGGGCGTGTTGTGGGTTCGGATCGACGTTTCCGCGGAGCCGGGGCACTCCTCGGCGGTGCGACGCGGTCACTCCGCGTCCGCACAGATTGCCGTGGTCATCGGCCTCATCGACGGAATGACGGGATGGAGCGGGGAAGAAACGTTCACCGATTTCGTCCAGCGACGCCATGTCGAATCCGTCGAGCCTCCTGATCGCGAAAGCTTCCTCACAGCCAACATCGGCACCGTCACCAGTGGCACATTCGTTGGACAGATTTCTACGAGCGCGTCCATCGAGATCGACTTCCGAATTCCGCCCGGTCTCTCGATCGCACAAGTGCTGGAATCGGTCACCAGCGAACTTGGTGGCGCGGGAATCACCTCGAACGTCTCTGTTATCAAAGGGTGGGAGCCCAACGTGACGGATCGAGACACCGCCATCGTCGAGTCGTGGCGAACGGCATCAAGAAAGCTGGGGATTGATTTTCCCGAATTCGCGATTCGCTTACCCGCGAGCGATGCGAGCCGCTGGCGAAGGCTCGGAGTGCCGGCAATTTGCTATGGGCCGCAGCCTTTGTATTCGTCGGGAATTGATGACTACGCTGAGGAACAAGAATTACTCAATTGCACCGCGCTGTATGTAATGACGGCAAGCGAATTTCTTTCAGCCTCTGATTCGGAGCACAAATGAGCGAACGCGACGGCAAGATTTCGGTACCCCCAAGCAGGGCGAACGGCTCGCAAATATTCATCCGTTCAGGCTCAACCCGTGTCGAGTCACTCAGGCCAGCGGTCGAAGTGCTCTCGCTCCCGAACCAAATTCACGATCTTCTCGAAGACGCCATCATTCACGGAGACATCGAGCCGGGATCGCGACTAATGGCAGACGACATCGCACTCGAGTTTGGGGTTAGCCGTATCCCCGTCCGCGAAGCGTTGAGTTCGCTCCACCAGGCTGGTTGGGTTCACATTCGGCCGCGATACGGTGCATATGTCAGCCAGCGATCCCTTCGCGAACTAACCCACCTTTTCGAAGCACGGGCAGGGCTTGAGGCCGAAATTGCCGGACTTGCCGCCATCAGACGAACACCAGACGACATCGAAACCCTCAGGCGCGTCGTCAAACGAAGTGTCTCGGCGGCAGACGCTGATGATGTCGAAGCCGCGTTTCACGCGAGCGTCGATTTCAATGTCGCGGTCCGTGTTTCCGGCCACAACGACGTCCTTGCCGGAATTTCACTGGCCCTCGAAAAACGCGCGCGCTTCTACTTCTACCCCATCGCAAAAACCCTCGCAGGAGATTGGGCGCAACGGCAAAAAAACCTTGTCGACATCATCGAATCGAGTGATTCCGCTGCGGCGGCCGAGCGCGCGCGCGACCACATGATGGAAACCGGTAACGATGTCATACGATTACTCGATCTCGACTCAGACGAATAATGCGGGCTGTGGTGGCGACCGCACCGAAGCGGGCCGCGATAACCTTTAATCACGCCCTCGTAGCTCAGCGGATAGAGCAGGAGCCTTCTAATCTCTTGGTCGCAGGTTCGACTCCTGCCGAGGGCACGGCTAGGCTTCGAATGATTAATGACCTGAACCACGAACCAGTATGAACAGTCGAGAGGTAGACGGCCATGTCTAGCAAAAGCGCCGAGAGCGTAAATCTGCCGAAACGATTCGGACCACTAAGCCGGGTGTCACGGTTTTTCTATGCACGGTCCAACGTCGTCGCCGCGTTAGTGGCCACCGCTGTCTTTGCGGTCTACCTTGTCGTTGTCCTAACCGGCAAGGGGACTGCTTTTGCCGTTGCCGACAGCAGTGTCCGGTCGCTCGGAACGTCGTTGGGCTTTGGTCAGGCAGAGATTCTCGCTTTCCTTGCGGAACGTTCGGACCAGATGATTATTGCCTACATCGAATTTAACCAGGTGTGGGACACTCTTTTTGGTCTGATCTACGGGGTTATGTATGTTGTGTGGGTCTCGGTGTTGTTTAAGCCCTATTCGCAGAAGGTCGGGATTCTGAATCTGCTCCCATTCGGTCAGGTTGTGTTCGATTGGGTGGAGAACTTCGCCCTTTCCGCGCTGTCTAGCCAATACCTTGCAGACGGCACGATGTCGTCGTCGGTGGCTCTACTCGCCTCAACGTCCTCGGCAATCAAATGGGGATTTTCACTACTGGTCTATGTCGTGATTGTGGTTGGGATTGTTATGCGGATAGTTGGGGCACTGAAGCAGCGAACCAAGCGCTAGAACCGAGTTGGCCAAGTGCAGCGCGGCCATCTAATCTCGTGGCCGCAGGTTCGCCTCCTACCGAGGGCGCGCCACGTGTAATGAAGTGTGTGCCGTAATGTGGTGTCGATGTCAGTGAGGTACAGGAACTTCCAACCCGTCGATACCGACGCGCTACTGGTCCTTTGGGAAAAAGCGCGCGGTGCAGGTTTCGAGCCGGTTTACTCTCTTGCCGAGGTTTTGGCGTCGTGCAACTCAGACCACGCGGTCGTCGCCTACGAAGACCACGCGATCCTCGGTATCGCGGTGGGCCGGGTCGCTCACGAACAAGGCTGGGTTGTACTGCTCGCGGTTGATGACAGCCACCGCGGCAAGGGAATCGGCGGGCGCCTGTTGGGCGAACTTGAAATCGATATGGCCAAGTCGGGAATCACGAAACTCTCGATGCTGGTCTCAGATAACGGCCAATCCGGAGTCCTGGAAAAGTCAGGGTTTCAAAACTTCAAGCACCTCAAATACTTTGAGAGAGAGGTTTCGGTCAGCGAACGTGAACGCGAGCTGCTGAACAATTTGGGTGGCCGAGTTCTGGCCCGGGACCTCTGGGACAAAATTGCCGGAATGAAGAACGAAAAAGAGTTGCTCGAACGCAGGCTCGTCCTGCCGCTCGCCGACTCGAAGTTGGCGGAAGAGTTTGGGGTAGAACCTCCCCGAGCGATTGTGCTGTTCGGCCCCCCGGGCACGGGCAAGACGACCTTCGCCAAGGCGGTGGCATCCCGGCTCGACTGGCCTTTCATTGAGTTCTTCCCTTCGCGATTGGGCGAAGACACGAACGGGGTGGCCGGCGGACTACGAGACGTGTTTACGGCAGTCAATGAACTCGAAAACGTGGTTGTGTTCATCGATGAGGTTGAAGAGATCGCATCGAAGCGCAAAGGCGATCCGCCGTCTCCTACTCAGGGTGTGACGAACGAACTGCTCAAACTGATTCCTAACTTTAGGGAAAAACCCGGCCGCCTTTTGGTAGTCGCCACGAACTACATTCGAGCGCTGGACGACGCTTTTCTGCGACACGGACGGTTTGACTACGTCATTCCTATCGGATTGCCAGATGCCGAAGCCCGCCACTCAATTTGGGCCCGCTACATCCCGAGCTCGGCCGAAGGCACGATTGACCTCGACGAGTTGGTTGTGCGATCAGCCGGATTCTCGCCGGCAGACATCGAATACGCCGCGCGGAAAGCATCCCAGCGGGCACTGGAACAGTCTGTTTACGAAAGCAAGGGTAAGGCAAAAGATTCCGCCACAACAAAGACAGAGCACTATTTGTGGGCAATCGGAGACACGCGACAAACCGTGAGCGATGAGGCAATCGAAGAGTTCGAGCAAGACATCGAGAGGCTTGGCCGACTCTAGCCGAGCAGGACGTCAGTCCAACCGAGAGCGCGTTATGGTTTGGGTGGAAGCGGCTTTCCTGGCTGCGGTTCGCCAGGCTTTTCGCCTTCGCCCCCACCAATTCCTAAGTTGGCACCGCCCTCTTCCACGGACGTCACGAACAGATCAATCGGTTTCTGAACCTGAGTGCTGATGTTTCTCGGCGATTGGAGCGCAAGTATGTTCACGACGATGAGAAGCACGATCACGCCAGAGGACAGCGCGTAAAAGTACTTTATCCACTTGATACGTGACGGTGGATAGATTGCGATGCCGAAGAGCGCGAGTAGGGACGATGCAACAAGCAGCATTATGAGCGTGGCGGGGAGGTTGGGCAATGTAACCGTGAGGCGCGATTTCCGAGCGTCCTTTAGTGCTTCTAAATGCGTGTATAGGTTGTCAATTTGATGTTCTGTCAACGATGCCGTTTCTGCGATCGTGACAACGTCGGCTTCAATCACGGCGAGTTGAACCTGTGCTTCGCGGGTCGGTCCCACCGTTCCGATTGCCCCAATTTCATTATTTTTTACTGCGAGTGCGTATTCGACGAGAGCGTCGGCCACTAGTTCTCCGCGCGGATCACCAATGCTGCCGAAGTCCTCTACCAGGGAAGTTGCCGAGGTGAATTCATTGGTAATCGAGGCGGCAAAACGAGTTTGGTTA
>Ga0209085_1000370_pt1 | contig 33445 bp, 40 predicted proteins | sample C_131016_EF_Meta_FD_187310 | JGI IMG/M metagenome (GOLD analysis project Ga0209085, IMG submission 187310) | Freshwater microbial communities from Lake Croche, Canada to study carbon cycling - C_131016_EF_MetaG (SPAdes) (version 2) | ecosystem: Environmental > Aquatic > Freshwater > Lake...
CTTCAAGCTGTTCAAACGGGGAAGACCCACACTGTTCATGGATCTAGTAAATCTGCCTGTGACTGTGCCAAATTGCAATTGAAGATAATTCACATTTGTATAATACTCCACGTTACCCACCACGTCCACAACACCATCGGCTGTGATCTCATAGACACCATCCATATCCACTTGTTTTTTCAGCATCTGCTCTATATCACTTTTATTCATGAATCACCACCATTGTGCGTTTATAGGAGATAAGCCCAAACTCTTGGCAAATCGGGGCAGTCTACATGACCAATAACTGGCCTTTGTTTTGTCCTTCCTTTCAGCACATTTGTGACGAGCTGCAAAGCTGGCTCTGCGTGCAGGATCTTGTATCTTCACACTCAGTTCTGTACTACCAAATGTGACTCTCTTTACTCTATCAGTCTTGGGATCCATCACATACACATAATACTTTTTGGGACCACCTCTTTTGGGTTTGTTCAGCTGCACAGTTTTACCCTGATACTCTGCTTCCAGCACATGGTCAGGTGTTTGCATGATCACATCCAAGGGCACTTGAGCACCTTCAAATAGTGCAAATTCACCTATTTGTGTGCGCAGTAACTCTTGATCTGATTCATGCAGCTGAGATCTTTGTGATTCTGTTAACATTTTGGCTTGGCGAAAGTACTCAAACCAAGCTTCACTAAAGATTCGAAAAGGGTTATCCAACAACCTGGTATTACGCTGGATGCTCTCGGTGAGAGCTTGTTGTGCCACTTGTGTGTGCGATGTGAGCAGGTCTGATATCTTCATGATGTGATATTTACCCATAAGTTGGGTATAAATATTCACATGAGAATATCACAGCTACAATTGACTGAAGGCAGAAACACACCTGTTATTTGTGTGGATGTGCAGCCTGAATACAGTGGTATGAATGATGGGGATGAAAATCCTGTGTTTGAACAGATCATACAATTTGTGAATAACCAAACTGGGCCTGTGCTCATGTATGTGAATGCTGAGGATCAAGGTTTAACTGGGGATACCGTGCAGGATGTGAAGTCATACTGGGAAGATACCATACGTGGAGAAGATGCAGATCCGGAAGATTACTATGATTCTCCCATCAACTGGAGCAGATTTCAAATAGTCGACAAAGGTTACGGATTCCTGAGATCTTGGATGGATCATGACATCCCCGCTGCCACTATTATCAAAACTATAAGAATGATGTATCAACAAAAAGTAAGTAGTTCCGATGATCTTACTTTTCCAAAGTTGAGTCAACGGACTCCAGAAATGGTGGACATCAAGCACACAATTGAAGAAATGGATGGCGATTCAATCACCGTCAACTGGATTAGTATTGCACAGCTAAAACGCTTCCATGGAGCCTATATAGTGGGCGGTGGCAGGATGGAATGTCTGAGAGAAGTTGAACTGCTCATGAATGCATTCAATATAAAATACAAACGGATAGACCATCTGGTCTACGGGTAACACACATGAAATTAAATGACCTGCTGGACAACTTGCCTGTGACTCTGCTGCATGTTCATGAGCAAATAAGTGCTTATGAGCCTGTGCAGGATCCCACACCAGCGCAGTTGAAGTTATTGGCTCGTCGTAACAAATACCGCAGTGCCAGATTTGTCATCTACAAGCCTGACCGTGAAGGTCATACTCACTGGGTAGCAGCAGATTCAGAGCACTTCACACACCACAGTATGGCCCCTGCCATGGGATCCTGGTTGCTCAAGGGGTATGTGGATTACGTGGGCGATGGCGAGTATGCATATCGCAGCATGGAAGTGTATTCGCCCAAAACTGTGTACCATTCTCTACTTAAAACATGGGAGCAGGCTGGCATCCAGGATGGTAATCCTGATAGATCAAACTGGAATCCAGTGTATGAACATGTTACCCCCAAGACTGACAATCAAACATTAAGCCAAATGGTAGCACGAGACCAAACTGAGCGCAATGAATATCAACAATTTGTCAAGACCAAGGCAGGTGGAGACTGGCATATGGGTGCCAAAATGTATGCAGCGTTTAAGAACCGCAGACAAGATGATGTGTTTGGTGAGCGGTCCGGGTTACAAAAATTTATGAGCATGCAGTTCGACTTTGATCAATTTACTCAAACAGATTGGGACAATTATTGGTTATTGTCACAGCATTGTGATTTCAATCGTACTTTCCAGAAACAGGCGCTGAGCATTATTACAAAATATCTAGGCACTGAGCATTCTCATTACAGATACTTATATGATAGGATCAGTTGCGGAACTTCAGGCACTCAAAAATACGGCACACAAGATATATGCGGCAAAGACGATACTGCGACAGAATCACAACAGTTACAGGAATCTCTAATCAACAATATACACGGTTGGGGTAAAGTGCCCAACAACCAGAATGTGGACTACTTGGGCATGAGAGTGAGCATGAAACCTAGCATGTTTTTGAAACTGGCTGCACCTCTGGAAAGAGCAAATGCCAGCAGTGTGCAGGATATGGTGCAACACCTGCGCACAGGCGGCACAGTGGCCAGTCCTTGGTTGGTCATACGCATACCTGAAGCATGGGAAGAGGGTGATTATGATCAGGCAGCCAGAGTTACCAGCCATGAAGGCAGAAACAGAATGTATGCTATCCAGGAAGTGCAGGGTGATGAACCTGTGGAAGTACATGTTTTCTTTGCATCAGGGCTGAGAGCCAGACACATAAAACCAGACTGGGTGCGTCACATGATGCATGAACTGATTCCCCAACATGCCAGCTCTGCACAGTCAGGCAATTGGTTTCAACCAATGAATCAACAAATGGAGGAAAGCGCAATTGATTTGAGTCAAGGTGGCAGAGCTGTCAAGGACCTGAGAGTGGAAAGTGTGGTCAAAATGGCTCGCAAACAACCAGTGCGAGGGCTAGTATTTGGCAGACACATTTATTGGTGGCCAGCTGCAAATGCCACTCATGGTGAAGTCGCAGCACAGTTGGGGTTTACAGATTATGTGGACTACAGACTCATGCTCAGCAAAGAGAACGGTGAGTTAAGACTCCGAGGTCATCCTGTGGAAATCCCACAATGGCTGCATCATGTCAAGTTGTGCCCTCAGTTGAATAAACTGACCCAATCTGATCAATTATACTTCCATGCAGGTGGACACGGTTGGGTGTCCGGACCAGAATTTGCTGAGTTGGTTAGGGATGAAACCACCACACACATGAGTGAAGCAGCTCTTGTAAAACTGGGTCCACAGTTGTATGTGCCACATCCTGGCAAGCTCAAGGAGGGTCTCAAGCCTGAGGCCAAACTGTGGACCAGTACTGCTCACAAGAGTGATGCTGGTTACACTAGTGCATGGGCTGAATGGTGTTCACATGCCATGCCAGCATGGTTGGCCACTCAAGGCACGCTGTATGATGTTAAACCAGGTGCTCGAATCCTCACGATAAACACTGACCGTCAAGCACGTGCCATAGCTAAAAAATATGGTGTGCAGATGACCAATGTGATAAGTCTGCTGCGTCTCATGCCCTGGGACCGGATCAGCCAAGACTATGATGCTGTGCATCATGTACCCTCTGGTGACAGACTGAGCAACCTGCTCATGGGCACATGGGATGTGGAAAGCACAGCTTGGTTCAATACCAACTTTTTGACCAATCCACGTAAAGTGGAAATCCACACTCAGGACACACCCTTGGCAGAAGCCCCCATCCGTGCCACTCTATACACTGATCCCAGTTACTATGGCGCCTCAGTGCAGGTGCCTAAAAAGATTCAAGAACCAGTTGTTCTGTTGCCCACCAACAAGATAGATGTATTTGAACCTGATGCTAAATTTAACAATCCCAAGCACGCTGCAAATCTAGAGCGTATAAAGGCAGCCATCCTCAAGGGAGTTAAACTGCCAGCCATACTGGTTCGCAGAGTAGGGCAAAAATATCAGGTGGTGGATGGACATCACAGGTTCAAAGCCTATAGGAATTTAAACATAAAGCAGATACCTGCTAGAATAGTAAAATCTCAAAACATTGCAGTAGTGGACAAATCATCCAGTCCAGTTGATGAAGCCTGGAGCAAGAAATATAAAAAGAGTATCAACTGTAACAACCCCAAAGGGTTTAGCCAACGTGCTCATTGTGCAGGCAGGAAAGCCAGATCCTCACACAGAAAAACTAAATCTGCCAGTGTGAGTGAAGCTACTAACCCGTCTAACACTGCCCATGATATGGATCAGATAGCTACCCACTATTCAGAATTATATGATCAAATCCTTACTGTACTGTGTGATATGATTGATTATCAAAACACTCACAATCCAAAAAAATACGGAGAGGTGGGAGCAGCCATCGTGGATCCTGATTCCAGAATCGTTGTGGGTTTTAGTACATCCAGCAATGGAAAGTGGCGGCACGCAGAATACAATGCCATTGTTGCATATAATAAAAAGTATGGAGCTATACCCGCAGGCAGTGTTGTGATCACCACTTGCAGCCCTTGTAGTGCCCGAATGCCAGATAGACACGGTGTGAGTTGCACACACAGAATAAATGAACAGCCTATTCCATTAGTTTATTGTGGATTTGAAGATCCCACACAACACACTCACTTACACAACTTTAAAATGGTGATAACCCAGAACACCCACATACATGACAGATGCAAAAAACATGCACAGCGGTTCCTGGATTGGGAACTGGAACAAAAAACTCAAGCTCATCCTGACTCCCACAGTGCAGCAGCCTTAAAAGCTAATCAACCCTGATTAACATATAGCCTGGTAAATACTCACATGAAGATTCACGAACTTGTATCACATGACCCTACAAGCATTCAGGAACGAACCACCAGAACCAGCAATGCTGGTGCACCAGGCACTCTCAAGGCTAAGATATCTGGCAAGGTAACTTGTGACAAAGTTCAAAAACTCAAGCACAGACGGAATGCCACTCCGCACGATGTTAGGCAAGCAAACTGGTTCATAAACATGCATGGATGTTCTGAATCCACGCAGCTAACAGAAATATTCAGAGAACCTGCACAGCATGTGAAGTGGAATCGTGGTCAGCATGGTGAATATCACTTCTTTGAGACTGAGTTTGCATTCCAGAACAAAAGAGTGGTGGTGGGCATGTATGAGGACCATGATCAAATCAGTGCCAAGTTTGTGGCACGTAACACAGACATGGATCTACCACCCGAATACAAAGGATACAGTGTGGTGTTCAGTGTGAACGGCAGCACAGATGCAACTGGAGAGTTGGGCACTGCTGCCAGCAAGCTGTTTGCACAAGTGGTCAGCGTACTAAAAGGTTTCCTGAGCACCCATTCCTGGGATTATGTGTTTTTTGTGGGTGGAGAAGAAAGCAGGGACAGGTTGTATGATGCACTCACGCATCTGTTAGCTAATCAAGTGGGCGCTAAAGTGGCCACATACAGAAGTGACTTTCTCATATACAAGCCATACACAGAATTAACAGAGGCAGGTGGTGTAGGGTTGGTGGTGCCTGGAGTCAACATGCCTGCTGATATTCATCCTGATGAGATCCAGCGTCAAGCACGTAAATTGGGATTTAAAGTGAACAAGCAGGGCGTGCCACCCGTTGTGCGCTCAGATGGTAAGTTGTGAACATATTGTAATCATCATCCGCATGTTGCATAATTCCGGCACATGTTATCCAGTGTTCAACAACGACTTGCAGAATTATCTGCACAGCCTCTGCTACCAGAATCCCATGTGAGATTTCTGTATCATTTGAGAGATCAGGGGGTACAGCCTGCCATCATTTATGATGTGGGTGCATGTGTGCTACACTGGTATTCACAAGCTGTGCAAGTATGGCCTCGGGCATCCTATTATGTGTGCGAAGCCATGCACAGTGTGGAATTCCTATACAAACAACATGGGTTAAACTACCATTTGGGTGTGCTCAGCAATAGCGATCGTAAAACTGTCACATTCTGGCAGAATGATCATCACCCTGGTGGTAACAGTTATTACAAAGAGAATGAACTGCACAACCCAGTAGTTCATGAATATTTCAATGCACAGCATCGCAAACTGCTGCCCACTTGTACGTTGGACAGAGTGATCACAGAACGTGGTTGGCCCTTGCCTGATCTGATCAAAATGGATGTGCAGGGTGCAGAAGCAGATGTATTACAAGGCATGCAACAGGTGTTGCCACATGTGCAACATGTGATCCTGGAGTTGCAGCAGGTTGATTACAACCAGGGTGCGCCACAGGCACCACAAGTGATTGAATGGCTAACTCAACAAGGGTTCACATGTGAGGCACCCTTGTTTAGTAACAATGGTGTGGATGGCGATTACTACTTTAGGAGAATGTCATGAAGATAGCATTTGTGGATGTGTTGGGTTTACCTTATGATGGTGCGACACTTTCCAAGAGAGGTTTGGGTGGCAGTGAGAGTGCTGTCATATACATGAGTGCTAATTTGGTTAAGTTGGGTTTTCAAGTCACAGTTTTTTGTGAATGTGACACAGATAATGCTTGTCCAGGCACATATGACGGTGTGCAATACAAACACTTATATGAACTTGCACATGATGACTGTGAATATGATGTGATCATAAGCAGCCGAAGTGTGGAACCCTTTGTGCCTGTAGACTGGGACAGATCATGGTGTAGACATGATCACACGTTATATAACACTTTACAAGGTAGTAAGGCCCACAAAGTGCTCTGGATGCATGACACATTCTGTTCAGGGGACCATGTGTTGGAACAGCTGGTCATGCACAATCACTTCCAGGAAATGTTTGTGCTGAGTGACTGGCACATGACATATGTGCTCAACTGTGATCATGGGGCACGCAGAAACTATGAAGTGCTCAAACGTAAGACCTGGATCACACGCAATGGTGTGAACATTTGGCAGCCATATGTGGATGTGAGTGCTAAAGATCCTTGGCAATTTGTGTATAACGCCAGTGTGAGTAAGGGCATGCAGATCCTGTTAGAGCATGTCTGGCCACGCATTCATGAGGCACATCCTGAGGCCAAGCTCAAAGTTATTGGTGGCTATTACAAGTTCAGATCCGATCAGCCACCAGATGAACAGGAACAATTGTGGCATCGTTTGAAAGATGTGCACAACCAAAAGCTGGGAGTGCACTTCACAGGCATAATCACTCAGCCACAGATAGCAGAAATTCTAGCTGCAAGCACTGCAATGATTTACCCTAATGCCTTCCCAGAAACATTTGGCATCAGTGCTCTTGAAAGTTTGTGCTATAACACGCCACTCATCACCAATCGCTTTGGAGCACTAGAGGAAACTGCTGTGGACACAGCCTGCTACAAAGTGGATTATGCTATACAGCCAAACAGTTTGTTCCCTCTCATAAACACTGCGCACCAAGTGGACGCATTTGTGCATGAGGTGTTGCAGGTCATACAGAACAGATATCTATTGCAGCAGAAGCAACATGCATGCAGCATTGTGAAGCCCTGGGTCACCTGGAACACAGTGGCACTACAATGGAAGCAACACTTTTTCCGTATCACAGATCGCATGCTGAGTTCAGAAGAATTTATTCAGTCAGCTCAGGTCACAACCAGAATTCAACAGATCTTTGGCCGTAGAACCACAAATCCAGAAGGGCATCAAGTATACCAAATACCTGAACAACCCATTGTGATCATATCCCCTTTCAGAAATGCTGAGAACTATATCAGCAGATGCATCATGAGTGTGGCCACACAATCATACATGAACGTCACACACATCCTGATAGATGATGCAAGCACAGACAGCAGCTATCATATAGCACAAATGACTATTAACTCATGCCCTGTGCACATACAATCCAGAATCCAGTTGTGGCAGAACACACAAAGAGTGGGTGCTGTGGGCAACCAATTTCAAGCTTTACAGTGGGTCAAGCAAAACTGCGCTGCAAACACCATTGTGTGTTTGTTGGATGGAGATGACTGGTTGGTGAACAGAAATGATGTACTCCACATGATAAATCGTCACATGGATGATACATGTGATTTCAGTTATGGTAGCTCATGGAGTGTGGCAGATCAGATTCCTCTCATAGCACAGGAATATCCACCTGATGTGAGAGCAGCAAGATCATACAGATCACACAAGTTCACCTGGATTATTCCCTATACCCACATGAGAACATTCAGAATTCATTTATTTGATGCACAAATAAAATCTGAATGGCAGTCAGATTCTGGTGAATGGTGGCTAGCAGGTGGAGATACACATGTGTTCTATTCTCTCATAGAGCGTGTGCACCCTGATCGTATCAAAGTCATGCAGGATGTGATTGTGAACTATAATGATGAGAACCCTTTGAACGACTACAAAGTGCATGCACAAGAACAGACTGCAACTGCTCATGCTGCCATAAGCCCTGTGTCTCAGGGGGGTACCTCCGTGCTTGCACCCACACCATCGCCCGTCATACCATCTACTCCCCATGTGTTAAAACCCACACGCATTCTGTTGGCCATACCCACAGCCAAATATGTGGAAGTGGACACATTTAAAAGCATGTGGGATCTACAAGTGCCCCAAAACTGTGAGCTGGAGTTTCAATACTTTTATGGTTATAACATACAGCAGATTAGGAATCTGCAAGTAATCTGGATGCTGAACAATCAGTTTGATCATGTGCTGCATGTGGACAGTGACATGACTTTTCCACCTCACACGCTGGAATGGCTATTGCACATGCAGACTGAACGAAGAGCCATCACAAGTGGATGCTATGTGCAACGCAAAGATTCAGAAAAGATACTGGAAGTTTATGTGCATGATGTACAAACAGGTGGTCATGTACATCTGCCTGTGCAAGATCTTGTACCCAATCGCATCAGGAATGTACAAGCCGTGGGATTCGGCTGCTGTTTGGTGAGGCGAGATGTATATGAGCAGGTGTCTGACCCTTGGTTTGAATATCATAACCCCACACCACACAAGGCGATTGTGAGTGAGGATGTGGACTTGTGCATGAAGGCCACACAAAAAGGCTTTGAAATTGGTGTGCACACAGGATTACACTATGGACACATTCACAAGACTGTGTTGAGGCCATAAGGTTTAAATAGGGTCATGCCCAATTTATATGCGTTTGGCGCTCAAGCCATCAACTACTACAGCAAGTGTGGAATATGTTCCACCACAGACTTGACGTCTTTTGTGCCAGTGAGTGCACCCAATCTGCCATACACTCACTTATTGAGTGCAACCAGAAGCCCAAGTGGTGCATGGTGCATGTCCACTAATTCGGGCGGTGCAGTAAGAACTTCCAATCTTGTGGATTACTATTCATATGACTTGAGTAATAAACAATGGCAGTTTAACAAAGTGTTGTATAGCACTCAATTCGTTGCAGTAGGTTTTGTGAGAACTTTGGAAAACCTGGAACAAGCCACTTTGTTTATAAGTGACTCTGCATTTGACGAATACAGCTGGCAAGCCAGATTTGCTGTGTTTGATACATACAGTGCATTTACAGATGTTTGCAATACCAGTGCAGGTAATATGGTGGCTGTGGGGTATGCTAACAAGCTACAAACCAGTTTGATGATTGTGGGATCTGTATCAGGCAGATGGGAGCAGATACAATTACCTGAGCACATACAAGGTGGTGTATGGAGTGTGAGCAGTGATGGCACACACATATGGGTGGGTGGAAGAGGATGGATCGCCGTTGCCCCTCTTACCAATTTGTCCAACTGGATACGTATTGATTTAGGAACTTCTGATACAGTCACTCAAATTGTGAATGCAAATGGATTGACTGCGGCTGTGGCAGGAGACAGGGTGTTCTATAGCACTAACGGTGTGGACTATGACAACATTCTTATTCCTGGGCATGAGCTTACATGTGTGCATGCTTACAACAGCAAGATAATTATTGGTGGCCACAGCATGCTCACACAAACAGACATGTGGGTGTTTGATCCTGTCTCCAAACAAGTGGATCCTAAAAAGACTGGAATACATGCATATTCGTTTGTGATGGTTTGACACAAACTTTCCTGGCACACACAATCACATATGTGTAATTTTAACCAGGAGTAAATCACATGACTAATGCAACCCCAGCCAACTTTGGTGCAGCAGATAAGACCAAGATCCAGCATCTGATCAATTCGGGAATTGAAGTTATGCGTGAAATTGCCACCCTTAGAGAGGGGCTCAAAGACACTGTGACCGCAGTATCTGATGAACTAGATCTGGAAAAGAAGGTGCTACAACGTGCAATTCGCATGGCTTATAAGAAGAGCCAGCAAAATCAGAATGTGGTGGAAGATGCCCAGGAGGAACTGGATGCTGTGGAGCAACTGTTAGCGGCTGCCGGAGTATAATCTTTGATACAAATATGGAATCAGCTGTGTGCAGAATTACGCACACAGCCTGTGACTGTGAGTTTGGAGATCATGGGCACTGTCACCAGCATGCTGGCTGCGGTGCTGCTGAGTTTCCAGCTGGCAGGATTGATCTGGGTGTATGTGTGCTGGATGTTGGGCAGTGTGTGTTTAACCATGAGCAGCTACAAAAGACGTAACATGAGCTTGATCATGCTCATGATATTCTATACAATCATGAACATTATTGGATTTTGGAATTACCTATGACTTATGTGGATGCCTTTTGGAACAAAGAACGAAATTGTATTGACGTAGTGGAGCGTGTGAATTCACGCAGGGTGTATCAGACTTGGCCCACTCGCTTTTTGGTGGCCTGGCCCAGCATCAAAGGCACACAAAAGAGCATTTATGATACCCCTCTGGACAAGTTTGAGACCAACAAGTGGGAAGAGTTTCAGCGTGAACTCAGACAAATACCCAAGGATCAGCAGTATGAAAGTGATCGCAACCCTGTGTTCAGGTGTTTGTATGATCATTACCAACACACTCCCACTCCCAAGTTGCATGTAGCCGTATTTGACATTGAAACGGACTTTGATCCTGAAAAGGGTTTCAGTGGCATTGAGGAAGCATTCAATAAGATAACAGCTGTGAGTGTATATTGTGATTGGTTGAACACCAACTTTACATTAGTGCTCAAACCACGCACATACACTCAGGCTCAAGCTGAGGAAATCTGTCTTAAGTTTGATAACACAGTGTTGTGTGAATCAGAACAAGAGCTCCTGGATGTGTTCCTCACACTCATTGAGGATGCAGATGTGCTCACAGGTTGGAATTCTGAAGGGTATGACATCCCCTATCTGGTCAACCGCATAGTACAAGTCATGGGCAAGGAACACACCAGACGCTTGTGTTTGTGGAACAAGCTGCCCAAGAAGCGTGAATATGAATCATATGGCAAGCCCACATTCACTTATGATCTGAGCGGCAGAGTGCATTTGGACTATCTGCAATTGTATCGCAAGCACACATACCATGAAATGCATTCATATCGCTTGGACTTTGTGGGCGAGTATGAGGTGGGTGATAAGAAGATTGCATATGAAGGCAGTCTGGACAAGCTGTATAATGAAGACTTTGAGAAGTTCATTGAATACAACAGGCAGGACGTCATGCTGCTGGTCAAGATTGATCAGAAGCTCAAGTTCATTGATCTGAGCAATGACCTGGCACACACAAATGGTGTTCTGTTGGTGACCACCATGGGTTCAGTGCAGCTGATTGACAATGCCATCACCAACCGTGCCCATGACCTGGGCATGTGGGTACCTGCTCGGCCTCCCAGAGACTTCAGAGAGCAAGTGAGTGTGGATGCAGATGATAACGATGCAGACATGACTCATGGCATTGTGGGGGCATATGTGGCAGATCCTGTACAGGGCATGCATGAATGGATTGGGGGTGTGGACATCAACAGTCTGTATCCATCCACCATTCGCACACTCAATATGAGTAAGGAAACTGTGGTGGGTCAGATCAGACAGGATGCCACCAACAAGATCATACAGAAGCGCATGAAGGAACAGAAGCGCACATTCGCAGATGCCTGGAATGAAATGTTTAGCATTCTGGAATATGCACAGATGATGAATCGTGAGCAAGTGATCCTCACTGTGGATCTGGAAGATGGTTCGCATGTGGACATGAGCGGTGATGAACTGTATCAGTGGATCTTTGAAAATCCCAAGCGCAAAATGACTGTGAGTTCCAACGGTACCATATTCAGCGTTGATCGTGAAGGCATTGTGCCTGGCCTGCTGGCCACTTGGTATAGCCAGAGAAAACAGATGCAGGCACAAACTCGTGAGTATGTGGACCTGCTGAGTGGTGGCATAGAGTTTGCAGATGGGCTCGCACAGCATGTCACACCCTTGCAAGCAGCCTTTGAAGATTCTGCCACCGCAGGTGTGTGGGATGGACAGTCAGGCATCCTGGAGTTATGCAAGAAGGGCAACTATGCAGCCGTGGTGGCATTCATGCACAAGTATAATGTGCATTTGGAAGGCCACAAGCTCCTGTTGCGCAGTCAGGATCCTGATGTGATCTCAGAGTTAAAGGTACAGCGAGACTTCTGGGATCGCCGCCAGTTGATAAGAAAAATCTTGCTTAACAGTTTGTATGGCGCCATAGGAAATTTTGCATCTGCATGGCATGACAGCCGCATTGCACAAAGCACCACACTCACTGGACGTTGTATCGTCAAGCACATGGGGGCTAAAATAAATGAAGTGATAACCGGTGATTATGACTACAAAGGTAAATCCATCATATATGGAGATACCGACAGTCAATATTTTAGTGCATATCCAGTCATGAGCAACATGGAAGAATTTGCAGACTTTGAGTGGACCAAGGAGGCTGTGGTGCAACTGTATGACCAGATTGCAGACATCACTAACAACAGCTTTCCTGAATTCATGCGCACAAGCTTCAATGTGCCAGAATCACGCAGCGTGATCAAAGCCGGTAGGGAATTGGTTGCTATCAAGGGCATGTTCATTACCAAGAAGCGTTATGCGGTGCTAATCTACGACAAGGAAGGTAAACGCAAGGATGTGATGGGTAAGCCAGGTGAGATCAAAGCCATGGGACTGGATCTGAAACGATCAGACACACCCAAGCCTGTGCAAGAGTTCCTTCATGAGATTCTGGTCCTGGTGCTCACAGATGGCACCAAGAAGCAGGTGTTTGATCGCATAAGACAGTTCCGATCAGAGTTTTCCAGCTGGCCAGCGTGGGCAAAGGGTACTCCCAAGAGGGTGAACAAGCTCACATACTATGGTGACCTCATGCGCAAGCAGGAGGGTGGCATGAAGGATGTGTTCAGCCAATCCAGTAAGGATGCCAAGAAGACCATCCCAGGACATGTAAGGTCATCACTAAACTGGAACATGTTGAGGGACATCCACAATGATCAGTCCAGCATGGTGATCCAGGATGGATTCAAGGTGATTGTAGCCAAACTGCGGGACAATGCAATGGGCTTGACCAGTGTGGCATATCCGGTGGACCAACTCATGCTACCAGATTGGTTCAAAGACCTACCCTTTGACAATGATGCCATGGAGGAAGCACTCATAACCAAGAAGATTGAAAACTTGTTGGGTGTGCTCAATTGGGATCTAAACGAGGGTCGTAATAATGAGACATTTGACAACATGTTCAGTTTTTAAGAAGGGACCACATCATGATTAAAATCGTAAATGTGGAGGGACCCATATGTGACCCTGAAACTTTTCAACCATACCTGCGTGTGACTGCTGATTTCCAGATGGAAGTCACACAAGTGGGCCAAACAGAACAAGAAAATGCTCTCATCATATACACAGCATGGACTACTGCGTTTGAAGAATGGAATCAAAAAGTGGCGCATGTACCCAAAGAGGCATAATATGGTTTATTCACCTTGACAGTAATTCGCATGCATGATACAATCTGTTATCAATTCAAATTGGAATACACACATGGATGATTTAGGCGACAGGATCAAATCATATGAGGCACATGAAACCTCCCGTAAATTGATTCCGGGAATACCTGTGTACGCCCGCATGGACGGTAGGTCATTCAGCAAGTTTACTAGAGACATGGAAAGGCCGTTTGATGCCAGGATGACTGCGGCCATGGTGGACACTCTCAAGCATGTAGTGGACAAAAGTGGAGCCACTGTGGGTTACACACAATCAGATGAACTTTCCTTGGCTTGGTGTAATCAAAATCCCGAAGTGGAACCTTGGTTTGGTGGCAAGGTACACAAGCTCACAAGTGTGTTGGCCAGCATGGCCACTAGTGCATTCATGGTGAGCATACTCAATCATTTTGACAATTGTGAGGAACTACTATCTCAAATGCCTCACTTTGATTGCAGAGTGTTCCAGGTGCCCAACTTGGACGAGCTGGCCAACTGCATGCTTTGGCGCAATCAGGATGCCACCAAGAATGCTATTAGCATGGCTACCCATCACTATTACAGTCACGCAGAGCTACAGGGTAAGAGCAGTGCACAGAAGCAGGAGATGTTGTTTGAAAAGGGTCAAAACTTTAACGACTACCCTGCTTCTTTCAAACGAGGCACATTTGTACGCAAAGAAACTGTGACCAGGACATTTGATCCACAAGAGTGGGCCAGTATTCCTCTCAATCACAGACCAGATTTAGCATCACTTGTGCTCAGATCAGAGCTGATCACATTTGACCTGCCGCCGCTAACTCGTGTAAAAAACAAAGTGGCTTGTCTGTTCAACAAGGCAGAGCCTGAACTAAAAGAACTCACAGGAGCACATTAAGAAATGTCTAAACAAAGCACATACACACCCGCAGAGCTTAAAGTATTATTTGAAGCACTAAATTCTGCCCCCAGCTATTTGAGCAAGAGATTCATTCTCAGGAACATGCTGGGCTGGTCAGAAGAGCAGCTTAAACAGAACATGACTTTAATGGATGAAGAACAAGCCTTAAAGAAAATGGGCAAGACAGGAGCATATTAAAAAATGGCTAATCAGATTGCAGTAAAAGACATCATGCAGGACATGGTCAAGAACACAGTCACAACTGGGTTTTTTGACAAGATCAAGATCACTGCTAGTAAAAAGAATGTGCAAATTGAAGCACTGGAAAGCAACAAGCAAGTGATCCTGAAGGCTTCCACATCAGCTGGAGTTGATGGTTGGGAAGGAGAGTTTGGTTTAGCCAACCTGAGCCTGCTACAGAGTATTGTGAACGACTCAGAATATGCACACAAAGATTCCATGCTGGATATGCAATATCAGACCCGCGGTGGTGCAGATGTGCCTGTGGAATTGCATTACACCAACAAGAGCAAGACATTTGTAGCCTATCGATTTGTGAGCAAGGACATGGTGCCTGATCAGCCCAAGTACAATGAACCCACCTGGGATGTGACAGTGAAGCCTCTCAAGAGTGCCATTCAGCAGTTTGCATGGGCATCCAGTTCACTGAGTTCTTATGAGCAGTATTTTATCCCCAAGACTGTGGATGGTGCTCTCAAGTTTTTTATTGGTGAAGAGAATGGTGCCAACCAGCGTGGTGGTGTGCAATTTGCATCTGACGTTACTGGTGTATTTGACAGCAATCACAAGTGGCCCATTTCACAAATTGCACAAGTGCTCAAGCTAACAGATGGTACAGATGCTGAGATGAAATTCAGTGTGAAGGGCGCCATTCAATTAGAGATCAACACTGGCCTTGTGCAATACAGGTTTGTGTTCCCAGCCAAGATGCGCTGAGTAACTGATCATGGGTATTGAAAACGAACGCAAGCTGTTGTTGGATATAACCCGCAGTCAGGAGATCATCAAGCATTTGCGTTCTGATCCGTCTGTAAGTTGGTATGATATCACACAAGGTTACCTGAGTGGTTCGTGTAGAATTCGACATGTGGTTCCACATGTGGATCCTATCAAAAGTGAGCAGTTCATATTCACTTTCAAAACCAAGGTGAGAGGCAGCACCGTGGAAATTGAATCTGAGATCAGCACACATGATCATGGCAAACTGTTCCTGATCTGCAAGCCTGTGATTGTTAAAACCAGGGCTAAGATTGTGTGTGGTGATTATACTTGGGACATAGATTTTTTGAGGAAGCACAAGAGCGGGGAAATTTATTTGGCCATTGCGGAAGTGGAAATGCCTGAATTTGCAACAGAACTGCCTCTCATTCATGAACTACTATCACCACATGCTATAAAGTGGATCGATCAAGGGGACAAGAGATTCAACAACCGTAACTTGAGCAATCCCAAAAAGGCCACCAAGGCAATTGAGGAAATCATGGATGTCAAAAACACAGCCAAGTAATTTCCCTAGCATGCGCTGCACTTCATGTGATGCACATGTAAAACCACACATCACATGGGCTGCTGATAATGAAGGTCTGGTCCACCAAGTTCATGTGGATGCATGGGGCACATATTACTGGGACACACTCACACACAGAGATGAGTTTTGTTCAGCCACATGTGTGATCAACTGGCTTACAAATAAATCCGTACCACCTTGATATAAGTAAAATTTCCGCATATCATTAATCAACAACACAAGGAAGATCACATGATGACTCTCACTGGACAAAAGACCTTTGTTTATTGCACCTTCCAGAAGGAAGGATATCATTACTTTCCTGGTGCCGACATCAATCCCACATATGCCACAGGTGATGAATATGATGTGGGGCATTTGGGACTCAGACACATGCACTACTTTAACTTCAAAGTTTGGGTGCAGGTCACTCACAGCAACAGAGAAATTGAGTTCATACAACTCAGACGCTGGATTGAGAATTTGTACAAGACCAACAGTCTGGAGATGGATCATCAGAGCTGTGAGATGCTAGCAGAAGCTCTGTTCACAAAGCTGAGTGCACGTTATCCAGGCATGGAAATTCGTATTGACATCAGTGAGGAAGGCATCAATGGTGCATATGTGGAGTTTGTACCAGAATGACTAATATCATTCTCTTTCCCATCGAACCTTTGGACAGCCGTTATTCGGCTCAGTGGTATCAGAGTGTGCCACAATCTCTGCAGGCTAAACTCAAACAGTTGGGGTTGACGGGTAGTGTGATCACTGTGGATGGTGTTCAAAAAACTTCCTCAGTCACATCAGGCGCATTCCTAAACTTCCAGGACACTAATCGCTACAAAAGCAGTCAGCTTGTGTCATTCTGTGACATGCTGGATGCAGGCACAGTGACCACAAATGATGTCATGCTGTTCACAGACGCTTGGAACCCTGCTCTACTACAGGTCAAATATATGAGAGACCTAGGTGGATACAACTGGAAGATACATTCCATATTTCATGCTGGAGCCTACGACCCCACAGACATCCTTGGCTACAAGATGGAAAAGCCCTGGCCTCATCACACGGAGCGTGCTCTCTACTATGCATGTGACATCAATTGGTATGCCACAGATTTCCATCGCCAGATGTTCCTGCGTAACCTGGGTATTCCCGAATCAGATCATGGCAGAGCACAACTGAGTGGACAACCTCATGATCTGATTGTGGATGCCATGGGCAAGATCAATCTGAAGGCCGTTAATAAGAGCGGTGTGATTTGGCCACATCGCTACAACGTAGACAAGCAGCCTGAGATTGCAGAAACACTGAGTGCACAATTTGCTACACCCTGGTGCATTACTCAGAAGTTAGACCTGAGCAAGCCAGAATACTATCAAAAACTATCAGAGGCTAGTGTGATGTTCTCTTGTAGCTTGCATGAGAATTTGGGCATCAGCATCATGGAGGGTGTCATGCTGGATGTGATTCCTGTGCTGCCTAATCGCTGCTCTTATACAGAAATGTATATGCCAGACTTCCTGTATCCCAGTGCATGGACAGAAAGCTGGGCTGCATTTAAAAAACATGAACAAGATCTGCTGGAATTCATACGTCATCGTGTGGAACAGCCCAAGAAGTATTCACGTCAGTTGGCCAAGCAGAAGAAGATCTTGAAAGAGAGATATCTGACTGCTGACCGCATGTTTGATCAAATGGTTGATCATGTTGCAATAACACAAAACACACAGTAAGATTAGTCATGAAAAAAGTCTCCAGTCCCAACCCACATGTGGGTCGCACATATGAAAACTTTCGCAAGCCACCTGGCAAGGACTTGTGGACCAGTAACAAGGACTATGCCATTTTTCTTCCGTCAATTTCGGCAATCTATGCTCGTCAACAAAGTGATCCGGACAGTCGCATACCCACAGGGTTAAAGGGTGGAGCAACTGATCTCAACTTCCTGGATAATAAAACCAATCTGTTTTATTATCCTATTGCACTCTATTCTAGTGGCCACAGTGTATGGGATTTGGAACAGAGTGAAGTTCAGGAAGCCATGGTGCAGAAGCGAGATAAAAATCGCACCGTGATTGTGGGTGACTCAGGTGGGTATCAGATTGCCACAGGTGTGCTCAAATGGCCCTGGCAGAAGAAGCCCAACCAAGATGATGCCAGCTGGGTCAAGGACAAGGATGCTATTCGCATGCAAATTTTGCGCTGGCTGGAACACACTTGTGATTACAGCATGGTGCTGGATGTGCCCACAGGCAGCCTGCTCAAGTTTGGTAATGATCCCAAGACTGGTGAAAACCTGCATCCTGGTGTGAAGAACTTCAAAGACTGTCTGACCAGTTCCCTAGAAAATCATGAATTCTTCCTCAAGCATCGTGTGGAGGGCGCCACCAAGTTCATGAATGTGTTGCAGGGACGCAACCAGGAAGAGGGTGACATCTGGTGGGATGCAGTCAAGGATCTGCCCTTTGAGACTTGGGCATATTCCAATGTGCAGGCCAGCAACTTTGCCATGAATTTGCGTCGCATCATCATCCAGCGTGACACAGGCTATCTGGATGGACGTGACTGGATCCACTATCTGGGCAACGGTAAGATCAAAATGGGATGTGCGCTCACCACCCTGCAACGTGTGTGGCGCAAACACATCAATGAGAAGGTCACACTCAGTTATGATGCTGCATCGCCTTTTGTGAACGTGGCCAAAGGCAACATTTACTATAGCTGGGAACTGAGCCCACAGAATATTGCGTTCAAGGGTGGTAACATTCCTGATCTCAAGGAACTCAAGGGTAATCCACAGTTGATCCAAGAATGGATCAATGCTCGTAACACCAAGTGGCCTCATCGTGAAAGTGAAATTTGCAAACAGATTGCACTGGGTGATGTGTGTTGCAAAGGTTATGAAGACCTCAACTACAAGAAGGTGGCATTCACTAAAAAGGAACTGGAAAGTGAATGGTATCCTCTCACACCAGAAGGTAAAATGGGTGACAAGTTTAGGTACAGCGATGCATACATGGAGTACATGACTCATCATGGAGACCACGGCGGTTTGTTTGATTGGAATGCCCAAGCTTTTGATCAGGAGCAAAATAAGTATCAAGTCAAGTGGCCCAGCAGCATGGATGGCATGAGTTATGTGCTGCTCATGAATCATAATGTGGAACTTCATATTGACGCAATTCAACAGGCATGTGCTGCACAGGATCTGCCCTTGCACAAAGCCAAAGAAATCCTGAGTGCAGACGTTTTGGACTTTGCACATGGTTTATGTGAGGAAATCCTCACAAGTGAGTCACCCATGACACTCATTGAAAAGCATCAAAAGATGTTGTGCAATCTGAGTGGCATGGATGCAGACAACTCCATCCACATGGAGTTGGATAATATCTGAGGAAATCACATGCAGGATACCCATATGACAAAAACCCCTGATCCATCACATATAGAGGATTTGAATGATCTAATCAAGCAGATTGTGGAACTCAGGAACACTATTGACAGTATTAAGCAGGAAAAACAGCAGGCTCAACAAATGGTTAATGCTTTTGAGGCTCAAATAGCTGAGCTAAACACACAAATGACCCATGCTCGTGATGTTTTGGATCATTGTTTGATCACAGGTGACGACCCAACCGTGGTCAAATTAACCAAGACCCACAAGGAAATTAAATCTGACAAACAGAAGAAATTGTTAATGGAGAGTACCTTTACCACTTATTATGATGATGCATTTCAAAATATAAAACGTACCAGTTTCTGATGTGTTGACTCCCATGGTCATGTTCATATATCATGAGAACATGACCACAATGCATCAACTATCCAAAAAATATCGCAAGCTGTGTGAAAAACCACAGGAATGGGATGCCCAGCTTCAAGCGGCTAGGGACCATATTAAAAACATACAAGAATCCAAGCGTGTATGTTTACAAAATATTGAAAACACCAAAATACTCATTGATTTTTGTATTATCACAGGAGAATCACCCGTGCAGGCCCAGTTATCACACACCCTGCCTCAGATGAAAGAAACTGTACAGCGTCATGTACAGGGAATATATTCAGATAATATTCAATTGGATATTAATTATAATTACAACTCAGCTTCTGCAAAAACTATAACTTCATCTCCTGTGTTAACAGGCACAATAACTTGTGGTTCGGCTATCACAGGTATCTCAACATGCGGTTCCACAACTGCATCCACATCCACCATGAGCAACATGTTGAATACCACTCACACAATTGTTTGACTGTGTGTGAGGCACACCCCATACTAAATAACTGGTCACAAACAGGTGACACAATGGCATTAAACAAGCCCGTTGCGTGTAAACGATAGACACGTTGGAAAGGAAAAAATACTATGGCATTCAATCGTACCAAATGTGACCCCGAACTAGGTCACAAGATCCACGAACATCTGATTCGATGCGGAGTGGAAACCCCCACAATTGATAACGGTATTAGCAGAACTGATCGTATCGAAATCATCGAAACTAAATTCCGAGACATCATGACCACCATGGGTCTGGACCTCGCAGACGACAGCCTAGCTGAAACTCCGTTACGAGTGGCAAAAATGTTCGTGGGGGAAATTTTTTGGGGTCTGGACTGGGAAGCGTTTCCCAAGTGCACCACTGTGCAGAACAAAATGGGTTATGATGAAATGGTGGTGGAAAAGAACATCACCATCAAGAGCAACTGTGAACATCACTTTGTGCCCATCGTGGGTCTGGCTCATGTGGCATACATTCCCAACAAGAAGGTGTTGGGGCTCAGCAAGATTCCAAGAATTTGTGAATACTTTTCTCGCAGGCCACAGATTCAGGAGCGTCTGACTGAACAGGTGTTTCATGCCATGCAGTACATCCTGGAAACTGACAACATTGCAGTGGTGATCAATGCACGCCACCTGTGTGTGAGTCATCGTGGTGTGGAAGACACAAATGCTAGCACTGTGACCAGCAAGCTGGGTGGTGCTTTCAAGGCAGATCCCATGGCCAGAGCAGAGTTCATGAACACATTGGACCTCAAGAGCCTGTAATGCTATTCCACAAACAGAAGCAGGTTGATATCAGCAGGGATCTTCCTGCCGATATCCATAGTGCTTACCTTCAGCACAGCATTCATGTCACATGTGAACAAACATACATGACTCCCACAGATCGTACAGAGCCCACCCTGGAACAACTCACAGACTGGTGCAACGCACATTGTGATTCCATATTTGCAGTAACCAAATGGACTCAAAGTAATGCATACTTTAGGTTTTATTGGGCATCTGACCTGCATCAGTTTATTTTACATTTGCAAAGTTTAACAGTTGCAAATGACCATTCTGATCTCACACAATAACATGGAAAGGAAGATAATCTGATGTTTGGAAAAAACGAAGTGGTGGGGCAACGATACTTTGACAAAGCTGGTGACAAGCTGTTTGTCACAAGTGTGTTTTATACTTTACAAGGCGAGGGTCCCTATCGCGGTGAGCCAGCGGTGTTTGTGAGACTGGCCAAGTGCAATCTGGATTGTTCATTCTGTGATACTTTTTTTGATGATGGTGACTGGTTCACTATTGCAGAACTGGATGCCAAGATTGATCAAGTGATTTCTAACCACTTTCATGGAGAAGTTCCTGTATGGGCTCAGTTTGTCCAGGAGGGTGAATTCACTCGCAAGCGTAACATGGTGTTGGTGATCACAGGCGGTGAACCCATGTTGCAGAAGAATCTAGTGCCCTTCCTGGAACACATGCAGCACAGATTTGTGAAAACACAGATCGAAAGCAACGGCACCATTGTACAAGACATTCCTGACAGCACCACTCTGGTGGTGAGTCCCAAGTGTAGTGAGAAGAGGGGTGTGGCCATCAAATACCTTACTCCCAAGCCTGAAATGCTGGCTAGAGCAAACTGTCTCAAGTTTGTGATGAACGCAGATCCAGAGAGCCCATACAGCTCAGTCCCAGACTGGGCACATGAGTTCCGTGCAGCAGGTGGCACAGTTTTTGTGAGTCCCATGAACATCTACAACAGTGAACCTCAGAAGAGCAAGCAGTTGAGGGCAAGCACAAATCAGATCAGTCTGGAAGAGCGCAGCACGGTTGACGAGATCGTATCGTTTTGGGAACCTGGCCTTTTGAACATGGCTGAGAATCAAAAGAACCATGAGTATGCGGCTGCATACTGTGCACAACATGGTCTGATCATGAATCTACAAATCCACTTATACACCAGTTTGGCTTAAGGATACAGTAAATTTAAAGCCATTTTAAGGAGATCACGTGAAAAAGAACAAAATACCGTTTAGCTGGTGGCCAGGCCACTGGGGACTAAAAGGCAAGACCAGAGCTCGTGCTGTGGCAGAATATGAACTTGAGGGCATGGACTTGGATCTCAGACTGGCTGAAATTGACCATGATGATCCCAAGCTTCAAGCTCTAGCCAAGCTGGATGTGCGTCTAAAACACAAACAACTGGATGTGTATGATCATGACGTGGAATACCACAAGGTCAAGTTTGAAGGCCATGAATCACTGGAAGAGTTACTGGTGGGACTGGAACTAAAACACCATCGTATCAGCCAACATGCACATGATCGCAAAGTGGCTGATCTCAGGTCAGAGCCATGGGTCAACATGCCTGACATCAAGTGGGATCCGCAAGATCCTTCCAAGAGCTACTTTGAACTGGACTACAATGACCACTTTGTCACGTTCCTGAGAGACAACAACTACAAGGGTGTGAGCGACGATCAGATTGTGGAAAGCTGGCTCACAGACGTTTGTCGAAGCGTGGCATCTGAATTGGCGCAAAGCGACCCAGCTTTTGTGAGTGAAGCTGTGACGCCTGTGACCAAGCGCAGACAGCCTCGTAAAAAGAAGACAGAATACAGCTAACCTGACTGATACCCCTGTGTGGTTAAATATATCACACAGGGGTATTTCATGACCGAACATTCAGATATACAAGACAAGTTACGCAGGTTTTTTAGGGTCACAGGCAAAGTGCATATCCGTGCAAATGGTGTGGTGGATGTGGTGGGTAATGTGTATCTGACCAGTGAGTGGTCCCAAATGCCTGTGCAATTTGGGCGAGTGACAGGTGTATTTATATGTGCTATAAACAAACTCACCACTCTGGCAGGATGCCCCACACATGTGGGCGACAACTTCGATTGCAGCAGCAACCTGTTGACCACTCTGGAAGGATGCCCCACACATTTGCGTAAAAACTTTCGCTGTTCAGATAATCTGATCACTAGCCTTACTCATGCTCCCACACATGTGCCTGGATCTTTCAATTGTTCCAAAAACAAGCTGACCAACTTGGTGGGCGCTCCTGAATATGTGGGAGATGACATGAGCTGCCATAACAATCCGTTAGAGAGTTTGCAGGGTGCTCCCACACATGTGGGCAGAAATTGGTGGATTTCATATCATGAAAAACTGCCATTATTGCGCACTATTATCGGTCAACAAGTTGAATTCATGAACCTGAATCCTACAAGTAACCAAGTGGCTGAAATACTCAATAAACACACTGGTGAAGGCAAGGCAGGTGCTTTGAAAGCTGCTGCAGAACTGATCAGAGCAGGATACAAGGATAATGCCAGATGGTAGATGTTTCCGCAATAAAAACATTGTTAACAGATCATTTTGACGTGTATGGTGACGCACATATTGATCCAGAAACAGGCACAGTGGATGTGGAAGGCAGAGTAATATTAGCTAAACCCTTACGCAAGTTTCCTGTGCAATTTGGTACAGTGACTGGTAAATTTACATGCAGTGACAACAAATTGGAAAGTTTGGTGGGCGCACCTCACACAGTGGGGGATATTTTTGCATGTACTAAAAACAGACTGACCAGTTTAGTGGGTGGGCCCCAATGGGTGGGTGGCGCATTTTTGTGTTCTCTTAATCAATTAACCAGTTTGGTGGGCGCCCCTGATCATGTGGGGCGCAGCCTGCAGATAAGCGACAATCCTTTGAAATCCCTAGATGGCATGCCTGTGGAGTTGATGGGAAGTATTTGGTTAGACTATCACAAGGATTTGCCCTTGTTAAGATTATTAGGGGTTCCAGATTTCATGCTGAGTTATGCCCCTAATCCAGTAGGAGCGATATTGGACAAATACAAGAGTCAAGGTAAACCTGGTGCTCTGAAAGCCGCAGCTGAACTGATCAGAGCTGGATTCAAGGGAAATGCCAGATGGTAATGTGTTGACTTAACCCATTCTTCGTGCCATTATTTCAGTTGTACTCAATAATTCACAGGATGATCATGATGGCCACATACATTTTAACTGACACTTTGAACTTGGCCATGCGAGTGCGATATGGCATGCGATCTCCTGACATGGACACCATGGTGGGTATGGCCATCCATGTGATGTTTAACGCCATCAAAAAGGTGTGGAATCAGTTTGATGCAGATCATGCAGTATTTTTACTTGATGGTAAGTCATGGCGCAAAGACTTTTATACACCCTACAAAGCCAACCGCAAGGAAACTGCGGCTGCTCGTTCTCCAGAAGAAGTGGCCGATGACAAACAGTTTTTTGAGGCCATTGATCAGTTCATTCAGTTTTTGAGTGATAAAACCAATGCCAGTGTGATCCGACATCCTAGAGCAGAGGCAGATGATCTGATTGCTCGCTGGATCCACATGCATCCTGATGACTCACATGTGATTGTGAGTACAGATTCAGACTTCATGCAACTGTTGAGCCCAAATGTCAAGATCTTCAACGGTATTGCGGGTCTGCTGTACACACATGAAGGCGTGTGGGATAAAAATGGAAAAGCGGCCTTGGACAAGAAAGGCATGCCCATGCAAATTCCCAATCCAGAATGGCTGCTGTTTGAGAAGATCATACGTGGTGATGACTCAGACAATGTGATGAGTGCATACCCAGGGGTCCGCAAAAAGCGGCTACAAGAAGCATTTGATAATCGTCACCATCAAGGATATGCATGGAACAATCTGATGTTGAGTAGCTGGACAGATCATGTGGGGCAAGACCATCGTGTCCGGGATGTGTATGAACGCAACCGCACACTGATTGATCTGACTGCGCAGCCCCCAGAACTCAAGCTACAGTTTGATGAACAGATCACACAAACTGTGAATATGCCGCTCAAACAACAAATTGGATTTCATCTGCTCAAGTTTGCAAATCAATGGGGTCTGGTCAGAATTGAGCAAAACTCAGCAGATTATACAGCATGTTTGAGTAAGCCTTATACAGGGTTGCACAAACACTCTACCCAAGATTCTTAATAAATACTCACATGAACTGGGATCATGCTTGGAGTCAATTGGGTGATCTGATACCACCAGAAGTATCCCATCATCGTGCACATGCACATCCTGGTGTCACCTGGTGGCTGAAATGTGCTGTGCCTGAGTACACCCCTCCCGCACATTATTGGAGTCAGATTGCTTACACACATACAAATTTAGTACATGTGCGCAATCAAGCATGGGATTGGCATGGGGCGCAAATTCCTGATTGTGTGAGTGTGTGGATCAAGAATACCCATGATGTCACCATGCATGTGCATGTGGACTCATGGGATTATGAAATTCACACATTTGCACAGGGCCAGCATCAATTTGCACGCAATCTAAAAGCTGAAATCCAAAATAACTGTGACGATCACACTTGGCATGAGATAAATTGTGCTCTACAATTGTTAACACAACATGTGAGCAATACAGAAGCTCATGTGCGTAGACAATCATTTAAGGTGATTCATGGGAAAAAAACTACAAGCCACAAGCGTACAGGACCAAACCTGGATAGTGAGTGATCTGGGTCAACGGCTGGGGTTATTGAGTAAACAAGGCGATTCCACATTTGTGTTCTTGGGCAAGGGCACCATGACCCAAGTGAACACTATCCCAGAACTGGAAACCCTACTCAAGGGCCAGATACACTGGGAAAAGACAAAGACAGAGCCTGACACTGTGAAGCAGACACATGTGCATAACCTGCCCATCAAACATGATCAAGCTGTGGATGTGCAACTGATTCCCATGATCACATACAAGAAGACAGAAACCAGTGAAACCAGATTCGCAGCAGGTTATTGGATCTTGAAGTTTAGCACAGGTTGGTCAGGCAGTTTGAGCCCCAAACTTGCCACATTGCAGGAATATGAGCATCAGGGCGCGTTCTCATCCAAACTTGAGATGAACACCATGTTGGCTCAGAAAAATGCAGAATTTAAACGTAAAAGTTGAACAGGACAAGTAATGATAAATTTGACCCCCATGGAGCGTTTTATGAAAGCGGTCCGAACTGCCAAAGATTACAACAGCAAAGAGATTCGCCTCACCATTGCAGAAGCAGATGCCATGTCAGACTGTGTGAGTCAATTGTTGTTGCAAGAGCGTGCATTAACTGATAAGATCATGTGGCTGCAAGATCAGCTCACACAAAAGAACGCCTCTTCAAACACAGACACTAGTATGAATTTAAGTGGAGGTTCATTTTAATCACATGCTAAAGAAACCCATGCAGGATGTTGGTTTCCGTCATCTGTTAAGCATGCTGCCTGCCATCAACATGGAAACTGGCCCCTGGATCACTGGAGGTTGTGCACGTAGGCTATGGGAACAAAAAGACTGGCACATGGGTGATGTGGATGTGTTTTTCAGAAACACTGAACAGCGTGAATCTTGGTTGGCAGAATTTGATAAAACCTGGAACTACACCTATACCCAACGCACCCTGAGTTATAATACAGTGGCTTTCAGCTTGGATTTTAATGAGCAGCTGACCCCCAAACCCACACTACTGCCACAAGCCACCACTCGTATGCGCACAGACAATGCCATCACCTTTGATTTGGAATACAAACACCCAAATGGTGAATCACATGCTCAATGTCAATTGCAAGTGATCTTGGCCAGAGAAGCCCCCACTTTGCAAGAGCTATGGAAAGAGTTTGATTTTAATGTGTGCTGTTTTGCTGTGAATGATCAATTTGTATATGCAGACCCACTGGCTGTGGAAGATCTGGATTCCAATCAGATCACACCCAGAAGCAACGATTCCAATAAGAACAAACCACTCAGAGTGTTCAAACATTTTAGCCAAGGTTTTCATGTGCATGATGATCTATTAAAGGCCGCCATCAAGAATATCTGCAACAAGGAGGTGGACTGGTGCAACAACTACTAACTGATCAGCTACAAGAGCTGTGTATAGCCAGCGAGTTCAGCAATGTACCCATGTGTATGTGGATCAATCAAGATGGCTATATGATGCCAGTTGTGGCATGTCACAGTTGGATCATGCCCAAGGACTGCTTCATCATGTTGTGGTTCTGGGTGGTGTGTGATGGTAGAGTGTTCAACAAACAATGGGATCATCAAGCCTGGAGCCCTATCTTGTGTGAACTTAATCCTCACAAACAGGTCCCCACAGAATATGAATCACGCATACTGGAATATATTCACATGTTATTGCATGCACACGTGAGCACTTGGGAACCAGATGTAAAGTATGCAAATTTTGAAAGAATTCTGGACGACCTAGCACAGGATGCATGTGCATGACGTGCGAGATCACAATGTGATATAAATATGGTACACTGTGAAGGTACCCATCATGAGCAGACCTAAACCTAAAGTTTTATTAACTCACACTAATAACCAAAACTATTTGAGTGAACAGGTACTGTATGTGAAAGCCATGTATGTGGTTTGTTACGATGGTAAACCCATAAATCTGAAAATTGTGCACAGTTTGCTTAGTGATCAAACACCCAAATACAGACGCACCTGTTTTCCAGAGTCACCGGGTCATGCCCTAAACTTGTCAGAGAAGCTAAATCTCTTGTTCAAAACTGACAAGTTTACTGTATGGGAAATGCAGCCCACAACCAGAGTAACTAGATCCATATGAGTTCTGTGCATGATGAAATTCATGCACAGTTTGTTAATATGTGTGAACAAAGTGGTTCTAATATTATTCACACATTTCCCAATGTGCATGATAAGACTTATTTCCTTAAAACCTGTTTCCTTAATTGCACAGGATCGCACATGAGTTTGCGATTAACCTCAATTGGTCACAACATACTCAAGAAAATGTATGAGTGTTGGAGTTGGCCTTTACAAAAGGAAGACCATGTGTTATTGGACCGCGGCTACACATTGGTCCAATTACACAACAAGATGCAGGCCCCTTATTATTGGGACTTCAAGCATTTTTATGTGTACTATAGTGAGTATGCTATGGAATATGAAATGGTTAGCAGAGATTTCAGGTCCTGGTTAAAAGCTCAATAAAATAAGTGTTGACGTATCACATGGTGATGTTAAATTGAGTATGTTAGACAACAATCCACAGGACTCACACATGTCAAAGACAAACGACAAGATTAACACCATCACTACTGTTAGCCCTAATCGGCTCAAGAGCATGCTGATTCATACTATTGCTCGAAAAAGACCCATGTTCATTAGCGGTCCTCCTGGTATTGGCAAGAGTGACATTGTGGCAGAAGTTGCCCGCATGCAGAACCGCCCACTGATTGATATCCGCTTGCCACTCATGGAAGCCACAGACATTCGTGGTTTGCCCTACTTGCGTGAAGTCACTATCCGCGATGCACAAGGCAACGTGGTGCTCAATGAGCATAATGTGCCACTAAGTGAAAAGCTGTTTACTTGGAGCACACCTTCAGACCTGCCCACAGATCCAAACAGTCGTGCCCTTGTGTTTTTTGATGAGATGAGCGCTGCTCCTCCCAGTGTGCAGGCTGCAACTTATCAGGTGATCCTGAACCGCCGTATTGGCACTTATCAACTGCCTGAAGATGTGGTGATTGTGGCTGCTGGTAACCGAGTCAAGGACAAGGGTGTTGCCTATAACATGCCCACTCCGCTAGCTAATCGATTCATCCATGCCACACTGCATGTGGATTTTGATGACTGGCAGGAATGGGCCATGAAGAATCGTGTGCACAAGGATGTGGTGGGTTACCTCACGTACCAGCCCAATGACCTGTTTGACTTTGACCCGCGGCGTGAAAGCTATGCATTCGCAACACCACGCAGCTGGAGCTTTGTGAGCGAGCTGCTGTATGAGCGTGGTGTGAACGGTGAGTATGGTGAAACTGAATTGCCCACAGACATTTTGGGAGACCTGGTCAAGGGCACTGTGGGCGAAGGTCCTGCCCTCAAGTTCATGACTTATCGCAAGCAGGCTGCAAATCTGCCACGGGCACGTGATGTTTTGGAGGCCAAGGTCACATCGCTCAAGTTGAAGCAAATTGATGTGATGTATGCGCTCACTACTGCACTGGTTTATGAACTGGTGGATGATGTATCCAAGGCTGAGCGTGCTAAGAAGAATGGTGATAAGAACAGTCACGACGCTGTGCACACCTATACAGATAACTTTTTCCAATTCATGATGGACAATTTTGAAGACGAAATGGTTGTTATGGGTGCACGGGGCTTCATGACTGCCACCCGCGATACACCCATCCGACATGCTGCTCTTAAGAACTGGCGTCCGTTTGTGCAAAAGTACAGTTCACTAATTCCTTCCATGAGCTCATAAGCTCACACGCCCACAGTGGGCGGGTATGAATAACTCATACCCGCCTTTTTTACGTTGACACACTGAATCTAAATGTTATTCTCTATACATATCAGGAGATACCCACATGAGCACCAATCTAGATGTAGTAACAAAGATCAAGAAGGCCAGGCTGTCACTCTTGTTCAACAATCCGTTTTTCGGAACGCTTATCATGCAGCTACCCCTCCAGGAGCAAAACACTTGGTGCACAACTGCCGCAGTGGACGGACGTTATATCTATTGGAATCGCAAGTTTTTTGAATCACTAACACTGGAAGAGACCATTTTTGTGTTGGCTCATGAAGTCATGCATGTGGTGTATGACCATTTTGGTCGTCGTAGCCATCGTGATCCAGGTTACTACAATATGGCAGGTGATTATATTATTAACGCCATGTTGATCAATGAAAAGATTGGCGCCATGCCCATGAAGCCTGTGGTGGACAAGGATGAGTCAGGCAACACCAGCCAACGTGTGGGTCTATACGATAAGAAATATGAAGGTTGGACTTCCGAGGCTGTGTATGATGACCTGGTCAAACGCCAAGTCAAAAAGCAGATGACTCTTGACGTGCACATCCAGGTGGGCAAGGATGCGCAAGACTCTGAGGGCAAAAAGCAGATGCAGGGTATTCCCATCGAAATGGATGAGGAAGCGCTCAAGGGCATCCGTGAAGAGCTTAAGAACAAAATCTTACAGGCGGCACAAGCCAGCGTGGGCAAGATGCCTGCCAGCATTGCGCGTCTGGTGGATCATCTTATAGAGCCCAAAATTAACTGGCGTGACTATATCCGGGAAACTCTGCAAAGTCAGCTCACGGCAGACTACACTTGGCACAAACCCAACCGTCGCCATCATGGTTCTGATGTGATCTTCCCCAGCTTGATTAAGGAGGAGACTATTGATGTGGAGGTGAGTATTGACCAAAGTGGCAGCATCAGTGTAGAGATGGCTCGTGACTTTTTGAGTGAAATCCATGGCATGACTCAGCAATATGCACAGTTCACTATTGCTGTGAGCACCTTCGACACCAAATTGTATAATCGGCAGGTGTTCAATAATGAAAACTTGGATGAGCTGCTGGACTATGAACCCAAGGGTGGTGGCGGTACTCGAATTCCAGTTGTGATCGACTACTTGAAGAAGCACAGTATTGAACCCAAGCTGCTGATCATCTTCACGGACCTGGAAGACAACAGCCATGGAGATCCCAATTACTGCAACACTCTCTGGTTGATTAATAACCCTTATAACAAGGCCATCGTTCCAGAATTTGGATCTTGGGTTAGGTACGAGAGAGATCAGGGTGTGACAGAGACAGGGGAAGTTTCAGCATGAGAATCAACATGAATATTGTTCACACAAGTGAACCGCCTCCCCGCAGTTTATTGACACTCTGGTGCAATATGTTGGCATCAGAGTACTTGGTGCCCCCAATGAAAGCCATGGCATGGCTACATGGAGATAACAGTCGAGAGTTTGTGGTTGACTTTTTGAAAAGCAAGGGTTGGAAGGTGGAATCATACACCACTCCAGTGACAGAGATGAATAGTGGGGCTGTGAGTTATGGGTATTTGATTTCCGATGATTGTGAAAATTTGGTTGCCTGGAAGCTGATTGAACAATGAGAATCAACTTGGCTAATCCCATAAAGGGTCATCAGTCCAAATTGGTCAAACATATTGTTCACTTGTTTGCAGAAGAGTTTTGCGCTCATGCCCCTGCAGTTTTTAATCACATCAAAAGTGGAGATCCCCAAGTGGGGGAATATGTGACCAAATGGTTACAAGAACAAGGATGGAAAATCACCTGGTATCATGTGCCTGTGCCATCATCCACTTATGCCCCCAATGACTTTGCACCCTTCAGTGCCATTAGTTTTGGTTGGGTATTCCAATCAGACTGTGACCAGTTGATCAAATGGCAGTTAATGAACACATGAAAATCACACTCACCAAAGTAACTCTAAACTCCCTTTACTTTGGGCCTGCATCAGGGTCCATGGAAAACTCATTGTTCCGACATTTATATTTTTTAGCTTACAGCCACAATCACAACAGCACAGGGCCAACCTCATTAGCAACATCTCTTGGTGAACTAAACTATGTGCGAGTGGATTTGTCTGAGATGGCTAAATTGCTGCGAGCACAAGATTGGTGTGTGTATTATTGGCGAGACAAACAGGGTATTGAATCCGATGACCACAACACACAAATCAATTATGGTGTTCAGGAAGGATTAATTGTGGGCGCATACTGTGGTAACTTGACAGCCTGGTTGTTGGCTAACACATAATAACGAATGACAGAATCAAATGAAATCGCTTCCCAACTGAGTGAATTGGCTGTGCAAATCACAGTGAGAGTGGCAGACATGCTGAGTACTGCTAGCAAAGACATGCCACGTGACAAACGTGACCAGATTGATGAAATGATTCAGACCAGTCTGCCTGATGTGGTGTTGAAAACATTGTTTGGAACTTCTGCGTTGCATAATTCAAAAGGTATTGAACACTTAAAAGAAAATGTAAGCTATTACTCAGATCAGATTGCACAGAGATTTATTAAAAATGATATGTGAATCATATACTTAATAAATAAATTTGTGACGCAAACATCATGTGTACAATTAAACTTTGAATCTCCAGACCGGCTGTTAGAGCTCAAGATGGCCATCTGGGAAACACAATTGCAAGATCTTTATCCCACCGCGCATATCATGTGTGCATATGATCATGTTCACCATCATGGACATGTGACAATACAATTTGAATCTGGTGAAGATCATGTGCATTGGTGTTTGAGCCAACCAGCATGCTCCCAGTTAAATCAATTATTGACATATCACACGCCCTTGTTAAACTGCAAGTATGAGCAGCAAATCCGAAGTATACATTAGTATAGACGTGGAAACCAATGGACCTATTCCAGGTCATTATTCCATGCTGAGCCTGGGTGCTGTGGCATTTGATGCATCAGGCACAGAACTGTCATCATGGTATCAAAACTTTGATCTGTTAGATGGTTCTCATGCAGATCCCAAAACTCAAGCATTTTGGGAACAGAATAAAAACGCATATGACTTGACCAGGATCAGTACTCATCCACCCTCCGAAGCCATGACTTGGTTTGTTAGTTGGGTGCGCAGTTTACCAGGCACTCCTGTGGCTGTGGCGTCACCTGCAGGATTTGACTTCACTTGGGTGTACTGGTATCTGATCCGATTCACAGGGTCATCACCCTTCTCATTCTCCTGTATAGATGTGAAAACCATGGTGATGACCATGCTAAAGCTACCCTATCGCGACAGCAGCAAAAAGGCTTGGAAGGCGTCTTGGCAGTCAGGTCTGCCTCACACCCACCATGCATTATCAGATGCTAGAGAACAAGGTGTGAGTTTCTGCAGAATGTTGCAAGAGCTTCACACCACATAACGGAATGTGTCATATATCAACTGGTAAATACCCTTATGCTAGAACCCTTTACAGCATCAGTATTAGTATTGAGTTGATGTACACATGGTGAAATTGTATTTGAAAAACTGGGAACATGTTACACCAACTGATATATCCAGTTGGTGTAATTTCTGTCTTCATGTGCA
>Ga0209085_1000372_pt1 | contig 33406 bp, 6 predicted proteins | sample C_131016_EF_Meta_FD_187310 | JGI IMG/M metagenome (GOLD analysis project Ga0209085, IMG submission 187310) | Freshwater microbial communities from Lake Croche, Canada to study carbon cycling - C_131016_EF_MetaG (SPAdes) (version 2) | ecosystem: Environmental > Aquatic > Freshwater > Lake | place...
GGATTTCCCATTGCTTTTCATATACGAATTGAGATGTGTCCATCCGCTCCTTCTAATTAGGATTTCAGGAAGAAACAAGAATTAGGTATATGCTTATGGCCGTCCCGGCCGTGAATGACACTCGCGTGGCATCCTCATCGCTGACAAACCATCTTCTGCACGGTCGGGACGACCATGCCCCCTTCGGATGCCGCTGCGCGGCTGAAAAATGGGTCATGCAAGATGATGAGCCAATGCGCTGGAGCGCCGACGTCCTCGTTGGCAGGTGTTCTAATATCCACCGACGGCTGGTAGGCCCTCCGCGAAAATCGGCCGGCGACGGTGCGCCAACCCTACCTTGTGAAACCAGCGCATGGCGTTGTGTGAAGCGGGTTCCGGGATTTACAGGCGCCTTGGCGCCGTGCTAAATCTCCCCGCATGAACACTCTCCTTTCTACGATCCGCCAAGCTGCTGCTGATGGGAAACTACTTTCCGAGTCTGCTAAAAACATTGAGAGCCTGCTTTCGAAAAGCGCCTCTTCGGTGGATCAAGCCTCGGTGGCGGAGTTGGTGGGAGCTGGCAATTGGGGTGAGTTGGACAACCGCTTCTTCCGCACGTTGGCGTTTGGAACGGGCGGGCTACGCGGCAAGACGATTGGCGCCGTGGTGACTGCGGTCGAGCGGGGAAATCCCCAGGCGCTCGGGCGTCCGGAGTTTGCCTGCGTGGGCACGAATGCGATGAACACCTACAACATCAGCCGTGCCACTCAGGGGCTTGTGCACTATGTGAAGAAGTATTTCGCCAAGAGCGGCCGTGCCGGAAAACCAGCCGTCTGCCTTTGCCATGACACGCGGTTTTTTTCGCGCGAGTTCGCCGAGTTGGCGGCAAAAATCATCACTGATCTGGGTTGCAACGCCTACCTTTTCGAGGGCCCTCGTTCCACGCCGGAGTTGTCCTTTGCCGTCCGCCATGTGAAGGCCCAGGCGGGCATCAATCTCACTGCGAGCCACAATCCACCGGAATACAACGGCTATAAGGTTTACTTCGAAGACGGTTGTCAGGTCACCGAGCCACACGCCTCGGCGATCATCGACCGCGTCAATGCCGTGGAGTCTGAAAGCTTCACGCCGGTGGCGGAGAGCGAGCGTGGCCGCGTCATTCCCATGGGCGCGGACATCGATGAGGCCTACATGGAGCGACTTGCCACTCTCCCGATCGATCCCGAACTGATCCGCCGCGAGAACTCTCTCAAGATCGTTTACACCCCGCTGCACGGTGTCGGCGCGGTCATCATCAAACCCATGCTCAAGCGGCTGGGATTCCAATGCGACGGCGTGGCCGAGCAGGAAATTCCCGATGGACGCTTCCCCACGGTGAAGTCGCCGAATCCTGAAAATGCCGAAGCGCTCTCGATGGCGATCGCTCAAGCCGACCGCACCGGCGCGGACCTCGTCATCGCCACCGACCCGGATGACGACCGCATGGGCATTGCGGCACGGGATGCCGAGGGCAAAATGCATCTCATCACTGGCAACCAGATCGGCTCGATTCTTGCTTGGTATCGGGCGACGCGTTTTTTTGAATTCGGAATCCTCAATGACTCGAATCGCTCGCGCGGCGTGATCATCAAGACATTCGTCACGACAGATCTTCAGAAGGCGATTGCGGAAAAATTCGGCCTCCGCTGCGTGGAGACGCTCACTGGTTTCAAATACATCGGCCAGAAGCTCGGTAACTACGAGGCGGCCATTCCAGCCAGCCTGCGTCCTGATTATACCTCGCTCTCCGAGGACGAGACGCGCTGCCTACGCCTGGAGCACTCGAGTTTCTATGTCTTCGGCGGCGAGGAGAGCTACGGCTACAGTGCATCGGATTTTGTGAGGGACAAGGATGGCAACTCTGCCGCCGTTCTCATCGCCGAGGCCGCTGCCTATGCGAAATCCCAGGGCCTCACACTCGTCGGCCTGCTCGACCGCATCTTTGCCGAGTTTGGCGTTTACCTCGAGCGCGGTGAATCGCTCACGATGGATGGAGCCGAAGGCGCCGCCCAAATCAAAAAGCTCGTCGCCTCCTACGCCGCGAATCCTCCCACCGAGATCGACGGATCCAAGGTTACTGGCATCCTGAATTTCGCCACGGACACGATCCATGACATCGAAGGCGACCGCATTCCCGCCGAGGCCATGCTCATGATCACGCTCGCCGACCGCCGCCGCGTGGCGGTGAGGCCCTCGGGCACCGAGCCCAAGATCAAATACTACATGTTCGCTGCGCAGACTCCCGAAGCCGGAAAATCCTTCACCCCAGCCGAAGTCGTCGCTGCGAAGGAATCCGTTACCGCCTCGCTGGCCAGCCTCTGGAAAAACCTCGCCGACGACGCCAAGGCGCGCTTGGCGTAAGGGATGCGATGGCTTCAGCGTTTTCAGAATTTTGAACGGGCGCTGTTCCTAAACCCACATTCTAGAAGCAAGCGCCCGGCATGTTTGATACCAAAAGCCGATAGCTTTTGGACTTTTCACGATAAAAGAAGGGAGCATGGCCGTCTCGGCCGTGTTGAAACTGGTTCAATGGCACGAACCCCATCCATCCGAACCACGTTATCCACCGCCTTACACAGGCGGGACGCCTGTGCCCCTCTCCAAAAGTCCAAAAGCTATCGCCTTTTGGTATGAAATCCTGATCATTCAATACCTAGCGGCGATATTTTTGTCATCCGCCAAAACTTTTTCATCGACACGCCGCCGCTAGCCTTGTAATTTTCATATTCTAATTTTTCCTAATAGGGCCTTCCTATTCCCCTCAATCATTCAGTATGAGCACTAACACAATCAATCTCACGGCCCTCGATTATTCGATTCTCGGAATTTATATCATCGTAGTGATCGGCATCGGCTTTGTTCTTAAGCGCCACATGAAGAGCGCTTCGGACTTTTTGCTCTCGGGGCATGCGATTCCCGTGTGGGTGACAGGGTTGGCATTCCTCTCGGCGAACCTCGGGGCGCAGGAAGTGATCGGCATGGCCGCATCGGGTGCGAAATACGGCATCATGACCTCGCAATTCTATTGGGTGGGCGCGATTCCGGCCATGATCTTTTTGGCGGTATTCATGATGCCATTCTACTACGGCTCGCGTGCCCGCTCGGTGCCGGAGTATCTGGCGCTTCGCTTTGATGAAAAAACGCGCGGGCTGAATGCAGCCGCATTTGCTGTGATGACCGTGGCCTCCTCGGGCGCGTCGCTGCACGCGCTGGCGGCTCTCCTGCATTTGCTCTTGGGCTGGAATTACAATGTCTCGCTCATTGCGACTTCCATCGTCGTTCTGGCTTATGTGCTCAAGGGCGGCTTGTCCTCAGCCATTTACACGGAAGTTCTTCAATTTTTCCTGATTGTCTTGGGATTTTCGCCGCTCGTCATCATCGGCCTGAACGACCTCGGGGGATGGTCGGGCATGATGTCCAAGCTGCCTGAAACCTACGCGCACTCTTGGAAATATGTGGACACCACAAACAATCCGATGGGCGTCGAGTGGTTCGCACTCGTCTTCGGTCTCGGGTTTGTCCTCTCCTTTGGCTATTGGTGCACGGACTTTCTCGTCATTCAGCGCGCCATGGCAGCAAAGAGCATGGGAGATGCACGCCGCACGCCGATCATCGCAGCTGTGCCGAAAATGCTGTTCCCTTTCATCGTTATCGTGCCTGGAATGATCGCCCTAGCCCTGATGCAAAAAGCCGGCTCCGGCTACTCGATCCCAAATGGCGTCACAGGCGAGACGGACTACAACCTCGTTATCCCCTCGCTCATTGCCCACTACCTTCCAACCGGGCTTCTCGGCTTGGCCATGACGGCGCTCATGGCCTCGTTCATGTCTGGTATGGCCGGTAACGTCACCGCTTTCAATACCGTCTGGACCTACGATATTTACCAATCCTACATCGCCTCGGGAAAATCCGACTCGCATTATATGTGGATGGCAAAATTCGCCACCGTCGCGGGTATCATCATTTCGATCGGCTTCGCCTATGTGGCGAAGAATGTGGATAACATCATGGACTTCCTGCAGTTGGTCTTCGGTTTTGTGAATGCCCCAGTCTTCGCGACCTTCCTGCTTGGCATGTTCTGGAAACGGGCTACCGGCCACGGCGCCTTCTTCGGCCTACTCTGCGGAACCTTGGCCGCCATCATCTTCCATGGCATCAGCTCACCGATGCCGCTCACGGCAGGCGAGACCGTGCCATGGATCAAAGGTGCCTGGCTTGGCGCCCACATTACCTACACCTCGAGCATGGCGCAAAACTTCTGGCTCGCGATCGTGGCTTGGAGCGTTTGCTTTGTGATGACCATTATTATTTCGCTTTCCACCAAGCGCACAAGGACCGACGAGGAGCTCAAGGGCCTCGTCTACGCCCTCACACCAAAAATCAAAGAAGCCGACGAACCTGTCTGGCTGCGTCCCGCCTTCCTCGGCGTCATTGTGCTCGTCGTGGCTGTCATCTTAAACATCATCTTCTGGTAAACTTAAGAACCTAAAAATATGGACTTCGACTTACGCTTCCCCATCGGCATCCTCTTCACCGCATACGGTGCCATCCTCACCGTTTTCGGGGCTATCAGCAACGGATCGGAAATCTACAAAAAATCTCTTGGTGACAACATCAACCTCCAATGGGGCATTTTGCTCCTGGTCTTCGGAGTCTTCATGTTGACCCTCGCCATCCGCGCCCGCCGCAAAAAGCCATAATCGTCAGCAGGTTTCAGACAGAACCGGAGCTCAGCGGAGAAAGACAAACGTAGTTTTGTCCGCAAGGCGAGCAAATCGAGTCAATTTACAGAATTTTGGGCTAGAATGGACGCGCAGTCGCTGTCCAGCTCGCAGGGAAAATACTTGGCAGTGGCCGCTTAGGATATGCCAAGAAGCGGCTTATTCCAGCACTTTAGCGCTTGCGCCGCCTCAGAGCATGCGTCCAAAAGCAATCTGCTTCTGGTATAAGCTTTCCCTTTGGGCAACCAAGGTTTTTTGAAGTAATGGATTCTTAGAAGTCGGTCAGTTTTTTGATTCGAAAACGCAACAACTTTTTTATTGCCAATGGCTATACGGCCTGGCTTTACTCTGCGCCGATGAACTCTCTTCTCTCCAAAAGCATGGCTCCGATGGCTAAAGCTTCTGTGCAGCAGCTTGTGCCTGCTGTGTTGACGGGACTTGAGCAGGGGCACTTGCAGAATCGCGTGCGTGCAAAACTGGCCTGCGCTCTCTGTCTCGGGGCGCTTTTGTGCCTTCCGAAAGCAGGTGCGGAATTTTACCCAAACGACCCTTACTTCGCGCCTGGAACGGCCAATGGCACTTCCGAGGGATATTATGGCCAATGGCACCTGATCAATCAAATGCCGCTGAGTGCGAAGAACGCGGGCTTGGATGTGAATATCCAAGGTGCTTGGGCGCGCGGGTTGACAGGAGAGGGGGTGATCATCGGGATTATTGACGATGGTGTGCAGGGTGAGCACCCCGACTTGAAGGATGCGTTTCTCAAGCAATACAGCTGGGATTATTCCAAATCTCTGGAGGAAAATCTGGCAAACCCTCTGAGGGGCGCTCCGGATCTCCCGGGGCAGAACCACGGAACAAGCGTTGCGGGGGTGGCTGCGGCTCGCGGGGGTAATGGGATCGGCGTCACCGGTGCGGCGCCGTTGGCTCATGTCGCCGCTCAAAAGTATACGGGCGTTTCATCTTACTTTGGTGGGTTTAGTGAAGACCAAGTGGAAGCTGCTGCAATCGGCTTTCAAGGTCAAGAAAGCCCTCTCGATAAATTCACTCCCGAACCCGGCGCTTTTGCTCCAGTGCGCGTGATGAATCACAGCTATGGACCTTCCTCGGCGTTTATTCCTTACGGTGAGGAACCTCCCGTTCTCCGGGCGTTAAAAGAGAGCAGCGAAATGGGGGTTGTCCACGTGTGGGCTGCTGGAAATGAAGGGTTGGGAAATGTTTACGGCGCTACAACCACATTCGACTCGGGGAAAGTTTTACAAACTTCAAGCCCCTACGTGGTGAATGTGGCTGCTCTGGGAAGCAATGGAAAATATGCCCCTTACACAAGCATCGGATCAAGCATCATGGTAACAGCCCCGACTGGGTTCGGAGGCAGCCAAGACATTTATTCCATTGCTACAACAGATCGCACAAGCAGAGATGGTTACAACAACATCGGCAATGACCCAAGCAAAGCCCCGACGAATGATCCTTTCTTCCCATCGGACGGGGTTGGAGACCACTTTAATTACTCCAGTCAATTTGGCGGAACATCCTCCGCAGCTCCTCTTGTATCCGGTATCATGGCTCTGGGCGTTCAGGCCAATTCCAATATGGACATTCGCATGGCGAGGCATCTGCTCGCCCGCACCAGCGTAAAGGTCGATCCTCAAGGCGAGGGGTGGACTTCCAATGCCAGGGGATATGATTTCAACCCGTATTACGGCTACGGGATGATAGATGCGGACGCTTTTACTATGGCCGCGGCAAAAGTGGTCTCTCTGACTCAACCCGACGAATACATAAGCCCAAAGGTGGTCGTCGATGAAGCATTTTCCCCAAATGTGAGGCGCATTACCAAGCAGTTCAACTATTCCGGAACAGGGGATCTCCCTTTGGAATTCGTTCAAGTAAAAATGACAGTCTATGGAATGCAGGCTGATAAAATTGCCTACAAGCAAGGGATCGGGGCTATTACTGGCGATTTGCAAGTGGAGTTGACATCGCCATCAGGAGTAAAATCCGTCGTTTGTTACAGCGATCGTGTTTTTGCTAACACTTTTAAGGACGACCTTCGCTTTGAGAACGATCGTGGAATGAGTATTTTATCTGAGGAAGGCAGTTGGAATTTCCTGAGTAATGCCTTTTTTGGCGAGTCGGCTACGGGAAATTGGACGATCGACCTCTACAACTATTCCACGAATACCAACTATGCCAAATATGGAGTCTGGGATTCGTTTCAGCTCACCTTCGGCATGGGCGACATTGAGATTGCCCCGCTGGAGATCGGTGCGGAGGGCATCGTCACCGACTTCGCTCTGGCAAAAACCGTGAGGCTGGATGTGAATATGACGGCGGATCAGACATTCCGCGCGATCGATGGCAATCTCACGATCTCTGGCAATGTTAATAACCTGGGCCACCAACTCACCGCCGATGCAACCCAGACGATCGAGCTCAATGGAAGGCTCTCTGGAAGCGGGGCGTTGGTGAAGACCGGCAAGGGCCTGCTCATGCTGGCTGGGAACAATGCAGGTTTTATGGGTCAAACAACGATCTTGGATGGGGCTCTTGCCGTCAAATCGCCAACCGCTCTCGGAGTGGGATCCGTCGTGCTCGGCGCTTCGGTCCCCCAATCGGGTCAGGCTCCCATGCTTGTGGTTCCCTCGAAGCAGGAACTGGGTGCCAATCTGGCCATCGGCGGAGATTTTCACTGGAATGCGGGCGAAATTGCATTCTACGACACGGGCGCGTCGCCCCAATCGGGAGACCTCGCCATCAGCATTGGCGGCAATTTTGTGGTTTCGACTTCTGGGAACGCCACATTTGATTTCAGCCGAGTCGAGTCGCTGGATGTCGGGACCTACACACTCATTTCAGCCAACAGAATCCCCGATTTTGGTTCTTTGGTTTTCGCGGCCACATATCGTCCAGAAACGACCTTGGTGGGGAATTTTGCCACATCGAATACCACGGTTCTCTTCACGATCACAGGAGCCCAATCCACCGGCGGCGCCATCGACAACAGCGCCGGCACGCTGGCGTTCAGCGAATTTATTGTGAATCGTCCCGGCGTTGTTACGGTTGGAAGCAGCAATACTTTAAAGTCTCTTCCTTTTGAAAACGGCGGGTCGCTTGCGATCCAGTCCGGCGGTCAACTGATCGTCACCTCAGGAGCCGTCAGTGTGCAGAGCGGATCCTCGGTCGTCAGGGGTGGCAGTCTTGTGACGCCGGGCAACTTTAGCAAAAGCGGTTCTGGCGAGCTGGATGTTCAGAGTAACTTGGTCGTCAACGGCACGGCAGCAGTTGATACAGGTCTGCTCTCAGTGAATGGCAACCTCGTGGCAAGCAGTGTGGTCGTGAACGAAAACGCAACACTCGGAGGCGCCGGCACGATCTACTCCAATGTGAATGTGAACGGCGGTAACCTTGCGCCTGGCAACTCGCCCGGCACGCTCACTGTCGCAGGCAACTTGGTTCTGACAGGCGCCAACTCGACAATTATTGAAATTGCGAGTCCGACGAACTTGGACCGCATTATCGTGGGTGGTCAAGCCACGCTGGGCGGCGGCCTGAATATCGAAGCCTATGGTGGAAACACCTTCGCTTACGGCCAACAATACAACTTCCTCCAAGCGGGGAGTATCACAGGCAGCTTCGCATCGATCACGGCTCCAGAAACATTCCGCGGGCGCTTCCTGAACGGCGGCACTATTGGCACGATCCTGATTGCTCCCGATACCTATACACGCGTGGCTGTAACGCCAAACCAGCGCAGTGTGGCCCATGCGCTGGACAGCTTCATTCCCGCCACCAGCGGCGATGAGCTTCTCGTAAGCACCACCCTTGATTTGCAAACCTCTGAGCAATATCCAGCGGCGTTCGACCAGATCATGCCCGGCTTCTACGAGAGCCTGGCGAATATCGCGATCGAGCAGGCGTTTGCCCAAACCCAGATGCTTAACCAGCGGATCAGCTCCGTGCGCCTCGGCGCGGCGGGCTTCCAAGCTATCGGTGGCATCACCCAACCGCTCGTGCATGACAAGAACGGTAAAAGCGCGTCGGAGGCCAAAGACGCCAGCCCGATTGTGGAAAGCGCGACAGCTACAAATTGGAACGCCTGGGCCCTCGGCACTGGAATGTTCTCGCGCACGACCGACCTCGGCAGGCTGCAAAATTACAACAACGACGCCGGCGGATTCCTCGTGGGCAGCGACTACCGCTGGAGCGAGAACTTCGTGACCGGACTCTACGGCGGATACGATTACAGCTACGCGGAATACAACGGCGGCGGCAGCACAAAGGGCAACAGCTTCAGCTTTGGCACCTACGCCAGCTACGCGAAGGATGGCTACTATGCCGATGCCGTGATCGGCGGAGGCTACACCGGCTTCCAAACCAAGCGCTCGATCGAGTTCAGCACAATCGACCGCACGGCCTCGGCGGACCCAAACAGCGGCCAGTTCACCGCTGGGCTCAATCTCGGCAAGGACTTCGAAGTCGGCAAGTTCACGCTCGGCCCGATCGTTGGCGCGCAATACACCTACGCCGGCATCGGCAGCTTCACGGAAAGCGGAGCCGAGAGCCTCGATCTCTCACTCGGCCAGCAAAATGCCAACAGCCTGCGGAGCACGCTCGGTGGCCGGATCGCCTACACATGGAACGTGAACCAGAAAATCGCCCTCATCCCCGAGGTGCGGATGTTCTGGCAGCACGAGTTCCTGAACAACGCGCGGAACCTCAACGCCAGTCTCGACGGCGGAAACGGAGCCGCCTTCGACTTCGAAACCACCGACCCATATCGCAACAGCGTCTTCGCCGGAGCCGGAGTCACCGCGCAATTCGGCAAACACCTGAGCGGCTCGGTGTTCTACAACATCAACTTCGGCAGCCAGACCTACCAAAACAACATGGTCAGCGCCGGATTGAACTTCTCGTTCTAACGGAAGGGCGCGATGCAGCATGGAGGGCCCTGCTCCGTCAGGGCCCAAATACCAAGCGCGGTCGGCGCTGAACTACTTTCGGACACCGCTCACCTCAGCGAGAACCAAACTCTTCCCCCATATCCCTGAAAAAAATGATTTTGCTGTCCATCATTTTGCCCAATCTTTCCGTGACGCCGCTGCGCGGCTGAAAAATGGGACATGCCTGAGGATGTCCCTCCAAGGCAAGCGAGCGCGCTGCCCGAGGGGCGTCCTATCTCCGCGTTGACAAAAATCCTTGTTGGTTTTTGCGGGCTCTAAATGGTAAAACGCTTAAGTGCCACTGACGCGCTTCAACATCTTAACTCAAAGAGAGCGCAGAATCCTTTTCTGGATTTTACAGATAACTGGCTGGCTGGCTTCATTTTTTGTGGTCTTGATCGCTGCGAAGATCACCGACACAACGATTGGTTGGCTTGTTATTTTTCGCACAGTATTTGGATTTTTGGTGACCTCGATTTTGCTTCGGCCATTGCTGCGTTATTGTCGGAGCAAATTCGCCACCAGTTTTGTTAAGTTGGCGGTGGTTGGTGTGCTGCTGGCTATCGTCTTTGGAGCGTTGGATTCCTATCTGACTGAGAGGTTTGGAATCTTGATCGGGCTGGATATGCAAGCTACAGGAGTGGTTTTGTATATCAAGGCCGCTTATGTCATGCGTTCAGCGATTTTTGGGTTTTGGATCCTCCTTTATATTGTTATTAACTACTGGCTCGACTCCCGAGCCGCACTTCTGCGCGCGGCACGGCTTGAGATGGATAGGCAAGCGAGCGACTTGAAGCTGCTTCGCGCTCAGGTGAATCCCCATTTTCTTTTTAATGCGCTGAACTCGATTCTTGCCGTCTGTGATGAGCCGCAGAAGGTCGTCGCGATCACTCAGGCTCTCGCTGACTATCTGCGGTTTTCTCTGCGCGGTGGTGATGCCAGGCAGCCGCTTGGTGAGGAACTGGACGCGCTCGAGAATTATCTTCGGGTCGAAAAAATCCGCTTCACCGACAAGTTGGAATATACGATTCAGGGGGATGCGGCGGCGCGTAGAAAGCTCGTGCCCGGTGCGCTCGTTCAACCGTTGGTGGAAAATGCCATTAAGTTTGGCCAGCGCACGAGCCCTCGTCCGCTCCGCATCGCCGTCCAAGCGCGCTTGCGCGAGGGGGATCTGGAAGTGCTTGTCGAAAATTCCGGGCATTGGGTCACTGAAAATGACGCCGCGTCGACTGGCATCGGTCTATCCAATCTCCGCCAGCGTCTTCAGTTGATTTGCGGGCCCTTGGCCACGGTTACTACTGTGAAAGCCCCACCAGACCGCGTCATCTTGCAGGTTATTTTGCCTGAGGAATACCTCCTTTCCTCGAAACTATGAAAAATCTCCGTGTCCTTGTGGTGGATGATGAATCCCTTGCCCGCAAGCGGATGGCTAAACTTCTCGCAGATGAACCCGGCGTGGACTTTATCGGTGCGGCGGATGATATCGCCTCGGCCATCACCCTGGTGGACAGCAAAAACCCCGACTTGGTCCTGCTGGATATTTCGATGCCGCCCGAGAGCGGCTTTGATCTCCTGCCTTATCTCCCTTTAGAGACTGGTGTGGTCTTCGTCAGCGCCTATACCGAATACGCCGTTCGGGCGTTCGAGGCGGAAGCGCTCGACTACCTGCTCAAGCCTGTCGTGCCGGAGCGGCTTGCCCAAGCCCTTGAGCGCGGGCGAAAAAATCGACAAGACACGACGGAGACGCGGCATGTGCTACTCGGAGACCAAAAAAAATGCCTCAAAGTCTCCGTGGATCGTCTCGCTGTCGTTCTCGCCGAGGGCAATTATACCCGTGTCCTGACGATGGATGGCGGAAGTTTTTTCGTCCGCCGTCCCTTTAAGGAATGGCAAGAGGCTCTCGATGAGCCTTCTTTTGTGAAACTGGACCGTTCACTTTTGGTCAACCCAGCTGCCATCTTGGGCTTCGACACGATTGACCGCGACCTTGGCCATCTTCAGCTCACCGGCTGCACCCAACCGATACCCCTCGGCCGCACCGCGCTTCAAAGCATCCGCGCACTCTTAGCGCTGTAAGGGAATCCCTTAACTCAGCGGGGACTCAAGTTCGGCGTGCCCGAAGTCCATCGTTTTGCCGGATTCGTCACAACTCCTGCCGGATTCAACACATTTTTGATGGTAATACTCAGTAGTTCTGCTTATCTGCCGACCTTAGTTCTATGCGTGTAGCGACTTCACACATCGCGGTGAGAAAAATCTTGTAATGGGTTTAAGGGAAAAAACCTTCAGATCAGTCTTTTTCTATACTCTCCTCCTGCTTCTTGGAATGACTCCGAAAGCGGTCAAGGCGGCTATTGGTTTTACAGGGAACTATTCAAACAGCACCACAGTCATCGTTGGCAACAGCACGAGCGGCACGCTCACGATCGATGGAGGCAGTATTCTCTCCAACCAAGATTCGTTTATCAGTTACACTACGGGCGCTGGTAGTAGCAGCGTGACGATCACAAGCGGCACATGGGCAAGCAGCGGGAATCTTTCTGTGGGACTCAACAGCACAGGCACACTCACCATCAACAGCGGTGGCTTTGTGTCTGTTGGCGACACGCTCTCGAGGGGCGGCAGTGGCACGATCAATCTCAACAGCGGCGGCACGCTCCAGATCGGCTTGGGAGGAGTCACGGGCACTCTGGCAACAAACCTCGCGAACAATAGTGGAACGGTGATTTTCAATCGCTCGGATAATTCCACTTACTCCTACATCCTCAGCGGCGCGGGAAATCTCACAAAGAACGGCACGGGCACACTCTCGCTGAACGGGACTAATACCTACTCGGGAGCAACGACAATCAATGCCGGAGTTCTACAGATCAGTGGCACGGGAAGTCTTGGCTCTGGCGCCTATGCAGGAAACATAGCGGATGGCGGCACCCTTGTTTACAGCTCCTCAGCGGCACAAACGCTTTCGGGCAACATCTCTGGAAATGGTGGGCTGACGAAAGATACCTCCACGAGCACGCTGATCCTTACGGGCTCGAATACTTATTCCGGCCCCACCAGCATTGAGGCGGGGGCGTTGCAGATTGGAGCTGGCGGCACCACGGGTAACTTATCAGCCAATAGCTCGATCAATGTCGGAACCAATGGCACGTTGGTCTTTAATCGCACTGATACAATCACTCAGGGCACACAGTTTAGCACAGCGGGCATCACTGGCACTGGCAACCTGACGCAGAACGGCACCGGCACAGTTGTGCTTAACGCAGCAAATACCTACACGGGCGCGACACGGATCAACGCGGGAACCTTGCAGCTCGGAAACGGTAGCACCACTGGATCGCTCTCCGCCAACGGCACGATTGTGAATAACGGATTGTTGGTCTTTAATCGCACGGATACCGTCACACAGGGAACAGACTTCAGCGCAGCAGCCATCACTGGCACAGGAAGTCTCACAAAAAACGGCACGGGCACATTGGTTCTGAATGCCAACAATACCTACACTGGCGCGACAACGCTCAACAGCGGCACAGTCAGCGTTGGAACGGTGTCCAACAGCGGCACTGGCAGCAATATCGGCAGTGGAAGCAGTTTCGTGATTGGCAATGGCACGCTCCTTTACACTGGAGGCAATGGCTCCACAAATCGTGGATTCACGCTGACCAATCTCACAAACGCCACGATCGATGTTTCTAATAGCAGCTCGACCTTGACGCTCTCTGGAGCGGCCGCAACTTCAACTGGCGGGCTGATTAAAAACGGCAACGGCACGCTCCTTCTTTCGGCAGGGAATTCTTACTCGGGAGCTACAACGATTAATGCCGGCACCTTGAGTGTGACTTCGTTGGCGGATGGAGGAGCCTCAAGCCAGATTGGAACATCCGCAGCAACGGCGAATAACCTGATCTTGGGAGGCGGCACGCTGCTTTACAATGGCGGAACGATCTCAATCAATCGCGGGTTCACTGCGCAAAATGGCACGACGAGTGCGATCAATGTCGCTTTGACGGCAACCACATTGACTATTTCGGGAAGTTCGGCCAACAGCACAGGAGCGCTGACCAAGAACGGCAATGGCACGCTCATTCTTTCGGGAAGCCATGGCTACACAGGAGCCACGAGTATTGAGGCGGGCGCTCTACAGGTGGGAACTGGCTTGAGCACGGGAAGCTTATCAACCAACAGCGCCATTAATATTGGAACCAACGGCACGCTGGTCTTCTACCGCAACGATGCGATCACGCAAGGCGCACAGTTCAGCGCATTGGGCATCACTGGCACTGGCAACCTGACGCAGAACGGCACGGGCACATTGGTTTTGAATGCCAACAATACCTACACCGGCCTGACGCGAATCAATGCGGGAACTTTGCAGCTCGGAAACGGAAGCACCAGCGGATCGCTTTCGGCTAACGGCACGATCGTGAATAACGGCACGCTTTCCTTCAATCGCACCGATACGATCACCCAGGGAACAGACTTCAGTGCGGCAGCCATCACCGGCACAGGAAGTCTCACAAAGAACGGCACGGGCACATTGGTTTTGAATGCCAACAATACCTACACTGGTGCCACAACGCTCAACAGCGGAACACTGAGCATCAGCTCGATAGCGAATGGGGGGAATGCCAGCAACATCGGCAGTGCCAACACGGCAGCAACGAACTTGATGCTTGGAAACGGAACGCTCCTTTATACAGGAGGCAATGCCTCCACGGATCGCAACTTCACGCTGACCGCCGGAACCAATACTACAATCGATGTCGTCGATAGCGTTGCGACACTGAATCTCACTGGAGCGGCCGTGACTACGACTGGTGGGATAACCAAAAACGGCAGTGGCACATTGGCTCTTTCGGGAACAAACCTCTACTCAGGCACGACCACTCTCAGCGCCGGCACGCTGGCCATTAATAACGCCAGCGCTATTGGCACCAGCACGCTGAAGATTAATGGCGGCACGATCGACAACACAAGCGGAAGTGCAAAAACTCTATCCACTACCAACGTGCAACAATGGAATGGCGATTTTGCCTTTGCTGGAACGGGGGATTTGAATTTCGGCGCAGGCGCAGGTGCGGTGACAATGACAGCCTCGAGGATACTGAATATCCTTGCTGGCAATTTGACGGTGGGAGGCGCGATATCCGGAGCCACCTTTGGATTAACCAAAAACGGCAACGGCACGCTCATCCTTTCGGCGGCGAATACTTATACTGGGGTAACCACGATTAATGCCGGCACGCTCAATGTGACGACGTTAGCCAATGGAGGAAGTGGGAGTGGTATCGGAAGTGCGAGCAACTCAACGAGCAATTTGGTTTTGGCGGGGGGCACGCTGCTCTACACTGGAACAACAGGGGCGATAACGGATCGAGGTTTCACAGCGCAAATTGGAACAACGAGTGGCATCAATGTCCTCACCAGCGGAACGATTTTGACCATGTCTGGAAATTCCGCTACCAGCACAGGTGCACTGACCAAGAGCGGCAACGGCACTCTCATTCTCTTGGGAAGCCATGGTTACACCGGAGCTACGAGCATCGAGGCAGGCGCTTTGCAGGTTGGCTCTGGAACCACAGGGAATCTCTCGCCCGATAGCGCGATCAACATTGGAAACAATAGCACGCTCGTCTTTAACCGCACGAATACCGCAACGCAGGGTGCGGATTTCAGCACGGCGGGCATCACCGGCACTGGCAACCTCACACAGAACGGGACAGGAACGGTTGTCCTGACAGCCGCCAATACCTACACGGGCGCTACAAGGACCAACGTCGGCACTTTGCAGCTTGGAAACGCAAGCACAAGCGGATCCCTCTCAGCCAACAGCGCGATCCAGAACAACGGCACGCTGGTCTTCAACCGCACCGACACGGTGACCCAAGGAACAGACTTCAGCACCAGCGGCATCACCGGCACAGGAAATCTCACGCAAAACGGCACAGGCACATTGGTTCTTAACGCGAACAACACCTACACCGGCAACACAACGCTCAACAGCGGCACGCTGTCCATTAATAACGACAAAGCGCTCGGCGCCACGGCCAGCGTTTTCAAAATCAATGGCGGCACGATCGACAACACGAGTGGCAGTGCGAGAACGCTCACCAATAACAACACCCAGAACTGGAATGGAGATTTCACCTTTGCCGGGTCGGGCGATCTGAATCTGGGCACGGGCGCGGTCACGATGAATGCCACCCGCATTCTCAACATACTCGGGAGCAACTTGACGGTGGGCGGTGTGATATCGGGCACGAGTTTTGGATTGACGAAAAACGGCAATGGCACACTCGTGCTTTCGGGAGCCAATACCTATTCTGGCGCAACCACGCTCAATGCCGGCACCTTGGCCCTCAACAACGCCGGAGCGATCTACAATCTAACGACATTCAACATCAATGGCGGTGCATTGGACAACACAAGCGGCAGCGCAAAAACGCTTTCCTACAACAACGTGCAAAACTGGAATGGTGATTTCACCTTCATCGGCTCGGGGGATCTGAATTTAGGCACGGGTGCGGTTACGATGAATGCGTCCAGAATCCTGACGGTGCTCTCCCGGAACCTGACCGTGGGTGGTCCGATATCGGGAACGAACTTTGGATTGACCAAAAACGGAAGCGGCACGCTGATCCTCTCCGGCAGCAACACTTACACTGGCAACACGAGCGTTCTGGGCGGTATGCTCCAATTTGCAAAAGCCAGTTCACTCTACAACGGCGTCACAGCAAACTGGACGGCTTCGAAAATCAAAATCGATCCAGGCGCCACTCTGGCACTCAATGTGGGCGGCGGCGGCGAGTTCACCACAGGGAATATCACCAGCTTGCTCAACAACTTGGCTGGAGCGAATGGCTCCAGCACAGGCGGATTTGCGGCAGGCTCGACTCTCGCGCTGGATACCACAAATGTCGGGACCATCACCGTGGCCGATAATATCGCGAACACATCCGGCAGCGGCGGAGGAAGTTTCGCGCTCACCAAGTTAGGAAACAACATACTGGTGCTGACGGGAAACAATACCTACACGGGAGCCACGACGATCACCGGGGGCACCTTACAGGTTGGAAGCGGTGGTGCGCTCGGATCTCTCTCGACCAGCAGCGCAATTCTTAATAACGGCACCCTTTCATTCAATCGCAACAATACGGTCACCCAAGGCACGGATTTCAGCGCGGCTGGGATTACGGGAACCGGAAATCTGACGCAGAGCGGCACCGGCACCTTGGTTCTCAATACAGAGAACACCTACACGGGATTAACCAGTGTCAATGCAGGAACTTTACAGTTCGGAGCAGGCGGAGCCAATGGTTCACTTTCCAGCAACGGTTCGATAAGTGTTGTTGGCACGCTGGTCTTTAATCGTTCGAATACGGTCACTCAAGGCACGGACTTCAGCACGGCTGCCATCACAGGCACAGGAAATCTCACGCAAAATGGCACCGGCACCTTGGTTCTAAATGCGAACAATACTTATAGCGGCACCACAACGGTCAACAGCGGCACGCTGAGTATTGGGTCCGTATCCAATAGCGCAACCAACAGCAGCATCGGCAGCGGAAGCGCGCTTGTGTTTGGCAACGCCACACTCCTCTACACGGGAGGCAATGGCTCCACAAATCGTGGCTTCACACTCACCGCTGGCACAAATACCACGATCGATGTTTCCAATAGCACCTCGACGCTTACTTTCGCGGGAAGCTCAACGACCACCACGGGTGGAATCACCAAAAATGGGTCTGGCACATTGGCCCTCTCCGGGGGAAATAGTTACTCTGGATTTACCACGCTCAATGCAGGCACTTTAGCCATCAATTCTGCAAATGGCATTGGCACAGGCAAATTTGTGATCAATGGCGGCACGGTAGACAACACAAGCGCGGTTGCAGTGACATTATCCACCAATAATTTACAATACTGGAACGCAGACTTCGCATTCGGCGGCACACGCGATTTGAATTTGGGAACCGGTGCGGTTACCATGAATGCGTCCAGAATATTGAACGTGCTGGCCAGCAATCTCACCGTGGGTGGCAATATTACAGGCCCATCCTACAGCCTTACGAAAAATGGGAACGGCACGCTCGTGCTTTCCGGAAACAACACTTACAGCGGAGGAACCACTCTCAACACCGGCACATTGGCCGTCAATAGCAATACGGCCATCGGCAATGGCACATTGACGATCACCGGGGGAATAATCGACAATACGAGTGGCAGCACTAAAACCCTCACAAATAACAACACGCAAAATTGGAATGGCGATTTTGCGTTTGCCGGCACTTCAGGCGATCTGAATTTGGGTAACGGAGCTGTCACTCTCGGTGCGTCCAGGATTCTCACGGTTCTCTCGCGCAACCTCACCGTAGGGGGCGCCATATCTGGTGCCACCTATGGCCTGACCAAAAATGGCAGCGGCACGCTCATCCTCTCGGGAAGCAATACCTACAGTGGCGCGACAAGCGTCTTGGGCGGCATGTTGCAACTCACGAAAATAGCTGCGCTTTATAATGGAAGCATTTCCGATTGGGTGGCATCCAATATCGGAGTCGCCTCTGGCGGCGTCTTGGCCCTCAATGTGGGCGGGAGCGGGGAGTTCACTGCAGGAAATGTTACCACATTGCTCAATAATCTTGGGGGATCTAACGGTTCCAATGCAGGAGGATTCAAGGCGGGATCCACGCTCGCATTCGATACAACCAATGCGAGCGGAACTACCTTTACGGTAGCGGATATTATTGCCAACACCACAGGTATCGGGGGTGGGGCCGTAGGGCTTACCAAGTTGGGAACCAATACCTTGGTGCTTGCGGCAAACAACACCTTCACTGGCAATACGCAGATTAATGGTGGAAACCTACAAATCGGAAATGGTGGAACAAGCGGATCGCTCTCAGCCAGTAGCGCGATTAGCAACAACGGCACGCTCACTTTTAACCGCACGGATACCGTCACGCAGGGTTCTGAGTTCAGCAGTGCAGGCATCACGGGCACAGGCAGCCTCACGCAAAACGGCACCGGCACACTCGTGCTCAATGCCAACAATACCTATACAGGCGCGACAACGATCAATAGCGGAACATTGCAGTTGGGTAGTGGCGGAACAACTGGATCGCTTTCCAGCGGCAGTGCCATTGTCAACTACGGAACCTTGTCGATAAACCGTTCTGACATCGTGACTCAGGGGTCGATCTTCAGTTCAGCAGCCATCAGTGGCACGGGCAATATCTCGCAGGATGGCACAGGCACATTGGTTCTGAATTCGGCTAATACCTACAACGGCACCACCCTACTCAATGCCGGCACCCTGGCGATCAATAACAACACAGCCATCGGCAGTGGGATACTCCGAATCAATGGTGGCACGATTGATAATACGAGTGGCAGCGCGATTAGCCTCTCCAACAACAATGCACAAAACTGGAATGGCGACTTCACCTTCGCGGGCACGGGGGATCTTAATTTAGGCACCGGTGCGGTCACGATGAACGCTTCGAGGGCATTGAATGTCTTGTCCCGCAACCTCACCGTGGGCGGCTCAATAGCCGGATCCACCTATGGCCTGACCAAAAATGGCAACGGCACGCTCATCCTTTCCGGAAATAACACCTATACTGGGATGACCAGAATCCTGGGCGGCATGTTGCAACTTGCGAAAACAGGGTCACTCTATAACGGCGTAAATGCCAACTGGTTGGCCTCAAATATCCGGGTCGCCTCGGGGGCCGTCCTCGCCTTCAATGTGGGCGGAACCAATGAATTCAGCACGAGCAACGTTACGACCTTGCTTAATAATTTGGGCGGCGCGAATGGTTCCACTGCAGGAGGTTTTGAAGCTGGTTCGACGATCGCATTTGATACAACGAACGCCAGCGGAGGCAACTTCACCATAGCCGATAGCATCACCAATACCTCTGGAAGCGGAGGAGGAAGTCTGGCGCTTACCAAGTTGGGAACCAATGTCTTGATTCTCACCGGTAACAATTCGTTCACGGGTGATACAAAGATCAATTCCGGGATCTTGCAGCTCGGAAACGGCGGAACGACCGGATCGCTTTCAGCGAGCGGCGCCATCTTCAACAACGGCACACTCACTTTCAACCGCACGAACACCGTCACGCAGGGAACGGATTTTAGTGCCGCAGCCATCACCGGCACCGGTAACCTTACGCAAAACGGCACTGGCACAGTAGTTCTCAATGCGAATAACACATACTCAGGCGCGACAACTGTTAACAGTGGCACGCTGAGCATCAATTCCATCGGCAACGGCGGAAATGCCAGCGCGATCGGCAGTTCCTCCAATGCCTCAGCCAACTTGGTTCTCGGAAATGCGACGCTTCTTTATACAGGGGACAATGCCTCCACGAATCGCAACTTCACCCTCACTGCGGGAACAAACACCACGATCGATATTTCCAATAGCGCCACGACATTAACCCTGTCCGGAACATCCACAGGAACTACCGGTGGAATCACTAAAAACGGCACGGGCCGACTCGTCCTCTCGGGAGCCAATAGCTACTCGGGATATACCGTTCTGAACGCCGGCACGCTGGCTTTGAATAATAATAACGCAATCGGCTCCAGCATATTCCAAATCAATGGCGGCACCATTGATAACACAAGCGGAAGTGCCAAGACCATCAACATGAATTCCCAGATATGGAATGGCAATTTCACTTTTGCAGGTTCCAATGACCTGACTCTGGGCGGCTCGACCGTCAATATGACTGCGTCTCGAATCCTCAATATCAGTGCCGGCAATCTCACGATCAGCGGTAATGTATTCGGCACCAATTCGAGCCTCACCAAAAATGGCAGTGGGACGCTGATCCTTTCGGGAAGTAATAGTTACACAGGGAATACTACCATATCCGGAGGAATGCTGCAATTTGCAAAAGACTCGTCTCTCTACACAGCCGCAACGGCTAACTGGACGGCATCAAGAATTAAAGTCTCATCCGGAGGCACCTTGGGCCTCAATGTGGGCGGATCGCAGGAATTTACGACAACTCAAGTGACGACTTTGCTCAATAACCTCGGTGGGGGATCGGGTTCCAGCACAGGGGGATTTGCGGCAGGCTCCACTCTGGCATTGGATACCACAAATGCCTCGGGAGGCACCTTTATCTTGACGGATAATATTTCGAATACCTCCGGATCCGGTGGCGGAGCTATTGGTCTTAAGAAATTAGGAACCAATACATTGATCATCACAGGAGGAAATAGCTACACGGGAGCGACAACCATCGAGGCGGGAACATTGCAGCTCGGAAACAGCGGAGCGGCCGGATCGCTCGCAACCACCGGATCGATTATCAATAACGGCACGCTGTTATTCAATCGCACGGATACTGTCACGCAGGGATCCACCTTCAGCTCCAATGGGATAACAGGCACTGGCAACCTGACCAAAAATGGAACCGGCACGCTGTTGCTCAACGCAGCGAATACCTATAACGGCTCCACCACACTCAACACTGGCACCCTAGTCATAAACAATAACGGGGCCATTGGCAACGGCACACTGATCATTAATGGCGGAACGATCGATAATACGAGCGGCAGCGCAAAAACGTTAAGCAACAACAATACCCAGACATGGGCATCCAGCTTTACCTTCCTGGGAAGTGGAAACCTCGATCTCGGATCAGGGAATGTCTCGCTGACCACGAGCCCCACAATTACCGTCAATGCCGGAAACCTCACCGTGGGTGGCAATATTACTGGAAGCGGATACAGCCTTACAAAAGCTGGCTCCGGAAATCTTACACTCACGGGATTGAGTTCCTACACGGGAAGCACGACCGTCAATGCCGGCACGCTGAGCATCAACTCCATGGCAAATTATGGAACGGCCAGCAGCATCGGAAGTGGCGGTGGTTTAGTGATGGGCGGTGGCACCTTGATCTATACAGGGGGTAATGCCGTCTCAAATCGCTCATTGGAATTCAGCACCGCAACATCATCGATCATTTCTATTGCCAATAGCACGACAACTTTGAATATGTCTTCAACGACGACATCTGGCGCTGGTAACTTCCTTTATAACGGCACCGGTCGGCTTGACCTCTCCATGGGCCACACTGGCACGACGACCATTAGCTCGGGAACTTTAGGGTATTTCGGAGGGGGTGGCGCGACAGGCGCGATTACTCTGAATGGGACAGCAACTCTCTTATTAAATAACTCATCCTATTTGGGCAATAAAATCCTGAATGTTTATGGAGGAACAACAATCAATAACGTCGGATCAAATGGATTAACTTTTAATCCGGATGGATCTGTTAGTAGTTCAATTAAAATTTATGGTGACACAACTTTTTCAGGAAATGATTTGGTTCTTGGAACCTATACAGATGGCGGAACGAATAATTGGAGCGTAGTTCTACAGAACAGCGGACAGACAAAGTTTATAGTAAATTCCGGAAACTTGAGCATAGGGGCTGCCATAACGCAACAAGGGGGAGCGGCTACTTTAGTCAAAGAAGGCAATGGAACGCTTTCTCTCCTGAATCTTTATAATGGTTGGAGTGGTGGAACAATCATTAACTCAGGAACCCTTGCCGTTCACCGTATTAGTTATGCAAACCAAGCCCAGCCTATAGGAGCCGGGGGTGTGACTCTTGGCAATGCAACCCTGCGTTATTATGGATCCGAGTCGCTGAACTATAGTTCGCCCACGGGATGGTCGAATAACCCTTATGGAATCAGCAACGGTGCCACGGCAACTATCGATGTCGTGGAAGATTTCAAAATATTAAATCTTTCTGGATCAAATCCAGGCTCGACGGGAGCGCTGATAAAGACAGGAAATGGAACGCTCGTCCTATCCACGCCTAATTATTACACTGGAGGCACAACGATTAATGGTGGAAGATTGATGGTTGAAACAAGCAATTTCATTGGTTCTACTACAGGATCCATCCAAGGAAATACAACCGTCAATAGCGGCGCAACCATTGGCGGAAATGCAAACATTTATGGAAATCTGACGCTCAACAGTGGCGCGTTTATTGCGCCTGGCGCCAGATATGGAGCAGGTGCTACGAACACTCCAATGATTGGCAATTTGACTCTCAGTAGTGGCAATATGAAATGGAATGGTGGCGCTGGGTATGTCTGGCAAATATCGAGTGCTACGGGTAATTCAGGAACGGATTGGGATTACATTAACTCTTCGGGCAGTAGTTTGACCATCAATGCGAGCGACTCCAACAAGTTCAAAATCTATGTTTCGCAGTTAAATCTTTCCAATTTCAATTACAGCTCGAATTACACGTGGAGCATTGGAACATTCTCAAGCATAACGGGATTCAAGAAAAAGTATTTTGATGTTATCACGTCGGCGTATGGTGACTCTGCTGGCATTGCGGGATTTTCGGGAGCTTACTCTTCCGCAACGTATCCCGACATTCCGAGATTCGTAGTTGGTCAGAATGGCACATCGATTGAGCTGAGATATAGAGATCAGGCCAAAGTCTGGAATACCTCGTCGGGCAACTGGACCACGGCCGGTCAGTGGGTGAACTCCGTGCTGCCGATTGAGGACGACTTCATATCGTTTACAGGTAATGGCGGCACAAGTAATAACAACCTCGTATCCTCTGTTTATGGCCTCTACTTCAGCGCCAATGCCACGGGGTCCTATACGATTACGGGAAATAGTCTCAAAACGGATGTGGGAGGCATCATCAATCAGTCTTCACGACTTCAAACCATTTCGCTCAACATGACGCTGGACAACGATATGAGCTTCCAAGCAAATGCTGGCAATTTAATGGCTAATGGAAGTATCAACCTCAATGACAACACGCTTACCGCAACCGGTGGATACCTGACAAGCCTATTGGGAACGATTTCTGGAAACGGAAATATCGTAGTTTCTGGATCAGGAACATTGCTCATCAATGGCACAAATACCTTCAATGGCAGCACGACCATCAATGCTGGAACATTAAGCCTCAGTTCGATCGGAAATGCTGGAGTCGCCAGCTCACTCGGAAATGTAACAAATAATGCCACGAATCTGGTTTTCGGCGGAGGCACGCTTCTCTACACAGGCGCGAGCGCGTCGAGCGACCGCAACTTCACTCTCTCGAATGGCACGTCCAGCACCATCAATGTCTCAAATAGCACCACAAGCTTAACCCTTATCGGAAATGCTGCCTCAACAACTGGCGCCCTCGTAAAGACGGGAAGTGGAACGCTTGTCTTGAATGGTAGCAATAGCTACTCAGGTGGAACAACGATCAATGGCGGCACATTAAGCGGAACCGCCTCAGGGCTCCAAGGCGCCATTATCAACAACGCGCGCCTGGAATTTGATCAAACGGTGGACGGCACCTTCAGCAACTCGATCAGCGGCAGTGGGCAAATCATCAAAGGCGGTGCGGCCACCCTCATCTTGAGCGCAAGCAACCCTTTCAGTGGAAGCACGACAATTAGCGCAGGAACGCTGCAACTTGGTAATGGAGGAACCAGCGGCAGCCTCTCATCAAGCTCAATTCTGAATAACGGGACATTGGCTGTGAATCGCTCGGATGACTTCACGCTGTCAACAATCATCACAGGATCAGGAAGGTTTGTTAAGAATGGAAGTAACGCGCTGACATTGAGCGGGCTTAGCAGCTACAGCGGCGGCACGACTGTGAGCGCTGGCCGGCTGATTGCCACAACATCCAGTCTCCAAGGGGCGATCGTCAACAATGCGGCAGTGACCTTTGATCAATTAACAAACGGCACCTACTCGGGAGTGATGAGCGGCACAGGTTCGCTGACGAAAAATGGCACTGGCACGGTGACGCTTACCGGTGTGAATAGTTTCAGTGGTGCGACCGCGATCAACTCGGGTAAACTCGTTGTCAATGGCAGCCTCGCTTCGAGTGCTACGACAGTGAATAGCGGGGGCACGCTCGGCGGCAGCGGCACGTTGGGAGATGTTGAGATCACCAGTGGCGGCACTCTCAGCCCAGGCAACAGCCCCGGCACGATCAGCGTTGGGAACCTGACTTGGAACGCCGGCGGCAACTACAACTGGCAGCTTGCCAATGCGAACGGCACAGCGGGAAGCGGGTGGGATTACATCAGTGGTGGCAACCTCACGATCAACGCGGATGCAGTGAATAAGTTTAATATCAACCTGTGGACACTGAATGCCACGGGTCCGGATGTGAATGGTTTGGCCACCAACTTCAACCCGCAAAACACATACGCCTGGGATATCGCAACCTTTACAAACATCAGCGGGTTTGATTCGACCTATTTCAAAATCGTCAAAACAGCATCGAATGGAACCGGAGGATTCGTCGGCTATGAGGGAAGGTTCACCTTGAGCCAGACGGGCAACACAACGCTCACCCTGAATTATGCTCCAATCAGCATGGCCGTGTGGAATACAGGCACAGGGAATTGGACGACGACTACCCAGTGGGAAAATGAAGACCAGCCCACGCCAACATTGCCAATCTACTTCTCAGGCAATGGCGGCACGAGCACGAACGACAGCTTCGTAAGCTCAATCAAGAGCCTGAATTTTACCTCCAATGCAACAGGCTCTTATGTAGTGGATGGCAGCGCAGTTACGATTGCAAATGGGATCACCAACAACTCCAGCTATGACCAGACAGTGGCGATGGGTCTGACGCTCGGAGCAAATCAAACCTTCAATGCTGTGACCGGCAACCTCGCGATTAGCGGGAGTGTCGCCACAGCAGGCTATGCGCTGACGGCGGATGGTAGCTACGACAGCGCCATCGCGGGAGCCATCAGCGGGAATGGTTCTCTCAACAAAAATGGCACAGGAGTTCTTACGCTGGGTGGAAATAACACCTACAGCGGCGGCACAACCGTTAGCGCCGGTGCGCTGGTCGGCACGACCTCAAGCTTGCAGGGAGCCATCTCGAACAATGCGGCTGTTGAGTTCAATCAAACAGCAAACGGCACCTACGTGGGAGTGATGAGTGGCACGGGTTCGTTGACCAAGAATGGCAGCGGCACAGTGACGCTCAGTGGAAACAATACCTACAGCGGCGGGACGACAGTGAGCTCCGGCACGCTGGTCGGCACGACCTCAAGCTTGCAGGGAGCCATCACCAACAATGCAGCCGTTGCGTTTAATCAAACAACAAACGGCACCTACGCAGGAGAGATGGTCGGCACAGGTTCGCTAACCAAGAATGGCAGCGGCACAGTCACGCTCAGTGGCAACAACACTTACAGTGGTGGCTCGAAAGTAAACGCCGGCACGCTCATAGGCACGACATCAAGCCTGCAGGGCGCGATCACGAACAACGCAGCCGTTGCGTTCAATCAAACAACGGATGGCACCTACTCGGGAGCGATGAGCGGCACGGGTTCGTTCGAGAAGAATGGCAGCGGCACAGTCACGCTCAGTGGCAACAACACCTACAGCGGTGGCACGACCGTGAGTGGCGGCGCAATTCAAGGCACGACCTCCAGCATCCAAGGAAATATCACGGCTTGGTTCAATTCCAGCGTGATCTTTGACCAATCCACCACGGGAACCTACGCTGGCAACATGGGTGGCGTCGGCTCGCTTACCAAAGCTGGCAACGGCACCTTGACACTTTCTGGCACGAATACCTACAGCGCAGGCACCATCGTTAATTCTGGCACGCTGATTGGCACGACTTCAAGTCTCCAAAGAGCAATTACCAACAATGCGGATGTTGAGTTCAATCAAACAACAAACGGCACCTACTCGGGAGCGATGAGCGGCATGGGTTCATTGACCAAAAACGGCAGCGGCAAAGTGACGCTCAGTGGCACGAATACCTACTCCGGTAACACAGTGGTCAAAAACGGAACGCTTCAAGTCGCTACCGGCGGATCAATCATCGGCGGGGATATACGCCTCGGTGACGCCACTGGAGACAATGGCACGCTGAACCTCACCGGCGGGACTATCGATCATTCACTCAACCGTGATTATGTGGGGTCTTCAAACTTTGGATCGACCGGTATTGGCACAGCCAATGTGTCCGCGGGAATATGGAATAACGATTGGTTGGTAATAGGAGACACCGGTTCTGGCACGCTCAACCTCAGTGGCATGGGAAACATGACCACAACTCTCCTTGCCTCCTTAGGCGACTCCACGGGAGGCGTTGGCATAGCAAATGTCAGTGGTGGCTCATGGACAATGGGCTTTTTAACCACTGGATACAGGGGCAACGGCACGCTCAACCTCAGCGGCACAGGAATCCTGACCACAACGATCCTTGCCTCCTTGGGTGGTCGTGACGGAGGCGTTGGCATAGCAAATGTCAGTGGTGGCACATGGGCCATCACTGGGGAACTCACTCTGGGAAATGGTGATAGCGGCACAGGCGTTCTCAATCTCAGCGGCAGTGGGCTTGTGACGAATACGGAAGGATATCTGGGTGGCTATTATGTGGAAGGTGATCCTTCTGCGGGTGACGGTATAGCAAACATCCGTGGCGGCACCTGGACAAACAGCGGAAATCTTACGGTCGGAGTTGGCGGGAATGGCACGATCAATCTCACGGAAAACGGAACAGTCTCCGTTGGCGGCATGCTGACATTGGCCAGCGCAGCAAACGCCACGGGCACGCTGAATCTTGGCAACGGCACAAAAGCCGGCACTTTCTCCGCCGCAACAATTAACGGGGGCAGCGGCACAGCCTTAGTAAACATCAATCAAAACGGCAGCTACACCCTTGGCTCGGACATGACCGGCAGCCTGTCGCTCAACCACATCGGCACAGGCACGACGACGCTCACCGGGAACAACAGCTTCACCGGTGCGACAACGATCAACGCGGGTAAACTCCTTGTCAACGGCAACTTGGCCTCGAGCGCGACGACGGTAAACAACGGCGCCACACTCGGCGGCAGCGGCACGCTGGGAGATGTGACGATCAACAGCGGCGGCACACTCAGCCCCGGCAACAGCCCCGGCACGATCAGCGTTGGAAACCTAACTTGGAACGCCGGCGGCAACTACAACTGGCAGTTGGCCAACGCGAACGGCACGGCAGGAACCGGGTGGGATTTGATCAGCGGGGGCAACCTGACGATCAGCGCGAATGCGACGAACAAGTTCAATGTCAACCTGTGGTCCTTGAACGCAACATCGCCCGAAACGACCGGCATCGCGCAAAACTTTAATGCAACCAACGACTACTCGTGGAACATCGGAACCTTCACAAGCATCAGCGGGTTCAATGCGTCGTATTTCAACATCAACACCGGGGCCACGAACGGCACGGGCGGGTTCATCGGGTTTAATGGCAATTTCACGCTGAGCTCCAATGGAACGAGCCTGATGCTCAATTATGTGGCCGCGAACGTAAGTCTGGGTGGAAACGGCACATGGTCGAGCGAGTTGCCAGGAATGGGCAATTCGACCATTAGCAACCAGCCGATCGTTATTGGCGGCGGCGGTGGTAATAGCACGAACGATGTCCTGACAGGGTTTGAAGGAATCGTTTTTGGATCAAATATGACGGGATCGACCACAGTGAACGGAACTGCGGTCACGATCGGTGGTGGCGGAATCACGAACAACTCGAGCTACACGCAGAGGGTGGATTTAGACATGACCTTGGGAGCGAACCAGACATGGACAGCTGGCGGCGGGAACCTGGTGGTTAGTGGAGACATCAATATGGGCGGACGGGAACTGACGACTGGGGGTAACTTTACAAACACGATCAGTGGGGACTTGAGCGGTAACGGAAGCCTGACACAAGTGGGCCCTGGAACGCTGCAGTTGAGCGGGAACAACAGCTTCGGAGGGCGCACAAGGATCAACGGAGGGACGTTGGAAGTGGGGGGAAGCTTGAGGTTGAGCGAGACGGATGTTAATAATGGCGGCACGCTGGCCGGAACAGGGGAGTTGGGCGTCGTGAATGTTAACAACGGTGGCACGATCGCCCCCGGCAGCAATCCGAGCAGCCTCCCGAGCACGATCCGGATCGGTGACTTGGTGTTGAACGGCGGAGGCAACTACAACTGGCAGATCTGGAACGCGACAAGCACGGCCGGAACTGGATGGGATTTGATCAGCGGGGGCAACCTGACGATCAGCGCGAATGCGACGAACAAGTTCAATGTCAACCTGTGGTCCTTGAACGCAACATCGCCCGAAACGACCGGCATCGCCCAAAACTTTAATGCAACGAGCGACTACGCGTGGAACATCGGAACCTTCACGAGCATCAGCGGGTTCGATGCCTCATATTTCAACATCAATACCGGGGCCACGAACGGCACGGGCGGGTTCATCGGGTTTAATGGCAATTTCACACTGAGCTCGGATGGAACGAATCTGACTCTTAATTACGCCGCCGCGAACGTCAGTCTGACTGGAAACGGCACCTGGTCGAGTGAGTTGCCGGGGCTGGGTAATTCGACGGTTAGCAACCAGCCGATTGTCATTGGCGGAGGCGGCGGGAACAGCACGAACGATATCCTGACGGGGCTCGAAGGGATCGTGTTTGGATCGAATATGACGGGATCGACCACAGTGAACGGAACTGGGGTCACGATCGGCGGCGGTGGGATCACGAACAACTCGAGCTACACGCAGAGGGTGGATTTGGACATGACCTTGGGAGCGAATCAGACATGGACAGCTGGCGGCGGCAACTTGGTAGTCAGTGGAGACGTCGATATGAGTGGGCGAGACCTGACCACTGGGGGGAACTTTACAAACACGATCAGTGGGGAGTTGAGCGGCAACGGAAGTCTGACGCAAGTGGGTCCTGGAACGCTGCAGTTGAGCGGGAACAACAGCTTCGGAGGGCGCACAAGGATCAACGGCGGGACATTGGAAGTGGGAGGAAGTCTGAGGTTGAGCGAGACGGATGTGAACAACGGCGGCACGCTGGCTGGGACAGGAGAGTTGGGTGTGGTGAATGTGAGCAACGGTGGCACGATCGCCCCCGGTAGCAATCCGAGCAGCCTCCCGAGCACGATCCGGATCGGTGACTTGGTGTTGAACGGCGGAGGCAATTACAACTGGCAGATCTGGAACGCGACAAGCACGGCCGGAACTGGATGGGATTTGATCAGCGGGGGCAACCTGACGATCAGCGCGAATGCCACGAACAAGTTCAACCTGAACCTCTGGACCTTGAACGCGACCTCACCAGAAACGACAGGAATCGCACAAAACTTTAATGCAACGAGCGACTACGCGTGGAACATTGGAACCTTCACGAGCATCAGCGGGTTTAATGCCTCGTATTTCAACATCAACACGGGGGCTATCAACGGCACGGGTGGTTTTATCGGGTTTAATGGGAACTTCACGCTGAGCTCGGATGGAACGAATCTGACTCTCAATTACGCCGCTGCGAACGTCAGTCTGAGTGGAAACGGGACATGGTCGAGTGAGCTGCCGGGATTGGGCAATTCGACGGTTAGCAACCAGCCGATCGTCATTGGCGGAGGCGGCGGGAATAGCACGAACGATATCCTGACAGGGTTTGAAGGAATCGTGTTTGGATCAAATATGACGGGATCGACCACAGTGAACGGAACTGCGGTCACGATCGGCGGCGGCGGGATCACGAACAACTCGAGCTACACGCAGAGGGTGGATTTGGACATGACCTTGGGAGCGAACCAAACATGGACGGCGGGTGGCGGCAACCTGATCGTCAGCGGGGACGTCGATATGGGCGGGCGAGACCTGACGACCGGCGGGAACTTTACGAACACGATCAGCGGCAACCTGAGCGGAAACGGAAGCCTGACGCAAGTGGGTCCTGGAACGCTGCAGTTGAGCGGCAACAACAGCTTCGGAGGGCGCACAAGGATCAATGGAGGGACATTGGAAGTGGGAGGAAGCCTGAGGTTGAGCGAGACGGATGTGAATAATGGCGGCACGCTGGCCGGAACAGGGGAGTTGGGCGTCGTGAATGTGAATAATGGCGGAACGATCGCCCCCGGCAGCAATCCGAGCAGCCTCCCGAGCACGATCCGGATCGGCAATTTGGTGTTGAACGGCGGCGGCAACTACAACTGGCAAATCTGGAACGCGACGAGCACAGCCGGAACCGGCTGGGATTTGATCAGCGGGGGCAACCTGACGATCAGCGCGAATGCGACGAACAAGTTCAACCTGAATCTGTGGTCGCTCAATGCGACCTCCCCAGAAACGACCGGCATCGCGCAAAACTTCAATGCAACCAACGACTACTCGTGGAACATCGGAACTTTCACGAGCATCAGCGGGTTCAATGCCTCGTATTTCAACATCAACACGGGAGCCATCAACGGCACGGGCGGGTTCATCGGGTTTAATGGCAATTTCACGCTGAGCTCGAATGGAACGAGCCTGATGCTCAATTATGTGGCCGCGAACGTAAGTCTGAGTGGAAACGGCACATGGTCGAGCGAGTTGCCAGGAATGGGCAATTCGACCATTAGCAACCAGCCGATCGTTATTGGCGGCGGCGGCGGGAATAGCACGAACGATATCCTGACGGGGCTCGAAGGGATTGTGTTTGGATCGAATATGACGGGATCGACCACCGTGAACGGAACTGGGGTCACGATTGGCGGCGGCGGGATCACGAACAACTCGAGCTACACGCAGAGGGTGGATTTGGACATGACCTTGGGAGCGAATCAGACATGGACAGCTGGCGGCGGCAACTTGATCGTCAGTGGAGACGTCAACATGGGCGGGAGAGGCCTGACGACTGGCGGGAACTTTACGAATACGATCAGTGGAAACCTGAGTGGCAACGGAAGTCTGACACAAGTGGGCCCAGGAACGCTGCAGTTGAGCGGGAACAACAGCTTCGGAGGGCGCACAAGGATCAACGGCGGGACATTGGAAGTGGGAGGAAGTCTGAGGTTGAGCGAGACGGATGTGAACAACGGCGGCACGCTGGCTGGGACAGGAGAGTTGGGTGTGGTGAATGTGAGCAACGGTGGCACGATCGCCCCCGGTAGCAATCCGAGCAGCCTCCCGAGCACGATCCGGATCGGTGACTTGGTGTTGAACGGCGGAGGCAATTACAACTGGCAGATCTGGAACGCGACGAGCACGGCCGGAACTGGTTGGGATTTGATCAGTGGGGGCAACCTGACGATTAGCGCGAACGCAACCAACCGGTTTAACGTCAACCTGTGGTCGCTCAACGCGACATCGCCTGAAACGACGGGCATCGCGCAAAACTTCAATGCGACAAGCGACTATGCCTGGAACATTGGAACATTCTCGAGCATCAGCGGGTTTGATGCGTCGTATTTCAATATCAACACCGGGGCCGCGAACGGCACGGGTGGGTTTATTGGAGCGACTGGCAACTTCACGCTGGCATCGGATGGAACGAATCTGATGCTGAAGTATTATGCGCCATGGGTTAATGCGGTTTGGAATACGGCAACAGGAAACTGGACATCAGCCAGCCAGTGGCAACGGGGAATCGTGCCAATTGATAATCTGCCAGTTTATTTCACCGGAAATGGCGGCACGAGCACGAATAACGGACTGATGAGTTCCGTTGCGAGCCTGACTTTTAGCTCCAATGCAACCGGTTCCTACACGGTGGATGGCAACGCAGTCACGATCGCAGGCGGTATCACGAATAACTCGAGCTACCAACACACAGTAGCAATGGGTCTGACCTTGGGTGCAAACCAAACCTTCAGTGCAGCGACCGGCAACTTGACAATCAGCGGAAACATCGCAACAGCAGGCCATACACTCACAGTTGGTGGTAATTACGTCAGTGCAATCTCAGCTGTCGTCAGTGGCAATGGTGCATTGATCAAGACCGGAAGTGGAACCCTGACTCTGAGCGGCACAAATATTTACAGCGGTGGCACGACAATAAGCGCGGGCACGCTGGTCGGCAGCACATCAAGTCTGCAGGGATCCATTGCAAACAACGCCGTGGTGACTTTCGACCAAGCGACGAATGGAACTTATGCCGGAGTAATGAGTGGCAGCGGCAATCTCATCAAGGCAGGTGTTGGCACTCTCACTCTCAACGCAATACACAGCTTCATCGGTTCTACTGCCATCAACGCAGGTAAGCTTCTTGTCAATGGTAGCCTCGCTTCAAGTGCGGCCGCAATTAACAGTGGAGGCACACTCGGCGGAACTGGCACGGTTGGAGATGTGACCATCAATAGCGGTGGCACAATCAGTCCTGGTAGCAGCCTCGGTATGATCACTGTGGGCAACATGACCCTGAGCGGCGGGGGTAATTACAACTGGCAATTAGCCAACGCCACGGCGGCAGCTGGAAGCGGCTGGGATATGATTAGTTCCACAGGCACTCTCACAATCACTGCCAACGCAACCAATAAATTCACGATCAATCTCTGGTCTCTCTCGAGCACAGGGTCGGACTTAAGCGGAATTGCATCTAATTTCAATGCGCTCAGCAATTACTCATGGAACATCGGAACCTTTAGCAACATTAGTGGATTCTATGCTAACTATTTCGATATCGTTACCGCAGCCTCAAATGGCACGGATGGTTTTGCGGGAGGTAATGGAACCTTCTCTGTGGACTCGACCACAACAACACTCGTTCTGAATTACGCTGCTGCGCCAACCCCAACTCCGACACCGACACCGACTCCGACTCCGACTCCGACTCCGACTCCGACACCGACACCGACTCCGACTCCGACTCCGACTCCGACACCGACACCGACACCGACACCGACACCGACGCCGACGCCGACACCGACGCC
>Ga0209085_1000373_pt1 | contig 33284 bp, 33 predicted proteins | sample C_131016_EF_Meta_FD_187310 | JGI IMG/M metagenome (GOLD analysis project Ga0209085, IMG submission 187310) | Freshwater microbial communities from Lake Croche, Canada to study carbon cycling - C_131016_EF_MetaG (SPAdes) (version 2) | ecosystem: Environmental > Aquatic > Freshwater > Lake...
CGCTCAATACGTTGCTAAAGCAGGCGCTGAAGTGATGAAGTGCGAAGGCAATATCCATCATGCTCGCAATATTGAAGCCATTATTAAAGCTGGTATTCCAGTACAGGGCCATATCGGTATTTGTCCAATGAGAATGCCTCAATTAGGTGGATTTGTGGCTCAAGGTAAAACAGCGCAGCGCGCCAAGGAATTGGTTGAAGATGCGCAGGCCTTCGTTGACGCAGGCTGCTTCTCGATCATGACGGAAGTGTGTACTTCAGAAGTTAGCCAGTATTTGGCTGAAACTTTAGATGTGCCGGTCATTAGCTTGGGTTCTGGAAGTACTTCAGATGGAGTACATATTATTGGCTCTGATTTATTCCATTTATATGAAAAGCACGTGCCACGCCATTCTAAAATTTACTGTGATTTAGTACCTATTTTAGAAAAAGGCTATACCGAATACATGCACGATGTTAAAACTCGTCAATATCCCGGTAAAGAGCACACTGTCTTCATGAGTCCTGAAGAGTTGGATAAATTTAAAAAGATGGTTAACTGGTAAGCGTTTGACTCAGTAATTTTGAGATACTATAAATAGAGGGCTTAAAGGCCCTCTATTTATTTGGGGAGATGGTTCTGGGATTATTTTTGTTGGCGGCTACAGCCTTATTGGCGGGAACATTTATTGGCGCCGTTGGTGTTGGTGGAGTACTGTTGATTCCGGCTTTGATTGCTTTTGCGGGCCTAGATATTCATCAGGCCAGTGCTTCGGCCTTGATTACCTTTATCTTTACCGGCGCTTTGGGCACTTATTTGTTTCAGCGGCGCGGCTCAATTGCCTGGCGCATGTCTATTCCAGTTTGTTTAGGGGCAGTAATTGCTAGTTATCTTGGGGCACAACTGAATGCGAAAACTGCTGATCAATTATTGATTAGCATAATTGGCTTATTGGTGATTGCTGCGGGAGTCTGGGCCTTATTAGCACGTATCTCTGTGGCAACTCACGGTGATTCAAGAGCACAGGATTTAACCGCTAAAAAAATGGGTTTACTAATATTAGTTGGTCTTTTAGCAGGCTTTGGTTCGGGTCTTTCTGGCGCTGGCGGCCCATTATTTTCAGTGCCATTGATGCTAGCCTTTAAATTTAGTCCGCTACTCACCATCGGTATTGCTCAGGTTATACAGGTTATCGCTTCTGCATCAGGCTCCGTAGCTAATGTGATGAATAACGTTGTTGATTTCAAAATCGTCGCATTTATCTTACCGTTTGAATTGATTGGCATCTGGATTGGTGTAATCATCGCGCATCGCGTTCGTGTTGAGCGTTTAAAGAAAGTCGCAGCCTGGCTATGTATTCTTGTTGGGGTCTATATGACAGTAAATTCCTTGGTTTAGCCAAATGGCGTCACCAGCGCTAGCAGATTATTTCGCCAAGCGAAAAATCCCCTTACTAGAACTTAGCCATCAGCTTTTCTTGCCGGCTGAGTTTTCATCCTTTGAGCAAGAGTATTGGGCGGTGAGAAGATCAGTAGGTATATTTGATTTTTCCTTTATGAGCACGGTTGAATTAAGCGGCAGTGATGCCATTGCCTTACTTCAGCTTATTCAAAATCGCAATTGTGAGGAATTAGCGATTGGAAAAATTGCCTATAGCATGTTGCTAAATGAGCATGGCGATGTTTGGTTAGACGCCACTGTGTGGCGCTTGGGCCCAGACCATTTTTATTTAATCACCGGCTATTCCATTTTGCCTTTTCTGCGCGAAGCTGCAAGACCCTATAACGATTTACAGCTAGCAGATATTGCCGAACAATATCAAGTGATAGCAGTACAAGGCCCACATAGTAGCGATTTGTTGGAGTCAGTTCTAGAAGTTAAAGCTACTGATTTGCCCCAATATTTTGCTTTTAATCAGCCGCCAAATTACCCCGCGTTAACAATTGCGCGTCTAGGGTATACCGGCGAACTCGGTTATGAGTTATTGGTATCTCGCACAGAAGCTATTGCCTTATGGCAGAAATTACAGACATCAGCTATTTTTCCAGCCTTGGAATGCGGTTTTCTAGCTGCCAATACCCTGCGTATTGAAGCGGGCTTTATTTTATTTTGCAATGAATTAATTGAGCCGCGCACGCTTGCATCGCTTGGGAAATTAGATGACACTAAAAAAGGAGGTAACTCAGGGGGCTTGCAAGAAATTCTGGTAGGTTTGCATTTTCTGCCAGGGACGAAGGTTGAAGATAATGTCAGTCATTTAGTCTCTGAGATAGCCCCACATATTCAAGTTACGAGCCGGACTTTTTCCCCGCAATTAGGGCATGAAATTGGCCTTGGCTTTATCGACCCAGCCGCCCTGGCAAATGGAGATGCGGGGGGTCAAGCCGGAACGCTTACAGGAAACCCCTTGAATAGCCCTCTAGGCCCTGTTTATATAGAAAAATTGCCATTTTCTGGCCTACGCTAAAGACCCAAACTACACCTTTTAGACCGCCTCATTATTTCTTTATCAACCGATAGATAAGGGTAAATACGTAAGGGATTTATCTATGTATAAATAGGCCTAAACGGGCTATTCTAATTCTTACAAAAAAGCGTATTTATAGACAATTAAAGAGGAGCGTAGATTGAAAGAATCAGAAAAGATGCAAGCCATAGTGGCGGCTTCGCAGAAAGAACTTCAAGCCTCTACCTCGCTATCCAAGGAATTTTCACGGCGGTCATTTCTACGTCAATCGGTAGCCCTGGCTGGTGGTGCGGGCACCCTAGGAATAGCTAGCACAGCAGCGATGGCGGATCCCTTGCCGATTCCTGCATCTAATCAAGTGATGGGTGCTCCTTTAGTTGCTGCTTATGGGATGCCGTCCAAGTATGAAGCAAATGTGATTCGTCGCCGTTCGGATGTTTTAGTCAATAAGCAGAACTTGTCTGACTGGAGCATGACGCCACTGCAATCAACGCCAGGCATTGTGACTCCTAACGGATTATTTTACGAGCGCCATCACAATGGTGTGCCCGATATCAATCCGGATACCCATAAATTAGTAGTACATGGAATGGTTAGCAAGCCATTGGTATTAACAATGTCCGATTTAATGCGCTATCCAACTGTGACCAAGTTTTATTTTATGGAATGTTCTGGTAATGGCTTAACTGATTGGCTTAAGCCTGCTTCAAAAACAGTTCAACAAACGCATGGTTTGCTTTCTTGCGCGCAGTGGACAGGGGTACCGCTTTCATGGGTGCTCGATGAAGCTGGTATTGATCCTAAAGCCACGTGGATTGTGGCAGAGGGAGCGGATGCATCGGGCCATCTGCGCAGCTTGCCTTTAGATCGCATTATTGATGAAGCGATGTTGGCTTATGCGATGAACGGTGAGATGCTGCGCAGTGAAAATGGATTTCCTTTGCGCTTAATGATTCCGGGTTGGGAAGGTAACGTAAGTATTAAATGGCTACGCCGCATTAAAGCTGGCACAGAACCTTGGCATGTGCGCGGCGAGACTGCACGTTATTCCGATCCAATGCCTGAAGGTAAATGGCGTAAGTTTAGTTTTGAAATGGAAGCCAAATCAGTCATCACTAATCCATCGGGCAATATGAAGATTAAGCCGGGATATAACGAAATTACCGGCTTTGCTTGGTCTGGAAAAGGTAAAGTTGCTGCGGTTGATGTCTCGGTTGATGGCGGCAAAAATTGGCAGCCAGCAAGATTGGAAGAGCCTGTGCTCGATAAATGTTTAACGCGGTTTAACTTCAACTGGAATTGGCAGGGCGGCCCCGCAGTGATTGCTAGCCGCGTGGTCGATAGCACCGGATATGTGCAGCCGACTGTTGACGATATTAAAAAGGTCCGTGCAATTACAGGTTTTGTACAACATCACAATGGCATTTTCCCATGGAATGTCAGCGCAAATGGGGAGGTGACAAATGGTATTGGTTAAAAAAATAATCATCATTGCAGCGGGCTTAACTTTATTAGCGGCTTGCTCAACATCGCAAAATACGGCGCCTAAAAATACCTCTGGGGCTGCTTTTGGTAAGCCTATTTCAGAGCAAGATCTGAAAGCCTGGAATATTGATATTCGTACCCAAGACGGCCAAGGATTACCTGCTGGACAAGGTAATGCTGTCGCAGGCGAGACGATCTATAACGCGAAGTGCGCATCGTGTCATGGACCAGATGCCAAGGGAGGCCCTGTGTTTGGCACAATGGTCGGTGGTATTGGCTCATTTACGACCAATGCACGTGTGCTTACGCCAGGCAGTATGTATCCCTATGCGCCGATCTTATTTGATTACGTGCGTCGCGCAATGCCAATGGATAAGCCACAGTCTTTGACGAATGACGAAGTCTACGCATTGTCAGCCTATATCCTGAACTTAAATGGCTTAGTGGGTAAAACAGATGAAATGAATAGCAAAACGCTCGCGGCAGTAAAGATGCCTAATCGCGATGGTTTTATAGTTGATGATCGGCCGGATACCAATGCAGTGCGTTGCATGACAAACTGCAAACAATGAAGCCTTGATGTGGAAAAAGAAAAATCGCCTGCGGGCGATTTTTTTTATGGCTGCGTAGCTAAGCGGAGCGCTAGCGCAGTTGAGGCTACTCGAGAAAAAACAGAGTCGGCCCGTGAGGTCAAAATGATGGGCACTTGTGCGCCCAGAATAACGCCGGCGCATTCAGCCCCAGCCATATAAATTAGGGCTTTATATAAAATATTGCCTACTTGTAAATCCGGCACAAACAATAGATCGGGTTCACCCGCCACGATGGATTGAATGCCTTTGGTTTTAGCTGAAAGAGCAGAGAGTGCATTATCAAAGCCAAGTGGACCCTCAATGATTGCACCAGGATAAATCGGTTTAATTTGATGAGCATCGACAATGGTTTTTGCATCGACGGTTGCGAGCATGGCGGGATTGACGACTTCAGTAGCTGCAATGATTGCCACTTTGGCCTGATGAATTCCCAAACGGTCGAGCGCCTCAAGACTGCTGAGTAAGATTTGCTGCTTTTGCGCTGCATTTGGCGCGATATTGACAACACAATCGCTAATACCCAGCAATTTAGGGTAGCTAGCCAATTCAAAAAGAAAAAGATGGCTGGTGCGGCGTTCAGTGCGTAAGCCACCACGCTCAACGATGGGACCCATTAAGTCTTCAGTATGTTGTGAGCCTTTCATCAAGGCAGCAAATTCACCTTGTTTGACCATTTGTACTGCTATTTTTGCCGCTGCGACGGGATCATCAGGGGTATCGATTAAGCGAATATGCGTTAAATCTAAACCAGCCTCTTGAGCCATTTGGATGACACGCTGTGCGGGGCCAAGTAAAGTGGGTACACATAATTGATGCGTTAGTAGCTCGCTAACCGTTTCAAGGGCTGGCAGACTTAAAGGATAAACAACTCCTAGCGGTAATTGACTTTTGGCAGAAGCAATGAGTTGCTGCAAGCGCGGATAGGTAGGACGACTCATTAGCCCAGTGTTTGTGAGACGCGTTGAGCTGCTTCTTGTAATTGTGGAATGTACTCCATTGCTTGATTCAGAGGTAGCCTCGCCGTGGCCGCATGAATTGCAATCGCAGCTACAACATCTTGATTGCTATCGTAAACCGGTACCGCAACACAAGAAACGCCGATCACATACTCTTCATTATCGACAGCATAGCCGGTGCTCACAATTCGCTCTAATTCAGACTCGAGAAGCATGCGATCGGTAATCGTACGATGGGTAAAGGGCAGGAGCGGTAAATTTTGTAATAGTTGGCGGCGCTCATCGGCAACCTTAAAAGCCAGAAGTAATTTTCCGCTTGCACTGCAATGCGGCGGTAGCACTGTGCCTGGTGGCAAATGCAAACGTAGTGGCCAATCCGCTTCAACGCGGTCTAAATAAAATAACTCGCCTCGACGCAACACTGCGAGGTTGCAGGTTTCGCCAACTTCAGCCACTAATTTTCTGAGTACGCTGTGGCGAATGGCAGCAACACTATCATGCGTAATCGTGGCAATTGCTAATTTAGAGAGGCGTTCGCCGGGAGCATAGGTTTTGCCACCAGGTTCACGAGAAACTAAGCCAGCCTCTTCAAAGATGGCTAAAGTACGGTGCAGCGATGCTTTTGGCATGGCAGTAATTTGCATCAGTTGGGCCAAGGTAGCCGGTTGAGAGAGGGTGGCTAGCGCCTCAAGAATGACGACCCCTTTCAGCATCGATGAATTTTCATTGGCGGGATCTTTTTTGATGCCCTCGACCAAGTCAGTTAGGGTTGATTCAAGCATGCCTAGGTAATCTCATGAAATGGGTGAATTTGTTCATTTTAATAGAACCCCATGGTAATAAATCAATAAAATACTAGTATTTGCACTTATACGAAACAACTTGTTCCGTTGAGTAAGATTAGTTATTCTATAGGCTTTGGGCTGTAGCGCCTAAAACTACCTAATTTATGATAAAAAAATGGGTGTGTGAAGATAAAGGAATCAAGATGTCAAAATCCATTGTTATAAAGCTATTTGCCACCCTATTTTTTTCTGCTTACGGGTTGATGTTTTCTACAGGCGCTTTGGCGCAGGCATGGCCGAATAAACCAATTAAATTTGTCGTACCTTATCCACCGGGTGGCGGTACTGATGTCATTGCACGGATTGTGCAAGAACCGATGAGTCAAGCTTTGGGACAGCAAATCATTATTGATAATCGCGGTGGTGCAGGAGGTTCGATTGGTACTGACGCAGTTGCTAAGTCGCCAGCGGATGGCTACACCGTATTATTTACTTTATCTTCACATACGATTAACCCGGCCATATATCCTAAACTTGCTTTTAATACTGAAAAAGATTTTTTACCTGTTTCATTGGTAGCTTCACTCCCGCAAATTTTAGTTGCCAATCCTGATTTTCCGGCAAAGACGGTTAAAGAAGCTATTGAGTTAGCGCGCCTGAAACCCGACACCATCGCATTTGCTTCAGTTGGTAATGGCTCGCCAGGCCATCTTGCTGGCGCGATGATGGCCACCGCAGCGAATGTGAAAATGACACATGTCCCTTATCGCGGTGGTGGGCCAGCAGTTACTGATGTGATGGCAGGACAAGTACCCTTGTTATGGGTTTCAATACCAGCTGCAACCCAATATATTAAGTCCGGCAAATTGCGTGCTTTAGCGGTATCGACTACGAAGCGCTCAGTGATTTTTCCGGACGTGCCAACCATGGCAGAGTCTGGTTTCAAAGATTTTGAGGTGGATTCTTGGTATGCCATGTTTGTCCCAGCAGGAACGCCAAAGCCAATTATCGATACCCTCTATAACTCCGTCGTAAAAGTGTTGGCTCAACCTGCAGTGAAAGAAAAGTTACTAGCCCAAGGTGCGGAGGCAGTAGGTAGTACGCCAGCGCAGTTGGGTGTTATTGTGAAAACCGAGTTAGCAAAGTGGGCTAAAGTGGCTAAAGAATCAGGCATCAAGGCGGAATAATGTCACCAGTAGAAAATTTAATTGCCCGCGCCCGAGTCGCACAAAAAACCTTTGAAAAATATACGCAAAGTGAAGTCGACTTAGTTGTCGAGGCCGTAGCCTGGGCTATTTTGGAGCCCAAGCGCAATCAAACCTTGGCTGAATTAGCAGTGCACGATACGGGCCTTGGTAATGTAGCGGATAAATTTAAGAAAAATTATCGTAAAACCTTGGGTTTAGTTCGCGACCTTCAGTTTGCTAAAACGGTCGGTTTAATTGCAGATAATCCTGCTACCGGATTGGCTGAATATGCGAGACCTGTGGGGGTGGTAGCGGCGATAACGCCCTCGACTAACCCCGGCGCTACGCCGATTAATAAAATTCTCAATGCCTTAAAGTGCCGCAACGCAATTATTGTTGCGCCTTCACCAAAAGGACAAACGACTTGTGCACGTTTATTAGAATTTGTTCATCAACAGCTCGATTTAGTGAAGGCACCGCGTGATTTAGTACAAGTTTTACCTAGTCCAATCACGAAAGATGCCACGCAAGAGTTAATGCGCTTGGCTGATTTGGTAGTAGCAACGGGTTCGCAGGCGAATATTCGCGCAGCTTATGCCTCAGGGACCCCGGCATTTGGTGTTGGTGCTGGCAATGTTGTCGTCATCATTGATGAATTGGCTGACTTAACTGAATCAGCCAAACAAATTGCCCAGTCAAAAACATTTGATAACGCTACGAGCTGCTCGAGTGAAAATGGCGTGGTGATTTGCGCGCCTGTATATGCTCAAGCTATTCAGGCTTTAGAGCAGGCAGGCGGGGTATTGTTAGATGCAGATGATAAACAACGTTTGCAAACAGTGATGTTTCATGACGGTAAATTAACCTCGACACTCACCGCCCAGACTGCAGCATTTATTGCTGAGCGAGCTGAGCTAAAAAACCCGCTCGCAAAGACCGCACGCTTTTTGATGGTAGAAGAAGTAGGATCTGGAGCGAATGCGCCATTTTCTGGAGAAAAATTAAGCCCCGTATTAACGGTTTGGCGGGTTGCCGATTTTGCCGCTGCCAAAGATTTGATTACTAGAGTGTATGCGTATCAAGGCTCTGGCCATTCGGTTGGTTTGCATACTCAATTACAGGGTCCAATTATGGAGCAACGTGCTGCTGAGTTAGCCAATGAATTGCCCGTTGCTCGAGTTATTGTCAATCAAGCCCACGCGATTGCAACCGGTGGTAGTTTTGATAATGGCCTACCTTTTTCTTTGTCAATGGGCTGCGGCACTTGGGGACGTAATAATTTTTCAGACAATATGAATTATCGTCATTACCTCAATATTTCTCGCGTGGTTCGGCCGATTCCTGAAATTGTGCCGACGGTGGAATCTTTACTGGAAAATTATTTCAGTCAATTTTCGCGTCAGTAATTCGATTTACTACTCAATGTAAATGAAATCAACTTTACCACCAAGCTCGTGTTTGACCATAGGCGACGTAATGTCCTACTGGTATGAACAGCAAGCTGAGCACCCTTTTTTATATGCACCCGAAACGGATGCTGTGCTTACCTATGGTGAGTTAGCCCAAGAAGCGCAACATCTCTCTACCTGGTTTGATGAGCAGGGGGTAAGTGCTCGTGGGCATGTGGGTTTATTTATGCATAACGGTCGACAAACAGCGAGCGTTTTTTTGGCAACAATGGCGACCGGTCGAGTTGTGGTGCCAATGAACTTATTAGCCCCAGTGGATCAGCTGGCTTGGGTGTTTGAGCATAGTGATATTGAAATATTATTTTATGCGCCTGACAATAAAGTTCATTTATTCAATGCCTTAAAAAAAATTCAGCCTAAATTTAAACTGGTTGAGCTTGACCCTGATGCGGCTCAAGCCCCATTTATGAACTCTGTAGCAGGAACCTTGCCTCAACTCAGGGCTCTTGATCCTGCTTTGCTAATGTATACCTCTGGCACAACTGGCACCCCTAAGGGCGTACTTCTAAGCCATGCGAATGTACTGTATGCAGCTAAGACCGTAAGTCAGTGGCATAGGCTTACTCCAGCAGATACCGTCTTAAGTTCTTTACCCATTTATCACATCAATGGTCAAGTGATCGCAACAATTTCCCCCTTCTTTTCCGGAGGTGCGATTGTTGCCCCCCATCATTTTTCTGTGAGTAATTGGTGGCAGGTCGCCATAAAATATCGGTGTACCTGGATTAACATGGTGCCAACCATCATTGCTTATTTAATTAATGCTGCCAAAGCCAATGGCGTGGATCCTAATTTGCCGGCGCAATTAAAGCAAATCCGTTTTGGTCGTTCAGCCTCTGCCCCATTGCCACCTGAACACCATCATGAGTTTGAAAATCTCTTTGGTATTCCGGTAATAGAAGGCATGGGCATGACCGAATCGGCTTCAATGGTATTTTGCAATCCACAAGACGGCGAGCGCCGTTATGGCAGTCCTGGTTTACCTTGTGGCGTTGAAGCTAAGGTCGTCGATCCTAATGGAATTGAATTGGCTAACAACCAAATTGGTGAAGTTTGCTTACGCGGTGCAAATGTAATGCAAGCGTATTACCATGGCGAAGCTGAAACAGTAAAAGCCTTTGCCAGTGATGGCTGGCTTAAAACTGGTGACTTAGGCTTGCGAGATGATGGTGGTTTTTATTTCATTACTGGCCGCTTGAAGGAATTAATTATTAAGGGCGGTGAAAATATTGCCCCACGCGAAATTGATGAGGCTTTGTTAAAGCATCCTGCCGTTCTTGATGCGGCTGCAGTGGGAATACCAGATGCGAACTATGGCCAAGAAATTTTGGCGTGCATCGTTTTACGACCAGATATTAATTGCACCGAGGCTGAGATACGTCATTTTTGCTTGGAGAACTTAGGTAAACTGCGGACACCCAAAATTATTCTCTTTATTGATGAATTGCCGCGCGGCGCTTCAGGAAAAATTCAGCGCTTAAAGTTATTGGATCTACCAGGGGTCAGCACTTCTACTTAATGCGACTTTTTGGCTTTAAATAAATGGTGGCAGAGAATTGAAGCAAAAATACCCGCGAGAATCGCCCATTCCAAAGAAATCGTAATCGTTCCAATAAAGGTGATTACCATTGGCACCCACTCCTTTGGACCATGATGAAATTCTTTGCGAATCTCTTTAGGGTCGATAAGATTCCAAGCGACGACTAATAGTAAGGCGCCAATAACGGGGTAGGGTAGGTATTTAGCAAGCGGGCCAACAAAGGTCAAAATAATCACTAAAAAAAGTGCCGCACTAATAGCCGATAAAGGCGTTTTTGCCCCAGCAGATATATTCACACCACTGCGATTAAATGAGCCACTTGATGGATAGGCTGAAAAAAATGAACCAGCGATATTGGCTAAACCTTGACCAATAAATTCTTGATTGGCATTAAATGTATCTTTAGTTTTGATGGCCATCGCTCGGGCAATCGCCATTGCTTCGGTGGAAGCCAATAGGGCCATGATTAAGGTTGCACCAAATAATTGGTTCAAGGTATTCACGTCAAGATGCGGCAAGGAGAATGCCGGAATAGGGCCCGGAATGCTACTCACTCGCTTAAAGGGCGTGATCTGGGGGAATAGATTTTCGATATAAAGGGCAATAAGACTACCAATTATTACGGCCACTAGCATTCCTGGGAACCAGCGATTTAGTGGGCGCCAGAGCAAAATAATTAAAATTGTCGCGATCACTAAACCCATTACTTCCGGATGCCATGAATTTTGCATGAGAGCCATATATAGTTCATGCACGGTTTCATGTGGGCTGATGCCCCGCGGGATGGCAAAGCCGGTAACCGTACCAATTTGACTATTCATAATTAAAATAGCAGCCCCAACCGTAAAGCCAACAATTACTGAGTGCGGTACTTTTTGGACCCACTTCCCAGCACCACTAAAACCTAAGGTAATTTGAATGAGGCCAATTAAAAAACTCAGGGTGAGCACTAAGCCAACATATTCCGCTGATTCGGGGGTAGCGAGAGGCGCAATTAATGCCATCGTGGTTAAGGATATGGCGTTTGCTGGTCCCGTAACCATGAGGCGGCTTGAGCCAAATAGGGCGGCAATGAAGCAAGGCACCATCGCCGCGTAAAGCCCATATTGCGGAGGCATACCGGCCAGCATCGCAAAAGCAATGCCTTGTGGCAAAACGACTACTGCGCCAGTGAGCCCCGCTAATAAATCAGCGCGAACTGTACCCGGGGTTTTGTATTCTGGTAACCAGTGAGAAAAAGGCAGCCGGGGCATCTATGATTTTAAATTAGCGATTGATAATTAATTATATCAGCCGCCTTTTCCGCAATCATCACTACGGGCCAGTTGGTATTGCCCGAGACCAGCCTTGGCATGACAGAACAGTCGATGACCCGTAAACCCGAAACGCCGCGAACACGCAAATCAGCGTCGACTACTGCCATCGAATCATCAGCAGTGCCCATTTTGCAGGTTCCCGAGGGATGGAAAATAGTTGCGCCAGTTTCGCGACAAAATGCCAAAATATCTTCATTACTTTGCGGGTTGTTTGGTTTCACTTCACGCGCAATTAAGTTACTGAGTGGCTGCGTTTGCGTAATACTGCGGGCAAATTTAATTGCGGCAATACTAATATCGCGGTCATATTGGGTATCTAAATAGTTGGCAACGATGCGTGGTGGCACGAGTGGGTCAGCCGATTGAATTCGCACAGAGCCACGAGATTCGGGGCGCAATTGACAGACCGACATCGTAAATCCGGAGAAGGGGTGAACTGTACCCCCGGCCATATCTGCAGAGAGGGTGCCTAAGTGAAATTGAATATCAGGCCTAGTTGAGGTGGGCATGACTTTAGTAAATAAGCCACCCTGGTTAATACCGATCGACAACGGCCCACCACGAAATAGCAACCAATCTAAGCCCATTTTCACTTTACCAACAATAGAGCGCAGCTGATCATTGGTCGAGATGGGTTGATTTAACTCATAAATTAAACGGTACTGCAAATGATCTTGCAGATTTTCACCCACACCTGGTAAATCTTGAATTAGCGGGATATTCAATTCTTGTAAAAGCTTGGCTGGACCAATTCCAGAAAGCTGTAAGAGTTGGGGGCTTTGAATTGCGCCTGCGCATAAGAGCACTTCTTTATTCGCTTGTAGCGTGATTTTTTTGCCTTGGTGAAAAAGTTCTACCCCACTGGCTTTGCGACCTGTAAATAAAATCCGTGTAGCTTGACTATTAGTAAGCACGGTTAGATTTGAGCGCTTACGCGCAGGGCGCAAATAAGCAACAGCTGTACTACAGCGCAAACCCTTATGGGTTGATAGCTGGTAGTAGCCAACCCCTTCTTGGGTGAGATTGTTAAAGTCATCGGTAGTGGGAACTCCGAGGGCATTAGCAGCTAACTTAAACGCTTCTACGAGGGGATGTTTTTTGGGAATTGACGATGCCTTTAGTGGCCCATCTCGTGCGTGCAGCGGTTCGCCTAAGCGATCATTTCCTTCCGCTTTTTTAAAGTAGGGCAGTACGTCATCCCAACCCCAACCGACATTACCTAAGTCACGCCATTGGTCGTAATCTTCCTTTTGCCCGCGAATAAAAATTAAGCCATTAATTGAACTCGAACCACCCAGACATTTGCCTCTTGGCCAATAAATTTCCCGGTTATTCATGCCCGGTTCAGGCGCAGTATTTAATTTCCAATTAACCCTCGCATCCCACATCGTCTTACCGTAGCCAATGGGTAAATGAATCCAAGGTAAGCTATCTTCTGGTCCGGCTTCAAGTAAGCAGACACGATTTTGTGGATCAGCAGAGAGGCGATTCGCTAGAACACAACCCGCAGATCCAGCCCCAATGATGATGTAATCAAACTGTTGGTTTGCTAAGGATGTCGCTTCGCTCATACGGCGATTGGCCTTAAGCCTAATATTTCACGCGCTTGCTTGCCGCTGGCAACAGGGCGACCGCGATCGCGCGCCATTTTTGCGACCCGCGCAACCAGTTCGGCATTATCTTTCGCAACCCGTGTTTCATCGTAGCGTAGATTGTCTTCCAAGCCTGTGCGTACATGGCCACCAAGCTCTAGTGCCCATTCATTCACGGTTAATTGATGTTTGCCAATGCCAGCCGCTGTCCAAGTGGCAGTAGGCATCACATCGTGTAGCTCTTGAATTAAAAATTCTAAAATAGAGCGCCGTACTGGCATTGCATTAGGAACTCCCATCACAAATTGCACATGAGGAGGCGAGTGAAGCAGACCTTTTTTAACTAAATTCGCAGCGTTATAGAGCATGGCTAAATCAAAGATTTCAATTTCAGGTTTAATTTCGTATTTCAACATCTCGCTCGCTAGCCCCTCAACAAAATCAGTAGGATTTTCATAAATGCCTACTGGAAAGTTTGTTGAGCCGGTTGCTAAGGAAGCCATATCAGGGCGATGAAAGAGCATCGCCCCGCGCGCAGCTTGATCTCGACCACGCCCGCCGGTAGAAAATTGCACGATCATCTCGGGACAATATTTTTTTACCCCCTCTTGTACTGCGGCATATAGGTCTGGGTTAGAGCTGGGGCTTTCATCGGGATTACGTACATGTATATGCACTAAAGATGCTCCAGCCTCATAGGCTTTCTGCGTTTCTTCGATTTGTTCTGGCGGCGTAACAGGTAAACCTGCACAATCTTTTTTGCGCGGTACTGCACCAGTAATAGCAACGGTAATAATGACAGGTTGATTCATGTAAGCTCCAAAAATTGGCTTGAGATTATTTATTGGGTAAGGCTATTTTCTAATTCTGCAGCAGCGGCTTGCAAAGTCGCCACCGATTGTTCGGCGAGTTTTAAGGTAAAGCGGGGAGTTGGTCCATGGGCTGCGAGAGCAGCAAAAACTTTATTTTTACTCTCGCGCACGGGTACAGCTACACAAATTGATCCTTCTAAATATTCACAGTTATCTAAGGCATAGCCACGAACGCGAATTTTATTAATTTCTGCCATTAATTCACTGTAGTGGGTCATGGTTTTGGTGGTGTAACTTTGCAGGGGCTCTGCTCCCACAATCCGTTTAATTTGGTCATCGTTCATGAAGGATAAAAATAGTTTGCCACTAGCGGTGCAATGCAATGGCACATGCATGCCCGAGTCGATATGTAAACGAATCGGCGCACTCGTTTCGATGCGATCAAGGTAAAGGACCTCATTGCCATCCAAAATATTAAAGTTACAAGTTTCTCCAACGGCCTCTACTAAACGCTTCATGACTGCAACCCGTTGCGAACGAATTGAGTCAGTTGAGAGCAGGCTGAGGCCCATAAGACGAAATTTTGCACTTGGCTGGAAGCGACGACCATTTGGATCCCGCTCGACAAAACCTTGCGCTACCAGCGTATTTAATAGTCTGAAGGCAGTTGGTTTAGCTAAGCCAATACTAGAAGAGATGTGTTCCAGGGTGAGGGGAAATTCCGAGTTAGCAATGACCTCCAAAATCAGCAAGACCTTTTCCGCCATGCTTGATTTACTGCTTTCTAGAACAGTTACAGAAGCCAGACTGCCTGCAGTTTTTGTTGAGACTGCACTTAATTTATGCATTGTGTTCGTTTACCTGGTTTATTCGGGGTTTTTAGGTATTTACCCTTAAATCATTTCATCTAGTGATACTTTATATTTCATTAGAGAAAAGATCAATCAAAAACTACTGTCATGGCAATTAAAAAATCACCCCTTACTAAGGCTAGCGCCAAACTCAAGCCGAAGCTGAAGAAAAAGACAAAGCCCAAGATTAAGCCGACTTCCCCGCTGAAGAAAAAACCCATAGTCAAGGCTAAGAAAGCCACTGCGCCAGTTGCCACAATTTCAATGCAACAAGTGAAAGAGGTGATTGGCCTCATTAAAGATGCTGGCTATTTCAATACGTTTTCTTATAAAACACCAGAATTTGAAATAGAAATCGAAGTTGGAAATAAGCGCTCTCCTGAAGTGAGCTCCAGCGTAAATCTAGTCGGAGTGGCACAAACTCCAACTCCCCAAGCTGTAGTAGTTAGTAAACCAAGGGGCCAAGCGGGTCATTTCGAAGTCTTAAGCCCAATGGTGGGAACTTTTTACCGCCGCCCCAATCCGACTTCACCGCCTTTTGTCGAGATTGGCTCAAAGGTAAGCGCTGATACACCCGTGTGCATTGTGGAAGTAATGAAACTACTCAATACGATTGCCGCTGAACGGGCTGGAAAAATTATCGATATCTGTGTGGCTGATGGCGCAACGATTGAGGCAGGTCAGGTCTTAATGGTGATTGAGTTGTGATGTTGAAAAAACCCGTAACCCATGGCCACGCAGCCCCATTCCAAATGATTGATGTCACACTGCGCGATGCGCATCAATGTCTGTGGTCAACGCGCATGACCACCGCGCAAATGTACCCGGCTTTAGATAATATCGACCGTGCAGGGTACGGCTATATCAATATTTTGGGTGGCGCCGTGTTTGATGTGATGGTACGTTTCTTGCGCGAAGACCCCTGGAAACGCATAGCATTTCTTAGTCGCGAACTAGAAACACCTACCGATGCCTTAACTCGTGGACAAAGTATTTACACCTTCGAATTATTTCCTGATGATGTAGTCGATCTGAATATTGCTTTATTAGCAGAATCAGGTATTAAAGTACTAACAGTCTACGATGCGCTCAACGATAACCGCAACATTACTTCTTCGATTGCCTCAGGTAAAAAACAGGGCATGCTGATTAATGCGATGCTCACGTATGCATTAAGCCCGGTTCATGACGATGCTTATTTTGTGGCGCGCGCCAAAGAGCTAGTTGACTTAAAAGTCGATTTTATTTCTGTTAAAGATCCAACGGGATTATTGACGCCTGAGCGTGGCGCTACTTTATTTCCGGCGCTGGTAGCCGTAGCCAAGGGCATTCCCTTGAAATTACATTCCCATTGTCAATCAGGCTTAGCCCCATTAGTATATGAAGAAGCAATTAAAGCCGGCTTTAGTTATGGTTACGTTGCGACGAATTGCTTAGCCAATGGTGCTTCGTTACCCTCTGTAACTGAAGTGTTGGCTAGTGCAGCGCGTCTCGGTCGGGCGCCTAAGATGAATTTATCAGCCCTGCAAGAGGTTGATGACTATTTCGCTTGGATTTGTACTCGCGATAGCTTGCCTCAGGGTAAAAAACTCGCGTATGACCCAGCACTGTATGAGCACCAAATTCCGGGCGGCATGATTTCTAATTTGCGAGCGCAGTTAGCGACTCTTGGCATCGCCCATCGAGAACAAGAAATTTTAGAAGAAACTGCGCAAGTGAGAAAAGACTTGGGCTACCCCATTTTGGTAAGCCCTTTTGCCCAGTATATTGTGACCCAAGCTGTGCTCAATGTTATGCAGGGTGAGCGCTATAAAACCATTCCCGATGAAGTAAAGCTCTACTTGCGTGGACATTACGGAAAATTGGCAGGTCAAGCCAGCGCAGAAGTAATGGCACGCGCTGGGGTGGAATATGACCCGAGCCAGCGACCGGGCGATTTCATCAAACCAGCTTTAAGTAATTTAAGAAAGCAGTGGGGTAAGTCAGTGTCGCGTGAGCAACTTTGCCTGCACGCCTTTTATCCGCCCAATTTAGCTTTAGGTCTGCAAGATGGCACCATAGCTGCTCTCAAGCAGGGTAAGCAATTAGAGCCCTTTGCCGAACTGATGAAATATTTGGTTCAGGGGAAGGATTTTTCAAGGGTTAAAACCCGTTTTGGTAGTGTAGAGTTAAGCTTTTCGCATTGAGTAAACCGCAGTCAAATTGCTGTAGACTTTATTATCAAAAGCAGTATTTTATAAAAATGACGACAGGAGATAGCTATGACAGCTTTAACAGTTTCTCGCAGAGTATTTAGTGCTTTAGCCATTGCCATGGTAGCTGGTTTAGCTTTGCCAGCTGCCGCACAAACCACCCAATTTACTGATTATGGCTGGCCAGAAGGGGCCGATGAAAAAATCTCCCCTAAATCGATTGCCTGGCTTAAAGAAAAAGGCTGGTGGCCAATTCAGGTTGCGTTTCAACCGCCTTGGTCAGGTCAAAATACGATTAACTTAGTCATGGATAAAAAAGGCTTGTTAGCCAAGCGCGGGGTAGAGGCGAAGTGGCAAGCTTTCCCTTCGGGCCCAGCGATTAATGAAGTGATTATTTCAGGCCGTTTTCAATTTGGTAATGGCGGTAATTTTCCCTTCACCACTTTAGTAGATAAAAATATTCCTGTTAAAACGATTGCCGTTATTAATGTGAATTTGTTGCACGCCATGCTGGTGCCGACCGATTCAAAAATCAAAACGATTAAAGATTTTAAAGGCTCTAATCCGCCTGCAACGATTGGTATTGTGACGGGATCTTCAGCTGAATTTTATATTCAGGCAGCTGCTAAGGCCAATGGTCTGGAAGTAGGTAAAGATATTATTTTGAAAAATATGCCGCCCGGTGAACAAATGGCAATGCCTAAGGGTATTGATGCAGTCGTTCCTTGGGATCCAACGCCTACGATTATGGTGAAGGAGCGTAAAAATGCGCGTATCGTCAGCGATAGCTTCCCGTACAACATTTACGAGGGTACATTCTATGCGCGTCAAGAAATGATTGATAACGCACCAGACGTAGTTCAGGCTTTTACAGATGCTATTGCTGAAGCCACTTTATGGATTCGTAAAAATCCGGATGCTGCAGTAACCGCAATGCAAGAAGATCCTAATCTGAAGAATTACTCAACAGAAATTTTGCGGCAACAAGTGACTGCTTATAACCTCTTATATAAGCCAAACTATATATATCCCATTCCGTTATTTTGGGGCCGTGCCAATGAACCCATTTATAACTGGCTTTATGAAAGCAAGCGAATTCAGAATAAGCTCACCGGAGTCGATTTTGCGCGCGCTGTAGATACCCGCTTTATGGATAAAACGTTTTCTAAGTTGGGCTGGAGTATTCCCAAGCAGCCGTCTTTCTTGCCGGCTAATTGGAGTACACCAATGGATAAAACACCGTACCCAACCTATATGACTTCACTCAATACGACCAAACCACAGCCATTCCCAGAAAAGGGCGATTTAACTAAAGACTGGTCGTTTGACGGCAAGGTATACAAAAAATAATGCCTTTTTTTCATTCAGTTAAGCAGTTACGGCGCTTGATTCTGCTCTTGATATTACTGGCTGGCTGGGAGTTTGCCAGCCGGTATATCTTGGATAAAACGCAGGCTACACTTTTACCGCCACCGTCTGGAGTATTAAACGGCGCAATTGAATTAGGATTTTCAGGTGAATTGTGGAAGCATATTCGTGATAGCTTAGCGCGTGAATTCATTGCTTTTTGTTATGCCAGCGTTGCAATTCCTTTGGGCATTGTGATGGGATGTTTTAAGTGGGTGAATGAACAAGTTGACCCCATTATTGAAATCTTGCGGCCTATTCCCCCGATTGCGTGGATTCCATTAAGTATTTTATGGTTTGGCGTTGGCAATACTCAAAACCAATTCATTATTTTCTTAGGCATTTTCTTCCCGATTCTATTAAATACGATTGACGCAGTAAAAAATATCGAACCTAATTTAATCCGCGCAGCTCGGTGCTTGGGTGCCCGGGGGTGGAATGTAATAACGCGAGTCGTATTACGCGCTGCATTGCCGCAAATTGTCACTGGTATACGAATTGGCCTGGGAGTAGGCTGGATGGCTTTGGTTGCTGCTGAGCTTGTTGGCGCTAACTCTGGGCTCGGATTCTTAATTAATGACGCGCGAACCGTGTTACGCACTGACTATATTTTAGATGGCATGTTGGCGATTGGTCTTATTGGCTTGACACTGGATCGGCTCATCCGGTATGCCGCTAAAAAGTTTATGCCATGGTCACGGGCTTTAAATGCGTAATGTTTTCTTTATAGATGGTGATTAAATTAATGTCAGCTTTAAAAGTAGAACACCTTAGTAAAATTTACCCCGCACTAAATGGTCAAGGCCAAGCGGTTCAGGCCTTAGAAAATGTTTCATTAGAGGTGAATAAAAACGAGTTCGTCTCGATCTTGGGTCATAGCGGATGCGGTAAGACAACGCTCCTTAATTTAATTGCTGGCTTTGAAGTGCCTACTGCTGGTCGAATCGAATGTGCAGGCAAAGAAGTAAAAGAACCCGGCGCAGATCGTTCGATGGTTTTTCAAGACTATGCTTTATTTCCTTGGCTTACTGTGCGCGACAATATTGCGTTTGGCCTTAGCATTAAGGGCATTGATTCAGCAACGATCAAAAAGGATGTCGAGCATTTTGCTGCCCTAGTAGGTCTGAGTGCCTTTATCGAAAGTTACCCTCATCAGTTGTCAGGCGGGATGCGTCAACGGGTATCGATCGCGCGGGCCTTAGCGGTTGATCCTACGGTGCTGCTGATGGATGAGCCTTTTGCTGCTTTAGATGCGCAGAATAGGTCAATGATGCAAAAAGAGATGATTCGCATCTTGGCAGAAGAAAGTAAAACCGTAGTACTTGTAACGCATAGCATTGAAGAGTCAATTAATTTATCGGATGTGATTATCGTCATGACACGCAGGCCTGGCCGAGTCAAAAAAGTGATCCGTGTACCAGAACCCAGGCGGATGGTTGAAGATACCCCAAGCTATCTTGAAGTACGTAAGCAAATTCGTGACTTAATTTCTGATGAGCATGATTTAAGTGAAGTTAGTTGAATTCATTTGATTGGTTTGCAATCGCCCTGTTAGCAATCTCTGCTACCTTAGGTGGGTTATTTCGGCGTTTAAGTGGTTTTGGGGGCGCGATGGTCATGTCGCCTTTACTAATGGGATTCTTGCCATTAGCAGTACTCATTCCTGTAGTGATGTTTATTGAGCTTCTTGGCGGTGTTTGGTTAGCCCGAAATTGGCGCGTTGCTAAGGAAGATCGGCCGCGCATGTATCGTTTACTGTTAGGCGCTGCTATTTGCTTGCCGATTGGCATTCTTGTCAGTATGCAATTTCCCGTGCAATTTTTAAAAATAGCGGCAAGTTCAGCAGTACTCTTCTTTTCGCTGTATTTATTACTGCAGCCGCACGTGCAAGTCACCCTAACTAAGGTGAAAGACAATTTAGTCGGGTCGGGAGCCGGCCTCTTGTTAGGCTCATGCGGTATCGGCGGGCCAGTAGTGGCACTATATTTAAATGCTAGTCCGCTGGAGTTTGCCCGGGCCCGGGCACTTTTATCCCAAGTGACTTCGGGCATGGCCCTGTTTGCGATTATTACTGCGAGCCTAATTGGTAGCGATTTATCTTGGCTACCCTTACTCTTAGTGGGCTTACCCGCATTCTTATTGGGTTTTTATATCGCCCATCGCATTGATCAAGAACACCTAATTTCACAAGCAAAGATAAAAAAAATCTGCCTTTATCTTTTAATTGCTAATGCAATTTTTAACTTAGCTGTAAGCACACTGATCTAAAGTGGAAATCATCCTACCCCTCATTGCCGCTGCCAGCATTATTTTATTAGCCTATTTTATTTTCGGCATTACGGGTTTTGGCTCATCCATTGTCTCGGTGCCATTATTAGTGCAGTTATATCCTTTGCAAACCGTGGTGCCGCTAATCGTAGTTTTAGATTTATGCGCTTCTTTTTATCAAGGAAAAAAATCATTTAAACAAGCCAGTTTTAAAGAGCTTTATTGGTTAGCTCCTTTTACCTTAGTGGGCCTCATTATTGGTGTGACTTTGTTATTAGATGCGCCTAAAAGCCCCTTACTCATTACTTTGGGAATTTTTGCTGGCTTAAATGGGATTCGTATTTTAGTTGGCCGAAATTCCGCAGCCGATAAGACAATTTCTCAGTTTTGGTCAATTCCCTTTGGGGTGAGCGGTGGTATTTTTACCGCCTTATTTGCCACTGGCGGACCTATCTATGCCTCGTATCTAGCAATGCGTATTCATGATGCTGTTCGCTTAAGGGCAACCATGACCGCCATTATTTTTTCATTGGTATTTTTGCGTTTAGCATTAATGATTATTACCGGCTTACTTCTTAAGGCAGACGTTGCATTATTAGCCCTATTTTTAATTCCCTTTATGGCTATGGGTGTCTGGGCAGGAACGAGAGCGCATATTGGTATTCAATTAAGTACATTAAAGTTAATATATGGCTTGATCTTAGTGTTATCAGGCTGCGGTTTATTATTTAGAGAGGTGTTCTAAATGCGTAAAAATCATTTTTATTCTAGGCGTTATCAGTTAGGCTTATTTTTTGTCATTATTGGCCTACTTACCGGTATTAGTAGCTCAGTAGTTGCGCAGAATTTTCCTGATAAACCCTTACGCTTAATTGTGCCATTTCCCCCTGGCGGACCAACCGATATTGTTGCCAGACCGCTTTCGCAGTTACTTGGCGATGAGCTCAAGCAGCAGGTGATTATCGACAATAAAGGGGGTGCTGGCGGCACGATTGGCGCAGATTTTGTGGCCCGTGCTGCGCCAGACGGCTACACGCTTTTTATGGGTACCGTTGGCACCCATGCGATTAATCCTAGTTTGTATAAAAAACTATCTTACGATGCCGTGAAGGACTTTACGCCGATTGCATTAGTTGCTAGTGCGCCCATTGTGATTGCGGTTAATGCGAGTAACCCAATAAAAACCTTGGAGGCATTAATTAAACAAGCCAAGCAAAACCCTGAGTCACTACAGTTTGGTACAGCAGGTAATGGCACACCGGGGCACTTAACCGCGGCATTATTCGAATCGACCACTAAAGCGAACCTAAAACATATTCCCTACAAAGGCAGTGCACCAGCAGTTACTGACTTACTAGGCGGTCAAATTGATTTAGTCTTTGATCCTATTCAATCAGTTTTGCCCCATATTGTTTCTGGTAAGTTGCGTGCCTTGGCCGTAACCAGCAAAGTCCGCTCACCAGTGCTGCCAACTATTCCGACAGTAGCAGAGCAGGGTTATCCTCAGTTTGAGTCAATTGCTTGGTGGGGCGTATTTGCGCCAGCAAAATTACCCAAGAATGTCTATACCCTACTCAAAGCTGACACAGAGAAGATTGCCGCTTCAGCTGCTTATAAAGAAAAGCTGGGTAATTTAGGCGTTGTACCAAATACCGATTTTAGTGAACCCTTTGCTGATTTTCAGGCGAAGGAGCTGAGCAAGTGGTCACGGGCAGTACGTGATTCGGGTGCAACGTTAGATTGATTAAAATAATTGCTAATTTAAAGGGAGGCTTCAGTGGCTAAAGTAGATTCAAAAATCGTCAGTCAATATTTAAATGTATCGGCTTCAAATGTATCCGATGCCTTAGATCGGCTTGGAATTAATGGTGCCCCCCAAGGCATATTGCCAATTTACCCATGCGCAAAAATTGCTGGTCCAGCGGCTACTTTGAAGTATCTTCCATTTGGACAGGCAGAAGAGTCAACCGTTATCGGCACGCTAAAGGCAATTGTTCTTGGTGGAGCAGGCTCAGTTTTGGTAGTCGATGCGTCAGAAAATCCCTTTGTTAATTCCTTTGGTGGTGTTGCCGGAGCAACTGCGAAACACAATGGATTAGTTGGCTGCGTTACTGATGGCGTTGTGCGTGACGTGGATGAATACAAAATTTATGGCATGCCTGTTTACGCTAAAGGTATTGCTCAGCAATCCGTGCGTGGGCGCTCTTCTTGCGCAGGTTATGGCATACCGGTGATGTTAGCTGGCGTACCTGTGCGACCTGGCGATTTTATTTTGGCAGATGAAAATGGTACCGTGGTCGTGCCTATGGAACACATTGTAGAAGTGCTTGCTTTTGCCCAAAAAGTAAAAGCTACTGAAGATCGTGTCATTGCTGAAATTCGCGCGGGTGCTGATCCCGTAGAGGCACATCTAAACGTCAATTACGACAATATGTTGAAAAAATAAGTCTGCAATGCCCGATCATTCAAAGAAAAATCATTACGCTTCTTTATTTTGGGGTGGATTGCGCCTCGCTGAATTAAATCATGAAGCAGAATGTGCTGCCGATATTGTTTGCATTGATCTAGAGGATTCGGTGCCATTAGACCGAAAAGAGGAGGGTCGCTTAGCCCTCAAACAATTTTTACAAATCTATAAACCCACCAAATCAGCACAATATATCGTGCGAATAAATTCACTTGATACAGCAGATGGGCAAAGTGATTTAGCGATGCTAGTTAATCAACCGTCATTTATTTCTACCTTATTAATTCCTAAACTTGAATCGGTAGAAGAGTTAATCCAGGTTGGTCATTTTTTGGAGGAAAAAAATTCTCCACTGAATTTATTTGGCATCATCGAAACAGCAAAGGGCTTAGAGCATGCCTCACTTATTACTTGCGCACATCCAAAGTTAAAAGGACTGTATTTCGGCGGATTTGACCTTTCAACGGCAATTGGTTGTGAGATGGATTGGGAGCCATTGCTCTATAGCCGCTCTAAGGTGGTCCATGCTGCTGCCTTAGGCGGTATTTTAGTATTTGATTCTCCTGCGCCATTTGTTGATTCATCTGCAGACCAAGAAAAGCTATATAACTATTGTTTGAGATCTAAAGCGTTAGGCTTGATGGGGATGGTGACTAAGCATGGCAGTCAAGTAAGCGCGATTAAGCGGGCATTTTCTCCCAGTACTGCAGAAATCGAGCGGGCGGAAAAAATACTGGCAATGTTTGCAAAAGATCCTAGTAGGCCCATTGTTTACGAAGGTAAATTAATTGAGCTGCCAATGATTAAAAAACTAAGGCAACTTTTTTAGTTATGGCAACGATTCAATATTTAACTCGCATCGAATTTGATCATGGGGCGATTAAGACACTTGTCAGCTTACTAGGCAGTTTAGGAATTAGTAAACCGCTATTAGTCACCGATCCATTTCTTAGTAAAACCCCAATAGTGAGTGATATTCAACAATTGCTTAGCCAATTTAATCCCGTTTTATTTGCTAAGACGCCACAAAATCCGACCGAAGAAGCGGTCGAGGAAGCAGTCCAAGTTTATTTAGCAGAAAAATGCGATGGGATCATTGCCATTGGCGGTGGCTCATCAATTGATCTGGCTAAGGGCGTGGCCTTATTGGCTACCCACCCAGGACCCATTGAGCAGTATGCAGTCATTTTGGGCGGCCTTGAAAAGATCAGCTCTAAAGTTGTGCCGGTAATTGCAGTGCCCACTACTGCCGGCACGGGTAGCGAAGTAGGGCGGGCAGCGTTAATCTCGCTTCGCGACGGTCGTAAATTGGGTTTTATTAGCCCTCATCTCATTCCGAAAATAGCGCTTTGTGATCCTGAGTTAACACTGGGCTTGCCTCCCAGTCTTACTGCGGCAACGGGCATGGACGCCTTGACTCATTGCATAGAAACGTATCTTTCTCCACGCGTTAACCCGCCAGCTGATGCCATTGCTATAGACGGAGCGAAACGCGCCGCAACATGGATCGAGGTTGCATTTAAAGATGGCTCTAATCGCGATGCTAGATGGAACATGATGATGGCTTCACTGCAAGGTGGCCTAACGTTTCAGAAAGGCCTTGGCGCAGTGCATTCGATGTCGCATCCATTGGGCGGCATTAAGTCGCCGGTACTGCATCATGGCACCTTAAATGCGGTAATTTTACCAGCAGTGCTGCGCTTTAATGAATCGTATTGTTCGGAAAAGTTTGCCGCATTAAAGATAGCTATGGGCGTGCCTAATGGCACTTCACTGGATCGATTTATTGAGCATTTAAATCAAAAACTCAATCTACCTAAATCGTTAAGTGCAATGGGGGTAACGCGCGAGATAATTCCTGCAATGGTGGAGGGTGCCTTGAAAGATCATTCAAGCGCCTCAAATCCCCGCCCACTAAATAAAAAAGATTTTGAGATGCTATTTGAAGAAGCGTTAAATTAATTGGTTAAAGGGTTAACAATCATGAAATTTTTATTTGCCCGTGTATTTATTGTTTTTATCGCTTTCATTGCTAATGTCAGCGCGCAAAGCCAGCCTTATCCCAATAAACCCATTAAGATTATTTCGCCATTTGCGACCGGTGGAATTGCTGATACTTTTTCTCGCGTAGTGGGCCAGGGCTTAAGCGAGTCTTTGGGACAACCCGTCGTGGTTGAAAATAAAACAGGCGGTGGCGGCAATATTGGCGCAGACTTTGTGGCAAAAGCTCCAGCCGATGGCTATACCTTGGTCATGGGCAATATCGGCAGTCATGCGGTAAACCCATATCTCATGAAAAATATGCCCTATGCCCCGCTAAAAGATTTTGAGCCCGTTGCTTATGTTTTAGATGCTGAAGGTCTATTGGTGGTTAACCCAACAATTCCAGTTAAAAATATCAATGAATTAATTGCTTATGTTAAAGCGCGTCCAGGCCAAGTTTCCTATGGCTCTGGTGGCGTGGGAACTACAAGCCATTTGGCTGGTGAATTATTTAAGTCCTTAGCAAAAGTGGATATGACGCATATTCCTTACAAAGGCAATGCCCTTGCAATTACGGATTTAATTGGCGGGCAAACCCAAGTGATGTTTGCAACGATGCCTACAGTTTTGCCTTATGTTAAGACCGATAAATTAAAGGCTTTAGCAGTGATCGGTAGTAGTAGAGCCAGCTCACTACCCGATGTGCCTACCGTAGCCGAAACATTACCCGGCTTTGATGTCAGTAACTGGATTGGCATTTTTGCTCCAGCAGGTACGCCAAAACCCATTATTAATAAGCTCAATGCAGAGATTATCAAAATCATGCAACAGCCTGCAGTGCAAAAGCGCCTAGAAACTGAGGGCGCTAAATTTAAACCAATGACCCCTGAAGCTTTTGGTGCTTTTCAAAAAAATGAAGCACTGAAATGGGCTAAAACGATTAAAGATTCCGGTATTAAGCCTGAGTAAGCTAGAAACAGAGCTTGTCATGAGCTTGTAATCAGTTTGTCATAAATTTCCATTATTATGGAAATATGAAGAATACCGAAGCCGTAGAAGCATTTGTTGCATTAGGTCAAGAAAGTCGACTGAATATCTTTCGCCTCATTGTGCAAAAAGGTGATATTGGTTTAACGCCCACACAAATAATTGAAAAATTAGGCATTCCTAATGCGACTTTAAGTTTTCACTTAAAAGAATTGGTACAGGCTAGTCTTTTGGTAGTTGAGCGACAAAGTCGCAATTTAATTTATCGACCTAATGTCGCCTTAGTAACGAATCTGAGTGAATTTCTTTTGGAAAACTGCTGCAGTGGCAAGACGTGCGTTATAAAAAGAGTAAATAAAAAAGTAGCTTGTAAATGAAGCCATACAACATCCTTTTTTTATGTACCCATAACTCCGCGCGCTCAATTATTGGTGAGGCGCTCGCCTCTACTCATCAGAGTGGGAAATTTATTGGATTTTCTGCAGGCTCTACACCTGGTACCAGCGTAAACCTAATTGCTGCAGATATTGCTGAAGAATTGGGAATGGTTCGCAGCCAATTGAAGTCAAAAAGCTGGGATGTGTATGGGCAACCTGATGCCCCTAAGATGGATTTTATTATCACTGTCTGTGACAATGCGGCTGGTGAGCAATGTCCATTTTGGCCAGGGCAGCCTGCAACGGCGCACTGGGGGTTTCCTGACCCATCGCAAATACAGGGCACTGACCTAGAAAAGCGCAAAGCATTTAATGAGGTGAAGAACGGGTTAAAAAAACGCTTAGATATATTGGCTTCTCTTCCATTAGAAAAATTAGATTCTATGAGTCTTAGAGAAATTCATACAAAAGCATGAAAAGTTACCTGAGCGAATTTATTGGCACAGCTTTACTATTAGCCATTATTGCTGGCTCTGGAATTATGGGCGAAACCTTGGGTGGTGGTAATGATGCTGTGGCATTGCTAGGTAATAGTATTGCCACAGGCGCTGGTTTATATGTCTTAATTACCTTGCTTGGGCCAATATCAGGAGCGCACTTTAACCCTGTTGTGAGTTTAATGTTCTGGAAATTAGGTCATATCAATAAAAGCAAATTGGTCGCTTATTGGGTTTGTCAATTTACTGGTGCGATTGCCGGTATTTGGCTTACCCATTTCATTTTTAGCTTACCCATTTTGCAAGAATCCAGCAAAGTCAGAACCGGCCTGGGTATGTGGGCAAGTGAATTTTTTTCAACCCTAGTTTTACTCAGCGTAATTTATCTTGGCGATCGAAGTGCAAAGGACCGTATTCCCATGCTGGTTGCCCTAACAGTGACTGCTGGATATTGGTTTACTTCGTCTACTTTCTTTGCTAACCCAGCAGTAACTGTAGCAAGGAGCTTAACCGATACCTTTGTCGGGATCGCACCAGCGGACACCTTAGGCTTTATTGCTGCTCAAATCGTCGCAGTCGTTCTACTAGCGCTATTCATAAAGCGCTAATCTCCTTGATTTCATACAGTTTTTTGCTAAGCCCTGGCTTTGGTAAATAGGTTTGATCCACTGATGGATTAATTTATACTGTTATAAATTAAGGGTAACCAACCCGTGGGGTTTAAAGCGCTTCTACGTCTTTGTAATCATTCTTTTAAGGCCATAACAATAATGAAATTAAACCAAAAAGAACAAGCGATGCTAGCTGGTGAATTTGGGCCTGTTAAGCAAGCAGCAATCCAGCATCAAATTAAAGTCGGTGATTTTTTTGAGGCTGAAGATTTTGTTGAGGTAGCGCAGGCGCACATTATGGCCGACACAGAAAGTCTTGGCGAGGCTGGCGTAGTTTGGCTTGAGGGCTTAGCGAAGAACTCTTCTAAAGATCGGGTGGTTAGTATTCCAACGATTACCGACCCACGGGGTACAGACTTTACTAAAGCCAAGCAATTAGGCCAAACCGAGAAAATGCTCGATCTCGAGCGGCGTGCTATCGCCGCCTTTGTCAAGATGGGCGTATCGATGACCGATACCTGTATTAATTACCAAACCATCATGGCGCCGATTTATGGTGAGCATGTGGCTTTTGGTGATACCGGTGTAGTCATCTATTCAAATTCAATTTGTGGTGCACGCTCCAATTTTGAAGGCGGTCCATCGGCATTATCGGCAGGATTAACGGGGAGAACGCCGCGTTATGGATATCACCTCGATTCCTATCGCAGGCCATCACAACGTTTTTCGGTTGATTGGATGCCAAACTCCTTAAACGAATGGGGTGCTTTAGGCGCTTATATTGGTAAGCAAACTGGTAACTACTGGGCTGTACCCATTTTGGAAGGGGTGAGTTCAGTACCCACTTCAGACAGCCTCAAGCATTTTGGAGCGGCGATGGCCAGCTTTGGTTCTACGGCACTATTTCATATTGCTGAAATTACCCCTGAAGCATTAAGACCACAAGATTTAGGAATTGATCAACTATCGCCAAACAAGATTGCATATTCAGACGTGATGGCTTTGCAAAGCTCGTATCGAGTAACTGATGACGTTGACGTAGTGGTTTTTTCGGCGCCACAGTTAAGCTTAATTGAAATGCGTTCTGTAGCGGATTTGTGTGAAGGCAAGCAATTTAAAATTCCTTTACTTGCAGTAACTAGCCCACAGGTCAAAGCGGATTCAGATCGCATGGGGCTTACTAAAACCATTGAAGATGCTGGTGGCACCGTATTTTCTGGGATGTGCTTTTATCAATCGTATGCCAGAGAAATTGCCACCGCCAATGGCTGGAAGCGGCTTGCTACCAATAGCGCAAAAATGGTCAATATATTAGGTGGGTATGGCTATATTCCGATGTTAGCTTCAATGGAAGAGTGTGTAAGAGCAGCTGAGACAGGAAAATTATCATGAGCACAATTTATTATGCTAAACATGCTTTAGGCAATGTTGTTGAGGGTGAATGTTTATGTGCGAGCGATGGTTTCTCGGCGCGCTACGATCTAGACCGAATTAATGGTACTTTCTCTAGACCCAGTCATAAGCTATTTGGTCAATCGTATAAGGATAAAATTTTAGTGCTCGATACTGCTAAAGGGGGTGTTGCAAGCGCTTGGATGTTGTATGAAATGAAGTCGCGCAATATCGCGCCATTGGCCATTATTTTTAATTCTGTAAATCCAATCTTGGTGCAGGGCGCAGCGCAGGGCGATATCAGCATGCTGAGCGGCTTTACTGAAGACATTACTCAGGCCTTACAGAGCGGACAAATTTTACGGGTTGACCCCGGTAAAAAAATGGTCGAAGTAATTGGCGGGGTAGTTAATTAAGCAAAGTCACGCTTATCAGCCTGACATTTTTTTAACAAAAAAGAAGTGCGAAATACTATGCGGATTAAATTCAAATTTTTATTACCACTTCTGTTTTTGGTTGCAAGCTATGGAACTGTAGCTCTTGCTCAGTCTTCTTATCCAGATAAGCCCGTTAAGATTATTGTGCCGTTTCCACCTGGCGGCGCAACTGATGTTGTAGGTAGAGCCCTAGCGGTAAGGCTTGCCCAACTATGGAAGCAACAAGTCATTGTAGAAAACAAGCCTGGAGCAGGCGGAAATATTGGCGCAGATTTAGTCGCTAAAGCTCCCGCTGATGGCTATACCTTGCTCTTAGCATCGCCTGCTGAAATCACTATTAACCCCTATTTATATCCTCAGATGCCGTTTGATCCCAGTCGAGATTTTATTCCGGTAGCACGCGTTGCGTCATCCCCTTTAGTCTTGGTAGTTAATAGCAAGTCAGCAGTCAAAAATATGCCGGAATTACTGCAAATGATTAAAACCCAAGGCAGTAAAGTCAACTACGCCTCTTCTGGGAGTGGCGGACCACAACATCTAGCGGGTGAACTTTTTCAATTAATGGCTGGCGTATCGATGACGCATATTCCCTATAAAGGTGGAGCTCCAGCAATTACCGATTTGTTAGGTGGTCAGGTTGACTTATTTTTTGCCGGTATTCCACCAGCATTACCGCATATCATTGCTGGAAAATTGCGTCCATTAGCGGTTACTACCCTTAAGCGATCACCTTTGTTGCCACAAGTGCCGACTATTTCAGAATCTGGTTTTCCCGGTTTTAATATTGAAAATTGGCAAGGCATTTTTGTGCCCAGAGGAACAAATAGTCAGATTGTCGATAAGATTGCTGCTGATATTGGTGTAATTGCGGCAGAGAAAAATTTTTATGAACTCTTATCAGCGCAAGGCGCAGTTCCTGCACCACTAATGCCCAAAGAGTTTGCAGTATTTGTGAATGCTGAGGCGCAAAAATACAGCAAATTAATTAAGGATTCTGGGGCTAAGCCAGACTAATAAAACAACACATTCATGAGACGCCATGAGTGGTTATGAACTTTAGAATGTGTAATTTACTTTGAGGCTTTCATGGAAATTAAAAAAATCGCCTTTATTGGCCTAGGAGTGATGGGGCGCCCAATGGCATTGCGACTTGCTAAGGCTGGCCATGAATTAGCAGTTTATGACATTAATCCTCAGGCAATGGCTGAATTTAAGTCCTTTACAAATTGCCGGCTTGCCAAATCTCCTGCCGATACTGCGCAGAACGCGGATTACGTTTTTACGATGCTACCCGACTCTGATTTTATTGATGAGGCGCTATTCGGTACAAATGGAGCAGCGGCAAGCATGCCAAAGAATGCGCTTTTAATCGAAATGAGTACGGGCAATGCAACCCGTTTTATGAAAACTGTCGAACGTCTTAAAGCGCTGGGATTAAGAGCCATTGACGCGCCAATGGGACGCACTCCCGCAGATGCTGAAAAAGGCGACTTATTGGTTTTGGTTGGCGCAGATGAAGCCATCCTCAATGAGGTTAAGCCCTTATTAGAAAATTTTGGCAAAGATATTATGCATATCGGCCCAGTAGGTAATGCGATTAAATTAAAGCTGATTAATAACTATATGAGTATGGTGAGTATGGTGCTCACTGCTGAAACACTCATGTTTGCTGGCAAGTTGGGCCTCGATCGCAATACGACAGTAAAGGTATTGCAAAATACGGTTGCTGGTAGGGGGCAAATTAATGTGAATTTTCCGAAAAAGGTTTTGGCTGGTGACATTACGCCAGACTTTCCTTTATCGCTGGGTTTAAAAGATATTAGTTTGGCAATTGAGCTTGCGAAGTCTGAAGGGGTGCCGCTCTTTTTAGGCGGTGTTTCTCGCGAACTATTTTCCTTGGCAAAGCCGTGGGGCAGAGCACAGCAAGACTGTACGGCGATGCTGCTGCTCTTAGAGGATATATGCAACACCCCAACTTCATCGAAATAATGGGGTATTTCAATACATTAGCACCATTTTGAGGAGCGATCTACTGGTTTACTTGCCAGTTTGCTTTAATATCAAGCCATGAAGCCTAATCACTATCTTTATATTTCCATCATCTCTTTTTTGCTGATCATTGTGGCGATCTTTTTACAGCAAGTCGGTTATCAAGGTGTTTTCTACGCACCATGTCCCTTGTGTATTTTGCAGCGGGTTGGTTTCTTGGGCATCGCAATTATGTGCTTCATGGCTGCTAGCTTTGCCTATTTTGCACGTTGGTTTCAGACCCTTGCCTTGATCTCAAGCCTCTTTGGTCTAGGTGTTGCCAGTCGGCACGTGTGGATTTTGTCTCATCCTGAGGTGTCCTGCGGAATTGATCCGCTAGAAACCTGGATTAATCAATTTCAGATCGTTAATGGCCTACCTTGGCTATTTAAGGCCGATGGCTTTTGTACAGCGCAATTACCCTTGATCTTTGGGCTCTCAGTACCAGTTTGGTCTTTAATTTGGTTTGTGCTTTTAACAGGCATACTATTAGTTACTCTGTTCAAAAAGAAATAAACCCAGGTTTACTTCTAACTTTTAGTACTTAGCTAATAGCAACTTCATCTTTAATTAATGCCTTTTTAAGGCATTAATTTGAATACAATCATTATTCCTCTTGTTTTTAGAATCTTAAGGATTTCCATGACCTATTTTGCAGACAACTCACAAACCATTGGTGGCACTCCCTTAGTACGCTTAAATCGGGTTACTGACGGTGCTAAAGCGACGGTACTAGCCAAAATTGAAGGTCGCAATCCGGCCTATTCCGTGAAGTGCCGCATTGGCGTGGCCATGATCAATGACGCTGAGAAGCGCGGCATCTTAGGACCAGGCAAGGAATTAGTTGAACCCACGAGCGGCAATACCGGCATTGCCTTAGCGTTTGTCGCGGCTGCACGCGGTATTCCGCTCACCTTAACGATGCCCGAGACGATGAGTCTTGAGCGCAGAAAACTATTAACTGCTTTGGGCGCCAAATTGGTATTAACTGAAGGCGCCAAAGGAATGAATGGCGCAATTGCGAAAGCCAATGAAATTGTGGCTTCTGATCCCAATAAATATGTTTTATTGCAGCAATTTAGTAATCCATCCAATCCCGCTATCCATGAAGCTACTACGGGCCCAGAAATTTGGACTGATACCGATGGCAAGATTGATGTTTTTGTCTCAGGCGTTGGTACTGGCGGTACGTTAACTGGGGTAAGTCGCTATATTAAAAAAACTCAAGGCAAAGCAATTGAAACAGTAGCAGTTGAGCCAACTGCTAGTCCAGTGATTACTCAGAAACGCAATGGTGAGGAAATAAAACCAGGGCCCCATAAAATTCAAGGAATTGGCGCAGGCTTTATTCCTGAAAATTTAGACTTATCGATGGTCGATCGAGTAGAGCAAGTAACTAATGAAGAAGCCATTGCCATGGCACGCCGCATTGCTAAAGAAGAGGGCATTTTGGTGGGCATTTCTTGTGGAGCGGCTGCGGCTGCGGCTGTGCGCTTAGCGAAGCTGCCAGAATATGCGGGTAAAACGATTGTGGTGGTACTGCCCGATACAGCTGAGCGTTATTTAAGCTCAGCCTTGTTTGAGGGCGTATTCGATGAAAAAGGGT
>Ga0209085_1000378_pt1 | contig 33155 bp, 34 predicted proteins | sample C_131016_EF_Meta_FD_187310 | JGI IMG/M metagenome (GOLD analysis project Ga0209085, IMG submission 187310) | Freshwater microbial communities from Lake Croche, Canada to study carbon cycling - C_131016_EF_MetaG (SPAdes) (version 2) | ecosystem: Environmental > Aquatic > Freshwater > Lake...
GACCACATTGACCAACGCTTTAACAAGCTTGAAGCAAAAATTGACCAGCTTATTCAAGCGGGGAAGTGATGCCAGCGACAAGCCTTAAGCAGAAAAAATTCATGGATGCTGCGGCGCACAATTCGTCGTTCGCTCAGCAGGCCGGGGTACCTCAGTCCGTTGCTAAAGACTTTAGTGAAGCTAGCAAAGGAATGAAGTTTGGTAAAGGGCCCAAGTCGCGGGCCGATTTGCAACGTATCAACAAGCCTGAAACTCGACAAGGCAAAATGGAACTATTTAAGAAAGGTGGAAACACTATGGCCTCTAAAATGCCCGCAGCCCTCATGGCTAAATTTGAAAAGTCTGGTAAAGACAAAGAGAAAAAAGGAATGAAAGAAGGCTCCAAAGCCGACATGGCGCTGGACAAAAAGCAAATGATGATGAAAAAAGGCGGCGCTACTAAGAAGATGGCTTCTGGTGGTTCTGCTTCTAGTCGTGCTGATGGTATTGCTTCTAAGGGCAAGACCAAAGGCAAAATGCTCAACAAGGGCGGCATGGCCTGCTAAGGAGAAAATCATGGCAACTAAAATGATGAAACGATATGCTGACGGTGATGTGGTTGACAGCGAAGAAAAAACTGTTGCTGCCCCTAAACATCCCGACCAAAGCCGTCTTAAAGTCACTAAAGAAGAGCTAGATGCCTCGGGCCTTAGCTTGCGTGACTACATGAACAAGCAGTTGGGACTGAAGCGTCGAGATGGCTCCGCTCCTGCTGCTACCCCTGCAAAAACCCAAATGGCTGCAAAAGCAGGGCCAAGCGCAACTCCGTATGCTGGTAGTCAAATGGGCCCCGGTAGTAGCTCAGCTAAAAACACCGCTCCTGCTAAGAAAGAAAACCAAGGTTCTATGTCTATCGGTGACACTGACTACGCTAAAACCGTAAGAGCCAGAGGGGATTTTGATGGTATAAAAAACATGCTAGCCGATAGGCAAGCCCGTATAGCCCGCGATAATGCTGCACTATCGTCCGGCATGAAAAAAGGTGGTACGGTCAAGAAGATGGCTTCTGGTGGTTCTGCTTCTAGTCGTGCGGACGGCATTGCATCTAAGGGTAAAACCCGTGGAAAGATGTGCTAAATGATTGCTTCTCGCGGCATGGGCGATATCAACCCATCCAAGATGCCCGGCGCGAAGAAGAAAGCGCGTCGGGATAACACCGACTTTGCCGAGTACAAAAGTGGTGGGTTAGCACAACAAGCAGCCACCGCTATTGCTATGAAAACAGCGGGCAAGAAGCCCAAGAAAATGGCTGCTGGTGGGGAATCCAAAGTGAATGCTGCGGGAAACTATACCAAGCCCGGACTGCGTAAGCGCATCTTTAATGCTGTGAAGGCAGAAGCTACAGCAGGCACGGGCGCAGGGCAATGGTCGGCCCGTAAGGCTCAGATGGTGGCACAACGCTACAAGAAAGCAGGCGGAGGGTACAGAGATTGAAAGCACCGCAGCAATCCCTCAAAGCTTGGGGTGACCAGAAATGGCGCACTAAGTCGGGAAAGCCATCGTCAAAAACAGGTGAGCGATACCTCCCTGAAGCTGCTATAAAGTCCTTGTCCCCATCCGAGTACGCTGCAACCACCAAAGCCAAACGTGCGGGTAAAGCAGCAGGTAAACAGTTCGTAGCCCAGCCCAAGAGCATTGCAAGTAAAACAGCGAGGTACAGATAATGGCCGAGAAGTGGATTCAGAAAGCAATTAAAAAGCCCGGTGCACTGCGTGCATCGCTTGGTGTGAAGGGCGATAAGCCTATCCCCGCTAAAAAGCTTGCTAAGGCTGCAAAAGCTCCCGGCAAGATGGGTCAACGTGCCCGTCTGGCTGAAACCCTTAAAGGTCTGAAGAAATAATGGCAAATACCTCCGGCTCCACAGCTTTTAACCTCGACCTCACCGAGTTGGTCGAGGAGGCTTTTGAGCGGGCTGGAAGCGAACTACGTACGGGCTATGACCTGCGCACAGCGCGGCGCAGCCTCAACATCATGTTTGCCGACTGGGCTAACCGAGGCATTAACCTGTGGACGATTGAGCCGGGCACAATTCAGTTGGTGCAAGGGCAGAACACCTACCCCCTGCCTGACGATACGATTGATTTGCTGGAGCACCTAATCCGCACGGATGCCAACAGCACTTCCAATCAGGCCGACCTGACCATTACCCGCATCAGTGTTTCTACCTACGCCACTATCCCTAACAAGCTGACCCAAGCGCGGCCTATCCAGATTTGGATTCAACGGTACAACGGCCAGACTTCGGTAGTGGGGTTGACCTTAGCTAGCACAATCACGAGCACGGATACCCAGATTACCCTTAGCTCCACAGTGGGCCTGCCTGCTTCTGGGTTTATTAAGATTGACTCAGAGACCATCAACTACGGCTACATATCAGGGAATACCCTGTATAGCTGTTTTCGTGCGCAGAACAATACCATCGCTGCGGCGCACACTTCTGGGGCTACCGTCTACTGGCAACAGCTTCCCGCCGTGACCGTCTGGCCTACACCTGACAACGCGCAAACATACACACTGGCTTACTGGCGTCTGCGCCGTACCCAAGATGCTGGCGGTGGCGTGAACATCATGGACGTACCATTCCGGTTTATCCCCTGCATGGCAGCAGGGCTAGCGTTTCACATCGCGGGCAAAATTCCTACAGGCATGGAGCGCATACCTATGCTGAAGGCCCAGTATGACGAGGCTTGGGAACTTGCAGCCTATGAAGACCATGAGAAAGCGGCCCTGCGTTTGGTGCCGCGTCAGACCTATATTGGGCGGTAGTCATGGGTAATAGATTTGCTTCTGGCAAGAATGCAATCTCCGAATGTGACCGCTGCGGTCAGCGGTTTAAGTTGAAGGTTCTGCGCACAGAAATTATCAAGACGAAGAACTACAATCTGCTAGTATGCCCAGCATGTTGGGACCCTGACCAACCGCAACTACAGCTAGGTATGTTTCCTGTAGATGACCCACAGGCTTTACGTAATCCGCGCCCCGACCGCAGCTATGTAGCTTCTGGGTTGGATACGTTGGGATACCCCGGTGGGGGTAGTAGAGACATCCAGTGGGGATGGAATCCGATTGGCGGAGCTAGTAATTTTGATGTGGGTCTGACACCCAACTACTTGGTCGGAACCACGAGTGTTGGCACGGTAACAGTAACGGTTTCATAGGAGTCCATGATGGCTAAAGAAGGCATGAAAAGTGATATGGCGCAAGACAAGGCCATGATTAAGAAGGCGTTCAAGCAGCACGATGCGCAAGAGCATAAGGGCGGCAAGGGCACTTCGTTGAAGTTGAAAAAAGGTGGGCCCACTACGGATGACCGTATGCGTCTTGGTCGTAATCTGTCTCGTGCAGCTAGCCAGAAAACGGGGTAAATCATGGCATACAGTATGAAAAAAGGCGGCAAAGAAGTTGGCCAAGCCAGCGTCTACGCGGCTCCGCACACGATGGATGGCAAGGCGATGAAGATTGCTGCAAGCCCCGGTAAAGAACCCAACAAAAGCAAGCTGGACAGTTTGGACGTTAGCCTTGGTGGGTTGAGCAAATCTGCTGGTAACGAGCCCACCAAAACCGATGGCATCAAAGTACGGGGAACTGGCGCAGCTACCAAAGGCCTGATGGCAAGGGGCCCGATGGCATGAACTACTCTGAGCTTGTATCGGCGATACAGACCTACACGGAAAACAACTTTCCGACGATTACCCTTGCGGATTCGTCTACGGTCTCGTCTACGGCTCAGATTAACCGTTTCATCCAGCAAGCAGAGCAGCGTATATACAACTCGGTACAGTTCCCCTTCTTACGTAAGAACGTGACGGGGACAATCACATCCGGTAATAAATACCTGTCCTGCCCCGACGACTTCTTGTCTTCGTATTCCTTGGCTATCTTTTCTGGTTCCGGCCCGTACACGTTCTTGCTCAATAAGGATGTGAACTTTATGCGTGAGGCATACCCTACGCCGACTGACACCGGAACGCCCAAGTACTACGCCTTGTTTGGCCCGACAGTATCAGGCTCGACTATCAGCAACGAGTTGTCGTTCATCCTTGGCCCAACACCTGACGCAACCTACTCCGCTGAACTGCACTATTACTATTACCCTGCGTCTATTGTCACTGCTTCTACGACTTGGCTGGGCGACAACTTTGATACGGTGCTGCTGTATGGGTCGTTGGTAGAGGCATACACCTTTATGAAGGGTGAGCCCGACCTGATTGCGTTGTATGAAGGCAAGTACAAGGAAGCCCTTGCACTGGCTAAACGTCTGGGCGATGGTCTGGAACGGCAAGATGCGTATCGCAGCGGTCAGTATAGGCAGGCGGTAACATGAGCATTGTTCAAACGCAGACTACCAGCTTCAAGAAGGAGTTGTATCAGGCCGTCCACAACTTGGCTACTGATACCCTCAAGATTGCGCTGTACACAGGCAATGCTAATCTGAATGCGGATACCACGGTCTACTCAACCACCAATGAAGTTGTAGCGTCTGGCTATACAGCGGGCGGCAATACGCTGACTGGGGTAGCTATCAATTCTTCTGGCTACACGGCCTATGTAAACTGGGCAAACACAGCTTGGACAGCAGCAATCACCGCCCGGTGTGCATTGATTTACAACGTGACGCAAGGCAACAAATCCATTGCAGTGATTGACTTTGGGGCAGACAAAACCTCAACCACGACCTTTACAATCACCATGCCTGCCAACACTTCCACAACCGCACTTATCAGGAGTTCAAATTGATTGTCACTACGACCAAAGGCGACATGGATGATTCCCTGTTGGAACACCGTACCGGCACGGTGGACAACGACAATGAAGCGACTACGTGGACGGAATACTGGCTAGATGGTGAATTGGTTCACCGGTCTGTGCATGTGACGCTGAAGAAAATGCCCGCATTTGGCGGCGAAACCGGTACTTTTTAAGGACTAATCATGGCAAATACTGCTTCAATGTGTACCTCCTTCATGGGGGAACTGATGACTGGAACGCACAATTTTGGTGTGGCTCCTATTCGTGCGGCTACCACTGCCGATACGTTTAAAGCTGCGCTTTACTTCACCTCTGCAACCGTTAATGCAGCCACTACCGCGTACTCCACCACTGGTGAAGTGACCAATACGTCCGGCTCTGGATACACGGCTGGCGGTGTCACGGTGACCAACGGTACGGCTCCGATTGCGACAAACAGTTCGGCGACTGCCGGTGTGGCGTACTGGACTCCTACGGCAAGTTTCTCTTGGACTGCACTGACTATCACTACAGCGTTCAACGCGGTCTTGGTCTACAACTCCACGCAGAGCAACAAGGCTGTGGCCGTTTACACGTTTGGTGACCAGACCATCACGGCGGGCACATTCACACTGACTATGCCTTCCAATACTACGACTACTGGCTTGCTGCGGTTGGCTACAACGTAAGGATAGGCTGTGTCTCTCGGCTGGGGCGACGATACTTGGGGCGCTAACGGCTGGGGCGGTGCTTTTCAGATAACAGGAGATACCGCCTCGGGGGCCGTGGGAGCGGCGACTCCGGGAATTACGATTGCCCTCACCGGCAATTCAGCAACAGGTTCGGTAGGCACAGTCTCTCCAAGCCAGTCCGCAGCAGAGACGGGGGACATTGCAAGCGGGTTCGTAGGTACGGTTGGCCCGGTCATTACGGTTGCACTGAGCGGCGTGGCGGCTTCAGGCGCGGTTGGTACGGTTACTCAGGGCAAAGCGTTTGACCTAGCAGGCAATGCAGCCACAGGCAGCGTAGGAACGCTGGGCGTTACTAGAACAGTAGCCCTGACCGGCGATGTGGCTACTGGCGCAGTTGGAACTCTAACGAGGGATACGTCCTTTGCTTTGAGCGGCAAGTCTGCCAGCGGGGCAGTTGGAACAGTTGCAGTAACCAACGCAGAGGCTTTGACCGGTGTTGGGGCTGTTGGGGCGTTGGGTCAGGTCATTGTCCCGTTGTTGCCAGATACAGCAGCGGGCTTCATTGGAACAGTTGGGCCTGAGACAATTATTGCGTTATCTGGCAGGTCTGCCAGCGGCGCAGTTGGTACGGTCAGTTTAGGGCCAAGAAGTTTTGTTTTGACGGGCAATTACGCACAAGGAGATATCGGTGTTGTTATCGCTGTCTACTGGAAGTTGATTGATGACATGCAGACTGCAAACTGGCAAAATATAGGCAATTCACAAACAGCAAACTGGGGCTCAATAAGCAGTACCCAAACCGCTAATTGGACGGAAATAGTAACTTGAGGTAACACATGACTACTGCATATACATCACTACTTGGTCTGGCGCTCCCAGTCACTGGAGAACTGTCTGGTACGTGGGGCGATACGGTTAACAACTCTATTACCTCGTTGCTGGACTCTGCCGTTTCAGGCACAACCACAATCAGCACAGACGCAGACATTACGCTGTCCACAACTACCGGTGCTGCCAACGAAGCCCGTGAAGCCATCATCTTGTGGACAGCAGGGGGCACGGTAACCCGTAACATCACAGCCCCAGCGCAGTCCAAAGTGTACGTTGTTATCAATAAAAGCTCCAGCACTCAGAGCATCGTGCTGCGCGGCGTTGGCCCTACCACCGGGGTAACTATCGTCCAAGGCGAAAAAGCCGTGTGTGCTTGGAACGGCACAGACTTTGTAAAGGTAGCCAACACCTCTGGTGCGGGGGCGTTTACTGACTTATATGCAAGCGGCAACGTGGGGGTTGGAACTGCTTCACCTGTTGCAAAGCTAGCCGTTGTTGGTGGAACAAGCAATGCATCATCTTTAGCAACTGCTTACTCTTTGGCGGCTTTCAACATCATACCAAAAAGCACATCGGGGTATTCATTGCAGTTTGGTTCTGGCCCCAGCGACCTCCCTTACATACAGATGAGTGCTGGCGGCTCGTCTGCTGGGGATTTACTAATTCAGCCTTACGGCGGCAAAGTGGGGGTTGGTACTACTTCGCCAAATGCAAGCGCTAACGTAACGGTTAAGCAAGGAACTTCTGGATACCAACTTCAGCTAGAACAAAGCAATGCAACTGACGGCTATGGATTGCGATGCAATTCGGCTGATGGCGACTTAACATTTAGCCGTTATGCAAGTAGCGCATACAGGGAAGATATGCGACTTCAGAACACCAGTGGTCGCCATAACGGACGGTTACTAATTGGCGCAGTTGCAAACAGGTCGGGCGAATCAAAACTTGAAATAGTAGGACCAGCAAGTACGCCCTTATCTATCTACATGTTTAAAACCGCCCAAGTTGAAGTTAATATAGGATTTGGCGACGGTGGCGATAGCAATTTTTATATCACCACCGGGGGTACTACTATTGGAACTTCTGGAGTTTATTTAACCAATACCGGCAATAGTTGGAACTCTGTTTCTGATGAGCGCATGAAGACTATTGTTGAGCCAATTGAAAATGCATCTGCAAAACTTGCTACGCTCCGCACCGTTATTGGCTACTTCAACAATGACACAACGCAAACCCGCCGCCCGTTCTTAATTGCCCAAGACGTTCAAGCAGTGCTGCCTGAAGCAGTCAACGTGCAGAACCCAGAAACGGGAACGCTGGGTATGTCTTATACCGATACCATCCCACTGCTTGTTGCAGCCATCAACGAACTCAGAGCAGAATTTGATGCTTACAAAGCAGCCCACCCGTGATTGACCAGCTTGCATCTGCTGACAGCCCGTGGCCCAATACCGAGACAAAAACGGTGTTGGTCTGCCGCATTCCCAAGAAAGATGACAAGCCAAGCACAAACGAGTTTGTAGATAAGGACGGACGCATCTGCCGCTGGGTAGTAGTGAACCGAAAATGATAGACCCGTTCACCGCATTTGCAGCCGCTCAGGCAGCGGTGAAAGGAATCCAAGCAGCCATCAAGCTGGGCAAGGATGTCCAAGGCATTGCATCTGATTTGGGTAAGTTTTTTGAGGCCAAGGACGTTGTTCAGCAGGCGGCGAACAACCCCAAGAAGTTCAAGAGCGACACGGCGCAAGCGCTGGAAACGGTGATGCAGGCCAAGCAGCTTGCCGAAGCCGAGACGGAACTCAAGAACATGCTCATCTGGTCGGGCAATGCGGATGTGTGGGAGGGTGTGCTGCTGGAACGCAACAACATCATCCAGAAGCGCAAGAAGGCGGAGATGGAAGCAGCGCTGGCTAAGGCCAAGAAGCGTCAGCAGATAATGGAGGCTGTCAGTATGGCCTTTTGGATTGCAATATTTTTGGCGGCTATCGGCCTGAGTTATTTTTTCACAACTCTATTTTTGGGGAGACGCGCATGATTCCAATCATCGGTATGTTACTCAGCACACTGGCTCAAAACGGGCTAGGTCTGCTGTCCAGTGCCATCCAAGCCAAAGGCAAAGAAGTGGTGGAGAACACGTTGGGCGTGAAGATACCCGACAACCCTACACCAGAAGACGTTGAGAAGCTGCGCGAGTTGCAGTTTCACCATGAAGAGCGCCTGATTGAACTAGGCATTGAGAAAGCCAAGCTGGAGATGGCTGAAATGGAATTGGTTGCAAAGGCCGCGCAGAACGATGCCGACAACATCACTGACCGCTGGCGGGCAGACATGTCTTCTGACTCTTGGCTTTCAAAGAACATCCGGCCTATATGCCTTTTGGCTATTTTGTTGGCCTATTTTATTTTTACAACCATGTCGGCTTTTGGGTACAACGCTAACGAGGGGTACGTTAATTTGCTCGCTGGCTGGGGACAGCTAGTGATGGGCGCATATTTTGCTGGCAGGACGGCTGAGAAGATTATAGAAATGCGGAGCAACAAGTGAGCATCTTCATTCCCGTCTTGTACATCTGCATGAATGGGCATTGCGAGTTCTTGCAGCAGCTTTCCCACTATACCGACAGGCAACAGTGCATGGAAGCGGCTGAGAAAAAGAAGCAAGAGTACATCAAGCTGGGCGCAAAAGTGGACGCAACGTGCATTGATTTGATCGTTCAAAAAAGGGGTTTGTATGAGTTTAGTAGCTGAACAAGCGGCTTTCCTGTTGGATGTGTGCAAGCTGGTTGAATACGCAACCAATCGAGGTTTTGTGGTCACCGGCGGTGAGCTTGCCCGTACTCCAGAGCAGCAGGCCATTTACTTTAAAACAGGCCGCAGCAAGACCATGAACAGCATCCACCTGAAGCGATGCGCCATTGATTTCAACTTCTTTCTGGATGGGAAGATAATCTGGGACAAAGCCATCCTTGCTTCGCTTGGTGCATACTGGGAAAGCCTGCACCCCAAGAACCGCTGGGGCGGAAACTTCAAGAGCTTGGTAGACTGCCCGCACTTTGAACGGAACGTGTAACCGTCACCATGCCACTACAAAAAGTCCTCCTCAAGCCCGGTGTAAACAGGGAGAACACCCGATACACTAATGAGGGCGGTTGGTACGAGTCCGACAAGGTTCGGTTTCGTCAAGGTACACCTGAGAAAATTGGTGGCTGGCAACGCATCTCTACAAATACGTTCCTCGGTATATGCCGCTCCCTATGGAACTGGATAACGCTGGGCTCCTTAAACTTGCTTGGTGTGGGTACAAACCTAAAGTTCTATATTGAGAGCGGCGGGGTCTACAACGATATCACGCCAATACGTGCCACAACTACGCTAACCAACCCATTTACAACGGCTACGTCTACTAATACAGGCACAACCACGACGGTCACCGTAACAGATGCCAACGGCGGGTTCAGCAACAACAACTACGTTACCTACTACTGCTCTGGCGCGGCTTCGGTCACGTTCAACGGCATCACTATCACGACTGGTACGCAGTATCAGATTACGGACGTAAGTTCCACGACTTACAAAATCACAGTCACAGGCACAGCCTCTGCAAGCTCGTCTGGCGGTGGAACAATCTACGCTGTCTATCAAATTAAGACCGGCCCTGCGGATACTGTTCCATTAAACGGGTGGGGCGCAGGCACTTGGGGTTCTGGAGCTTGGGGTATTGGCACAACGTCTACGGATGCTATTCGTATTTGGAATCAAATTAACTGGGGGCAGAACCTTGTGTACGGCCCCCGTGGGTCTCCGATGTATTACTGGGATGCCACTATAGGCCTTAGTGGGTCTACTATAACCATGACCATTGCAGCCCCTTGCGTAGTTACGGCTAGCATAAATCTTGCAGATGGGACTCCTATCACGCTGTCTACCACGGGGTGGTTGCCGACTGGGTTGTTGCCGGGGGTTACATACTGGACAAAATATCTTACGGCTAGTACGTTTAACTTGGCAGCTACTTATGGAGGTGCTGCAATCACTACGACTGGTACGCAATCTGGCACGCAGTCAATCTCCCAGCGGGGCATTTTGCTCTCCTCACTTGCAGGTGCAGACGGCTACACCCCGCTGTACCAAAATACGTTCACTGTTTCAGATGTCAGTCGATTTTTACTTGTATTTGGCACAAACGACTACGGCAGCACTATCCTTGACCCCATGCTCATTCGGTGGTCTGACCAAGAATCGCTGACTACGTGGTATCCAGCGGTGACTAACCAAGCAGGGAGCGTGCGCTTGTCTCATGGCTCCAAGATTGTCACTACGCTGCAAAGCCGTCAGGAGATTGTGGTCTGGACTGACCAAGCGTTGTATTCTTTGCAGTACCTTGGGCCACCCTATGTGTGGGGAACTCAGCTACTTGCCGACAACGTATCTATTGCAGGGCCAAACGCTGCGGCTATGGCTTCCGGGATTACCTACTGGATGGGTGTGGACAAGTTCTACAAGTACGACGGACGGATTCAGACTCTTCGCTGTGACTTGCGGCAATTCATCTACAACGACATTAACCAGTCTCAGTTTGACCAAGTGTTTGCTAGTACCAATGAAGGCTTCAATGAGGCTTGGTTCTTTTACTGCTCACAGGACAGCAACACCATCGACAGGTACGTCATCTACAACTACGCAGAAGACGTGTGGCAGTACGGTACTATGGCTCGTACAGCTTGGTTAGATACCGGGCTGCGCAATTACCCCCTTGCTGCTACATACAGCTACAACATTGTTAGTCATGAATTTGGTGTGGATAACAACGAGACAGGCACAGTCCTACCGATTGAGGCGTACATCACATCCGCTCAATACGACATTGGGGACGGACACAACTTTGCGTTTGTGTACCGCATGATTCCTGACCTGACGTTCCGAGGCTCTACGGGTGGTACAACGCCTGCTGTGACTATGTACCTGCAAGGATTTACTAATTCTGGCTCAGGCATTACGCAGACCGGCAATGCTGCGGTGACCTACAACGGTTCTGCGCCATCGGTCATCAATGTAGACGAGTTCACAGGGCAGGTTTACATCCGCATCCGTGGTCGCCAAATGCAAATGAAGATTTCATCCAACACAATCGGTACGCAGTGGCAGCTTGGCGCTCCCCGTATTGACATCAGACCGGACGGCAGACGATGACCTATATTGTTACTTCTGATACAGCCCTTAACCGGATAGTTGCGCCGCGCTTGCCTGCGGCTACTGTGCAATACGACATCAACTACATCAACCAGCTTAATAACATCTTGCGGTTGTACTTCAACCAAGTAGATAACTTGCTGGGGCAGTTTAGTTCGGCTTCCACGTACATCCCAACTCCAACCGTTTACACGGTAGCTACCCTTCCCAGCGCAGCTACTGCCGGGGTTGGAGCACGGTCTTTTGTATCGGATGCCACCCTAGCTGTTTTTGCTTCTACCGTAGCTGGAGGTGGGGCTAACAAAGTCCCCGTCTACTCGGACGGAACCAACTGGAAAATAGGTTAAAAGATACAATGGCACATACTGCCGTCTAAGGACTTTTTATGAGCATACAACTCGCTGCCAAACACCTAGCCGCTCATGGGCGTGGGCCCGACACTACGCTCGTCCATATGACCCCCGGAGAGGTAGCAAGTCTGCAAGCGTTGGCTCAGCAGCACGGCGGTTCCCTGACTACCAACCCCCACACTGGACTTCCCGAAGCTGGGTTCCTGTCTGCTCTGCTACCTATAGCCGCTGGCGCTGGATTAGCCGCTATGGGTGTACCCGCTGGCTATGCGGCATTGGCTGTTGGAGCTACGTCCGCTGCAACTAACGGTGGAGACCTAAAGAAGGGAATGATGGCGGGTATCAGTGCGTACGGCGGTGCGGGTATGGCTGGGGCTTTTATGAATGCTGGTGTTGCGGCTCCTGCGACGGTACTTGAGACCCCTGCGGGCGCAACATCTCCATATGCCCTTACTGGTGCTTCTGCTGCCACGCCTTCGACTGCTGGCTCTTCTTTAGGCAGCTTAAGCAGCTTCACCAATAAACCCGAATATCTTTCTCTTGCTAGCGCAGCACCAGCAGAAGCAGCCCAAGCGGCGGCGGCGGCAACCCCTGCGGCCCAAGCAGCCCAACAAGCAGCGGCATTGGATAGTATGTCTATGGGGCAGCGTTTTGATGCGCTCAAAGCTGGGGCCAGCGGAACCAACGCAATCAACTACATCAAGGCCAATCCACTTACGTCTCTTGGTGTAGGCTTAGCCGCGATAGCCCCCGACGAAAACAAAACACCTCAAAAGGCTGCGGATACTGACCGTGGACCTAGGGCTGGACTTAGCTACTACCCCGGCTGGAGCAACCCACTACCCAAGCCCAACATGCAAGGTGTAGAGCAGACCTACAACCGCCCCTACTACGCTGCTGAGGGGGGCGTTACACGCATGGCTACCGGCGGTATTACTTCTGCGCCACGCAACCAGCAGCAACTTTTTGCCGAGTACCTCCAACGAGTGGCTAACTCAGGCGCTGCTGCAACTTCACCCACCAACAAGTACGAATGGTGGAAGTCTGGGGGTAATTCATATGCTCCTGCTACACCCCCTGCGGAAACTCCAGAAGAATACGCCGCAAGAATGCGCGCTAATGCCCGTGGTGGCGATGGTGGTGGCGGTGGTGGTAATCGTGAACCCGAAGACCCAAATAGCTTTAGCGCCCGATGGGCTGGAATGAGCGATGCGGAAAAAGAAGCATGGCGGTTAGAAAACCCTAATACGGCCTTAGCACAAGATGCGCTAGGGCTTATTACCTCCCCGTTAAAATTTGCCTACGACAAGTTCCAAGAATTTATGGGGCCTGATGTTAGCAATCCCAAAAGTGTAGGCATGGTGGGGCTCCCAAGCGGTTATAACCCTGAAACTCCTGCTGCTTACCCTTCCGGTAATTTTGCTGACGCCCCATTAAGTTCGCGTACGGATGTTTCTGGTTACCCTTTGCGGGGATCTGAACTACGTAGTCTTGAAAGCGGCTTAGCCCCAGCAAGCGGGCAAGTAAAAGGCGACCCATTTGCTGGGTTCTTTAGCTCCGACCCTACGTTAAATCAAGTAGGGAAATACGCTGACCCCTCTACCCAACCGGCAGGGTTTTTCCCCGCTGGCACTGCCTATACTGACAAAGCGTTTTTTAGAGACCGATATGGTAATTTATTTGCTCCGGGGGATTCAATACCAGCAGGGACTACAGCCGGTGGTAATATGGCCTTAGCAGACCAAAATAAACTACAAGGGCTTGCTCAACAACGTGCAATAGAGGCGAATAAACCCGTAGACCCGTTTGCTCAGATTGAAGCTGAAGATGCAGCAGAAAGGGCGACAAAAGCACAAATTGCTGCTGCTGAACAAAAACAGTTTGAAAAAGCTACTTTACAGCGCGAATTGCAAAAATCAGTTAATTTAGTTAATGCGGACCCTAGCGTTGTGGAGGGGGACTCAGGGCTTGCTTTATCGGACAAAATATCTTCTTTACAAAACCAGATTAACAAATTAGATAGCCCATACAGTGACAGGTTTGTACAGGAAAACCCTTTGGGGATGTATACGGCGGAAGACAATGCAAATGCAATAAATAACCTTGAGCGGGGTGACCGTTTTGCGCCTGTAAATTTTAGCAATCAGTTTTTATCCCCAGAAGCATATCAAGCAGAGGTAAATAAAGCCAACGAAGCATTAACCCCTTATAGCGCCGCAGACGAAGCAGATAGGATGTTTGCTGCCCCCGATATTGTGGGCATTAATGAAATTAAAGCAGAGGCTGATACCGATATAGGTAAAAAACCTGAAACACTAGGAATACCTAGTGCCGAAACTTTTGCGGCCATGATTGGGCCTTCACTTGGGGAGTATGCGGCCCTCAATAACGGCATAGTTTCTGATGCTGGAATTCAAGGGGGGTATAACCCCGCTTTTGGCGCACCCGCTACGGGTGGTCATGGGCTTGCGGGCGTTTCTGCAAGTTTTGGCGGTCTTGGAAGTGCTTGGCGAAATGTTACTGACCAGTTTGGAGGCCCTGTATTGACTAGCCAAGGTAGAGCGGAAAATGCATTTAATGCTTCCCCGGAAGGTATTGCGGCTGAAAACACTAGAGAAATACAAAGTTTACTAAGTCGGTATCCAGCCCCAGTAACGGAAGCAGAACCACCAGCCCCAAGTGCTGATGAAGGGCCTCAAGGTTCACCTGATACCAGTGGAGATAATCCGCTAGGCGATAAAGGCGAGCAAGGTGAGGGTTATAACGGTATTGCACACGGTGGAATGATTTCAGAACGTATGGCCCGTGGTGGTAACGTGCGCGGTAATCTACGCCCGCCCCAGCCGTTTTTTCAAAGTGGTAAATACAGCTTTCATCCCCCACAAATGTATGCGGATGGCGGTGTTTCCGACCCCTACAACCTAGGTTCGTACTCGGACGGTGGCCGGTTGCTCAAGGGCCCCGGTGATGGTGTGTCCGATTCAATTCCAGCCACTATTGGTAAGGGACGCCCTGCTCGGTTGGCCGACGGTGAATTCGTGATTCCCGCCCGTATCGTCTCCGAAATTGGCAATGGCTCTACAGAGGCCGGTGCACGTAAACTGTACGCCATGATGGACCGAATCCAAGCTGGGCGCAAGAAGTCTGTAGGTAAAGGCAAAGTCGCGGTGAATAGCCGCGCCGACAAGTACTTGCCCGCATGACGGTAACATATCAGACCGAAGACCCCGCCGAGTTCATTGAGGCGTTAAAGGGAGTCTTGCCTGAGCACTATGATGAGTTGTGCGTTACCAAGGACTTTCCGCTTATGCCCGACTACGAGGCGTACGGACGGCTTCATGTGGCTGGGATGTTGCGCTGCATTACGGTTCGAGAGGATAATGAGCTGATTGGGTACGCGATTTTTATAGTGCACCCACACCTGCACTACCGGTCGTGTATGACTGCCTTTGAGGATATTTATTTCTTGAAGAAGGAACACCGCAAGGGTCGAGTAGGAATCCGTCTTTTTCAGTTTGCTGAAGACGTGCTTAAAAAAGAAGGTATCCATAGGATAATCATGCACACGAAAATCCACATGGACAACACGCATCTGTTTGAGTACCTCGGGTACAAGCTTACTGACAAGCTATTTACAAAGATTCTGGAGAAGGTATGAGCTACTCTCGTCGGCAACTATATGCAATGGGTGAGCCCCTTGGGGACTCCGCAACGTATCGTAAGGCCGATGGCGGCTTAGTTTGCGGTGGAGGTGGTAGTTCTACCCCCCAAAACACTACAGTAAGTTCCACTGAACTTCCAGACTGGGCTAAGGGTTACGCTAAAGATACGCTGGCAAACGCAGGCAACCTGACGGACATCAACAAAAATCCGTACCAGACTTACACCCAACCCCGGCTTGCTGGGTTTGCCCCCATGCAAGAGCAAGCCCAAACAGCGGCTTCAAACATGTCGGCTGGGCCAGAGGCGTTCCAGCAAAACATGAGCGCGTACATGTCTCCCTACATGCAGAATGTGGTGGACGTGCAAAAGCAAGAGGCTGCTCGGCAGTCGGGAATCATGGGTACGCAACAACAAGCGCAAGCTGCTCAGGCCGGTGCTTTTGGAGGTGGCCGCGATGCCATCATGCGTGCGGAACGTGAGCGCAACCTTGGCCAGCAAATGAATCAAATTCAAGCGCAGGGTTCCCAAGCTGCGTACGACCAAGCTGCAAATCAGTTCCGTCAAGGTATTACCCAAGATGTGGCTATCAATCAGTTGCAGAACCAATACGGCAATCAGCAACAAGCGCAAGCGCAAAAAGGTCTAGACATTGGGTATCAAGACTTTATGAATCAACAGAACTACCCGTACAAGCAGATTGGTTTTATGTCTGACTTGATTCGCGGCTTACCGTTGGGTCAGCAGTCCACTGCGCAGATATATCAAGCTCCCCCGTCAACATTGCAGACTATTGGTGCTTTGGGTATGGGCGCGTATGGCGCAAAACAGTTGGGCATGTTTGCTGATGGCGGGCAAGTAGATAGCTATGCTGGGGGCGGTGATATCAACGCGATGAACGACCAGAACCAAATGGCCGATGCGGTAGATAAGCTGACCGATGAACAACTGAAGCAAATTATTCAGAGTCCCTCTAGCGCAGCCGAGCTCCAAGCGGCGCAACTTGAACTTGCTACCCGTGCTTCTGAGCGGGGCGGACTTGCCGGTGCTTACAACATGGCTCACGGCGGCGTGGTTGCTTTTGATGATGGTGGTTCTGTTCCGGGTTCTTATGCTCCGGGTAATCCTGCGCTGTACAGCCAAGCACTGCAAAATGCACTGGGGTATAACGCTGCACTGAGTAACTTCCAACCATCAAAAGGCCGCAGCCGTGAAGAGCAAGCGGCTGATGCTGAAGCCTACTTTAAGCAAGCCCAAGAAATGGGTGGCCCTGACCCTTATGCCGACTATGAAAAGACATTGAAAGGGTTTGATACCGAAGATGCAAATATGTTGTCCGAGGGTAAAGGACTAGCTGCAATGCAAGGCGCAGCGGCATTGCTCCAAGGGAATGACTTTGCAAGGGCTGCTGGTAATGCACTTGGGGCTGCTGGTTCATCCTACGGGCAAACCCTTAAAGAATCCAGAGCGCGTAAGCGTGCTTCTGCTGAAGGCTTATTCCAGCTTGCTAGCGAGCGCCGTAAGGAACGCATGGGCCTCGGCAAAGAAGCTCTTGCTCGTGAAGCTGAATTGGCTAAAGCTCTGCGTGAAGGCGACAAAGAAAGAGTCGATGTACTGCTGAAACAGGGTCAGATTGCCGCCGCCGTTGCCGCCGCTGCAAAACCATACCGGTCTACAGGTGGCGGAGGTGGTGGGGCACCAAAAGGTTACGATGCTTTGAACGCGGCGATACTTGCTGCTAAGCTAGACCCTAAAAACCCCGCTAAACAAGCCGCCGCACAAGCAGCTATAGAAGCTGCGGCTGCATGGAAAACTAGCGACGTTGGGCCAACTAAAGCGGGGTTGACAGAAGTAGGTTTGGGTAATACCAGTGCAAAAGACATTCAAGCTGCACAAATAAAAGCTAGAGAGGCGTTACTTCTCAATAGGGAGTACAACCGCGCTCCCTCTGACGTGAAGAAAAGAATGGAAGCTGAATCAGATAGAAGTGTGGAACAAGGCTATAGGACGAACCAACGCAAGCCTGCCGCAAGTGGTGCTCGTCCTGCCCCCACAGGTGGGCCATCAGTAAGTAATTGGTAATAAGGAGCCGTAATGGCACGAGACATCACCGTTACGTTTGATGACGGTTCGTCCCATGTTTACAAGGGCGCACCTGATGACATTACTCCTGCCGCAGTACAAACCCGTGCTGAACAAGACTTTGGTAAAACCGTAACTGCACTTGACGGGGGCAAAAAAACTGCCGTTCCTGCCGTTGCCCCCGCAAAAAAAGGCGAACGTACTTGGGGTGAAGCTGCTACCGACATAGGCGCTAGTGCTATATCCGGTCTTGGGCAACTTGCTCAGTTTCCCGGTCAGTTGTACGGGTTGGCTACAGGTGCAATCAAGGATAAGGACTTTGCTACAACCGGAATGCAAGGTGTTGGTAAAGAGATGCAGGACTATGCGAAAACGCTGAAGTCCCCGGAGCTAAAACGTCGTGAAGCCGAGACTGCAAGGAAAGTTCAAGAAGCAGAAAAGACTGGTGGGCAGTGGGCGGCGTTCAAAACACAGCTTTATGAATCTGGGACTGACCCCATGCAGTTGGGTGCGTTCTTAGCTGAGCAAGCCCCCGCTTCTATCCCGTCCATAATTGCGGCATTCATACCCGGAGTAGGGCCAGCAGCAGCAGCGGAAGTTAAGGCATTGCAAGTTGCCGCACAAGCAGCAACCACTGTGGCAGCAAAACAAGCTGCTGAGAAGGCGCTTGGTGTAGCCGTAAAGAAAGCTACTGAGTCGGCGGTTAAACGCGGTGCAGCAGCTTCCGTAGGTACTGGAGCAGTACAACAAGGTACAGACGTAGGTGTTGGTGCTTACAAGCAGGTCTATGACGCACTGATAGCCAAAGGCGTTTCCCCAGAACAGGCCGCAGAACAAACTATAAACAAAGCCCGAGCCGCTGGTGTTGCGGGCGCGGTCATTTCCTTGCTGGCTCAACGCTTGCCCGGTGCACAGGCTATGGAGCGTGCGCTTGCTGGAGAAAAAGGCAAGCTGGGCCGTGTTGCTGGAGCCGTTGTAGGTGGAGTGAAAGAGTCCCCCGGTGAAATAGTTGAAGAGGTTGGCGGTCAAGGTGTACAGAACATAGCTGCTCGTATGGTTAACCCTGAGCAAAGTTTGACTCAGGGCTTGGGGGCAACTGCTGCACAAGCAGGCCTAGGTGGTTTTGGTATGGGTAGCACTGTTGGTTTGTTACAAGGACGCCAAACCCCTGAAGCCGCCACTGCTCCTCCACCTCCTCCCGGCGGAACACAAGCCCCCCCACCTCCTCCCGGTGGAACACAAACCCCACCGCCACCCCCTGCGGCAGCACAACAGGCTCGACAAGAACGCGTTGCTAAACGCACGCAAGAGCTAGCGCAAGTCATTGGAAACGAAGAAGATGCAGCCCGTCTTGCTGAAGACGAAGTAGCTGCGGAAGATGAGCGTAACCGTAAGATGGCAGCAGGGCCAACCGACACTGCCGTAAAGACCCGTGCCCAAGAACTCATTGCTGCTGGCATGGAGCCCAATCAAGCGTATGCTACGGCCACCCAACAGATTGCGGATGAACTTGAAAACGACGCTCTTGCAAAAGAGCAAGGAGCACTAGATGTTACAGGAACTAAGCCCAAGCCAAGTCGAAAGCGCGCTAGCGTGGTTAGTGAGCCCGGAGCAGAAGCCCCCGGAGGACCTGAAACACCTGCACGAGATGGAGTGGTTCCTGTTGAACCGAATGCTGGAGTGTCTGATGCAGGAAAAACACCTGAACCCGCTGCACTAAGTGAAGGAACCAACCTTAGTTTAACAACTATCCCGTACGAAACAGTTTCGTTTGCGGGGGCAGGGCAACCATTGCAACGTAGTTCCGGTGAAAGCAACATCATCGACTACAACGGAAGAAAAATTGTATTAGTAAATGTAAACGGTGTACAAGTACCGTTTTATTTAAGCACAGGCAGCGGTGGAAAAGTTGATGTTCCTGCTGGTAAATGGTATCCATTTTTTGGTATTGGCAATGATGGGTGGATAAATAAAACCGGTGGCAAAGAAATGGTGGACTACTATGGTAGCCCCGCATTGCGTGACGCTGCGCAAACGCTTGACAAACAAATTGGAGATATACGTTCTAATGACACGCATCCGCGTGTTTCTTCTACTGGCGCACATATAGATGCTATTAATGCGGGGTTTAATCCAGCAGAAAACGGTACGCCTAGTACGTTGACTACTGTACGTAGGAATATTGACAACTTAGTAACCAAAATAGAAAAAACCCCAAGTGGCGCTCAAGCCGCTCAAACCCAGCAAACAGAAACGCAAAAACAAAAAGCACCCGCAGCCGCAGTAGTTAAACCCCCTGCGCCCGCTTTTACTTATAGAGGCGATGCTGGGTCAGGTGACCCGCATCTCCAATTCAACCAAGGCGATACACAATTTGAACTTAGCAACAATGGCGGTAAACCCCAATTTCTTGTAAGAAAATCCGACGGTACTGGGAATACATTTTACGCGGAGGGCAAAAAATACGATGGGCGACCTAACGTATTTTCCGCTGCTGAATTGCCAGCTATGTATCCTAATTTGCCAGCGCCTGTTGTAAGTGCTTTGCAGAATTGGTTGTCCTCCAGTGGCAAAGAAAAACAAATCCTTGGCGCTAAAGTAGCAGAGGCATTAAACCCCAAAGCTGAAGCCAAGCAAACAGAAACGCAAGAACAAAAAGCACCCGCAGCCCCAGTAGCCCAAGGCGTCAAGGTTGATGTAGCTACTGCTGCCGCTGCAACCGACCCGGCTGAAATCCAACAGCACCTTGCTGACATCGAAACAGAAGGGGCTACCCTGCTCGGCAAAGACGGACGGTTCCCTAAAAAGGGTACGACTAAGCGTACGCGTCTGGATGAACTTGGCCAACTAAAGCGCCAACTCACTGAAAAACTTGCCCCTGCTCCGGTAGTTGAAGAACCCGTTGCGGAGACCCCTGCGGTTGAAGAGCCTGTTGCGGAGACCCCTGCTCCGGTAGTTGAAACAAAAAAACCTACCGCTGAAGAAAAATTTGAGGCAAGAGCCAAGGCTAACGTAGAAGCCAACAACTTGCGCATTAGCGAAAAAGCCAAGGCCGATGCCGAAGCAAAAGCCAAAGCCGACGCAAGGGCTGAGAGAGAAAAAGACGAGAAGCAAGAACAAGCTCTTCGGGAGAAGGCTGAAGCTGAAATAGACGCTGGGCCTATTGGCGAGGCACTGCGCCGCATTGAAGACGGTGACCGGGTTGAGACCAAGGCACAACTACGCCCCTTCATGTTTAAGCTGGAGAAAAATGGCGTACTCGATGACATCAGTGACATCCAAGAAGCCTTGAGTGACCGTGAGCAGACTGCTGATGACGTGCTCGACATAATGCGTGACCAGCTTGAAACCGCTAGAGACGATGCAGTAGACGAGCGCGTCGACGAGCTTACAGAAGAAGCGGAACAAGAGGCAGACCAAGCTGCGGAAGAAAAAGCCAAGGCTGACGCTGAAGCCAAAGCTGCGGAAGAAAAAGCCAAGGCCGAAGAGCCCAAGGCTGATATTGCTATCGAGCCAGAAGCACCCGAAGAGCCGGGCTACGCGGGCTACATTGGGGCCAAAAAACCTGCTTTCCCCACAAAAGCTACTGGCCCGTCCATTAGCGAACAGATTGCTGCGGAAGAAGCAAAGGAAAAGGCCGACCGTAAAAAGGTTAAGGACTTTGAGGCAGAAGAGAAGAAGCGCAAGGCTGAGGAAGACCGCATTGCTAAGGAAGAAAAGGCCACGGCAGAAGAGGTAGCCGCAGCCGAAGCTGCCGAGCGCGATGAAGCAGCCAAAGCCCGTGCAGGTGATGTAGATACTGCACCCATTGAAAAGCAAATTGCTGGCGCACTTCAGGAAATCATCGACTCACCTCGGTTCCCTTTGGGCATCCGCAAGGACGCAAAGCGCCACTTGGACACTATTACCGAGTCGGCCAAAGACCCTGAATCAGAAGCCCATGAAGCTGGGTTGGAGATGGCTTACAACTTTGTCGTTGCACAGGCTAGCAAACCCCGGTTTATGCGGCAGGGTAAAAAGCCACGACCTTCTATTGGCATGGCCAAGGTCACTGCAATCATTGAAACCATCAAAGCACGTTGGAAGAACGCACCGGAAGTGGTGGTAGCAGAGAGCATCAATGACCCGGCTGTGCCAATTGAGTTGCAAGAGGCTGACCGTCAAGCTGTAGCGCGTGGGGCTACAGGCGTGGCTAATGGCGTGCTCCACAAAGGCAAGGTGTACATTTTTGCCGACCAGATGACCAGCACAAAAGATGTCGTAGAGACATTGCTGCATGAAGCACTCGGACATTACGGCCTGCGTGGAGTTTTTGGCAAAGGACTGAAGCCCATACTGGAACAAGTTGCACGGGATTTCCCAAAAGAAATGCAAGCCTTGGCTGAAAAGTATGGCCTTGACTTTAGCAACCCTAAACATGTAACCGAGGCGGCTGAAGAAATACTGGCTAACTTAGCTGCTACCAAACCCAATATGGGTATTGTGCAACGGGCTATTGCTGCTGTGCGTCGTGGGTTACGGTCTATTGGCCTTGACCTGAAGCTGAACAACAACGACCTGATTGCCAACTACATCCTTCCTGCCCGCAACTTTGTAGAAAGTGAACGCGTCAACCGTGCGGTGGGCGGTGATACAAGCTTTAGCCGTACCGAAGAAGAGGGCGACGAAGACTTTGACGTTTCTGAAGAGGAAACCACTGATGCTGTGCGCAGTCAAAAGGAAGTTGACCTTGCGGTAAAGAAGGCCGAGTTCAAATTTGAAGAGTCGGCCAAGGCTCAAGAGGCGGCTAAAGGTGTGTCCGCAGCGCAGATGGCGCAAGACCCCCGCAAGGTAGTCCCTATCTTGAAACAAGTGTGGAACCGGGCCACGGCTGCGCAACGCAGGCTGCTAGTAAAGCTGCCTCCTACGTCGTTCTTGGTTGACTGGGTACGGAAAGAAGTGCCACAGCTTCAGGCTACGTACAAGCTGATGCAGAAGATGGCGGGTATGACCAACGGCTTGCTCAAGACCGCCGGGGAACTGACCAATGAAGTCGAACGGGCTTTCCGTGCAGACCCAACACTGCGGGCCAAGCTGGACAAAATCACCTCTGTAGCTACCCTTGCTGAAGTAGACCCCGGCACCATTGACACTGCCGAGCGTAGCGAAAAACTGGATAAGTTATGGAGAGACCTTGGCCCTGAAGGGCAGCGTATATACAAACGCATCCGTGACCACTTTGATGGGCTGTCTAAGTACCTATCTAAGTTGCTGGATGACCAAGTAGCTAGCTCCACATCAAACCTTGTTGACCAAGCGAATCTGATGAAGAAAATCAGAGCGGTCTTTGAGCAAGGCGGCAAAATCAATCCGTACTTCCCTCTTGTGCGTGAAGGTGATTTCTGGTTGTCTATGGGGTCTGGGTCTACTCGCACATTCTTCATGGCCGAGACCGCAGCAGAGCGGGACAATGCGGCGCGGGAGTTTGCTGCCGACCAACTACTGCGTGGGGCTAATGAGACCGAAGCCCAATGGAACAAACGCATTGACGACAAGCTGGGTGAGCTTGTAGCAGACAGCACTTTTGAAATGGGCGACAACATCCGTGCATTACGTGAAAAGTCGTATTCCCAAGGTAGCAACAAAATGCTCACCGATGTGTTCAACGCCATCGACAACACGGACTTGGGAAGTGCCGAGGCAAACAGCGAGTTGAAGGATGCCATTTATCAAGCATTCCTAGAAACGATGCCCGACCAAGCTTTCCGTAAACAGTTTATTCATCGTAAGGGTGTGGCTGGTTTCCGTGTAGACGTGCTGCGTAACGTAGCGCATACGTCGGCAAAGATGGCAACCCAGTTGGCGCGTATCAAGTACTCCCCCATGCTGCGCAATGCACTGTCGGCGGCAGAAGACTCTATTCAGGGGCGGTTGCAGTTTGAGCCCTTTGTGAATGAGATGAAGGAACGTGTAGATGCGGCAATAGCACCTAAGCAGCAATCCACGGCATCCTCTGTTGTTAGCGGACTCAACAAGGCTTCGTTCATCTACTACTTGAGCGGCGCGTCATCTGCGCTGTTGCAACCACTGAGCATTTTTCAAACTGGCCTGCCTGTACTTGCTCGTTACGGCGCATTTAACGCAACCAAAGAAATTGCTGGAATGCTCAAGGTGTGGAACCAAGTCGGTATCTACAAAACCAATGCTGATGGAACCAAGTCTTGGGTTATGCCATCTATGGAGTATGCAAAAGGGCTGACTCCACAGCAACGCCGAGCGTACAAAGCTGCCGAGGCTATGGACTTGTTTTCGGCTACACAAGCGGGCGCGGTCTTCAACTACAAGGCTACCCCTACCGACAAGCTTCGGTCGCCAAATATGAAGGTGGCCAAGGGCACTGTGGATGCGCTGGTGTTTGGTGGTCTGATGAATACATCAGAGAAGCTATCCCGTGAGGCCATGTTCATGGCTTCTTTCAACCTCAACATGAAAGAACATGGGAATTTCAGTCGTGCGGTGGACCAAGCAGTTATGGACACCAACGCAGCCCTAGGTAACTACGGCGAGTACAACCGACCTGCGTTTATGAATGGGCTTGGCGGCAAGGTGCTGACCCAATTTATGATGTATCCGCTACACACCACATCGTTCTTAGTAACCAATTTCAAAGCTATGGTTGCTCCGATGAACGGCAAAGACCGGGCAGAGGCTGCGCAGAAGTTCTTTGGCACGCTCGGCACTACATTCATCCTTGCTGGCGCTGCGGGTCTCCCGTTATTTAGCACCGTCATGGGCATGCTGGGTGCTGCATGGGGGCAGATGAAGGACGACGATTGGCCTGAAGAAGTACGGGACATGGATTTTGGGTTTTGGTTCCGTACCAAGTGCCTAGATGACCTGCTTGGCGAAGTACAGATTGGTGGGGTCAAATTGTCCACGCTGGTTGATCGTGGGCTTGCAAATGCCATTACCGGACTGGACATTGCAGGGCGCACCAGCCTAGACAACCTTTGGCTTAGAGATACAAAAGAGACAGCTACCTTACGGGAAAGTGCAACTGCTATTGCCTTGGAAAAAGCTGGTCCCGCAGCAAACATGATTTTGTCTGTAGCCGATGGTGCGGATGCCGCTATGCAAGGAGACTACGCTAAGGCGGTAAAGAAGTGGGTCCCCGCTGGGTTCCGCAACTTTGTCAACGCGCACGAACTAGCTACCCAAGGGGCCAAGGACAACAAGGGCGCGGAACTCTTGTCCAAAGACTCTTTCAATACCGGACTGTTGATTGGGCAATCAGTTGGCTTCCGGTCAGACCTGCTGACTAACACGCAATACGTAAACTTCAAAGTGATTGGTTTGGAGAAGCGCATCCTCAACGAGCGCACCCAACTTTTGAACAACCTAGACCGTGAGTACAGGAATGAAAATTTTGATGGCTACGACAAGTACCTTGACAAGATAATTGACTTCAACGGGCGCTACCCAACGTACGGAATTGATGCGGAAAACATAATTGACTCGTTGAAAAAACGCGCAGAACAACGCGGCATAGCTTGGCAAGGGTTTGTGCCTACTAAGAAAAATGTAGGGTTGTTCTCTGAAGTGGTAATGCCGTCTAGGATAGCTGCCGACGAAGCCGAGGCAAAAGGGCGCAAAAAATAAAAAACCCCCGGTTTTTGGCCGGGGGTAAGGGAAGTACCACTTCCAAGGAGGAGCAAACGCTATCAGTGTAGCTCAAGTCCTCCAGACCCGCAAGCCCTTCACTCCATCCATGATGACCACCTTGGTGATGGTGGTTATCTTCAGCCGCTTTGTGACTACAGCCAACGTAGCCCGCGCCGCCTTGTGGTCGATGCAGGGGATGAAAAATGAATAGCCCTTGCGGAACTTGGACCAGTCAACTCTGTACGCTACTGTCTCGATTTTCATCTGTGCCCAATATGGCTTCTACCCGTAGGGTCTCGTCGGCAGAAGTGTCGAACTTCAAAACGCGCACAGCAGGGGACACAATCTTCATGCCCTTGGACATGCGCTTGTTGGTAGCCTCTAGGAAAATCCCTAGGTCGGTCAGCTTCCTCAGTAGCTCCTTGTAGCCCGTCTGCTGCTTGACGCAGAAACCCTTGAACTGCTTGGCCGAGATGTAGAGGTGCTTGGTGTCCGGTTCGTAGCGTATGAGCAACTCCCCTCGTGGCTCCAGCGTCGGCAGCGCCGACAGGTTACTTCGAGAATCGACTTCCCCGTTGACCACCAGCGTGTTGTAGATGTGCCCGTTAATGAACTCACCCAGCGTAGAGATGGGGGACAGGCTAGGGGGCTTCACATCGACGCGCATCTCGCCCAGCATGCCCTTCAACCAGCCGTACACATTGCCCATGTGGTAGTCGTGCAGTCCTAACTCCTTGGCAATCAAGCCACCGGCAATGTTGCATGCCGACTGCGCAGACCAAAAGCGTTCCCGTGAGGTGAACTGGACTTCCTTGTCGATGCGGGCCTGTACTTTGCGCACTAGGTCTTGGCAGTACTCAAGGTTGTTGACCAAGAAGCTGAGGTAAATTTCTCCAGCGTGGCCGTAGTTCTCGTTCAGTTGGTGGTCAAACATCTGCTTGCCGACAGCTACGCCGATTACGTCGTTGGGCTCAATCTTGTACTCCAGCAGACGCACAGACTCACCGTCCGGTGTGTTCTTCAACTCACCCAGCTTCTCGTAGAAGCTGCAATTCGCCGAGGCCAAGGTCATGTTGTTCCATGAGGTGTTGTTGAGGCGTAGACCATTGACGTTGCCCCGCATCCGGTTCTTGCCCCGCCCGTGGCTGATGCCGTAGGCCAAGTCGGAGAACTCCGCGCTCGTCATGTTGGTAATCTCGTCGATGGTGTTGGGCAGGTTGTTCATCACCCCAAGCTGCTGCATCTTGGCGTTCAACGTGTCCTTCTCAATCGCCATCAGTTCTTTAGGTTGGCCATACACACTGTTGCACATACGCAGAATGGTGGACTTCCCCGACCCTGCCATCTCATAGATGACGTTGATGATTGCCCCATCCAAACCCGTGAATTTCATCAGCGGCGAACCGAACGCAGTGAGGGCAGCAAATGCATGCGGCTCCATCCCCGGCAGGGCGTACAGGTTGAACACCTCCTTCCACTTCTCCATAGTGCCCTTGGCGTGAATCTTCTCGGCGAAGAACTCCGTTGCCTCTGACGGTGGGCTGTAGAACGTACCGTCCTTGGTAATCTCTTTGTCGCCCATGATGAACTTGCTATCGTTCTCTACCCAACCAAATTGTGTTCTCATAATGTCCGCTTTCTTTGTGTACTGCATGTTCTTAACAAAAGTCACCACGTAGACAGCGAGGTTCTCGTACTGCTTGTGGTGGGCCATGACTCCTTGCTGGGCCAGTGCTTTGCGCAACTCGTCTTTGGACGATATAGCTGCGGTGGATATGGAAAATTCTCTGATGCCATCGTGTGGCAGGTGCAGCCTAAACAATATGACTTCGCCCGCTTGAGGGTCACGCATACGTTTAACCACGTAAAAATCATGTTCATAGACCAGCAAAGGGTCTGTTTCTTCATCGTCGGCGCGTCTATAAACCCCGCCGTTTTTCCCACGAAAAAATGGGAATGGATACTCAGGTATGTTTACGGTTACCTGCTTACCCTCTTCAACCTCAACAACCACTTCATTGTCTTCATCGTCGGCTTCCTCTATCTCTGTCCCCAGCACAATCGGGGATTTAATTTTGCCCTTGTGCGCACAGCCATCGCACCCGCCGGGGTTCTGTTTCTCAAACGTAGTGCAGTGGTGCGGCCCACCCTTGGTCAGCAGATTGTGTACCTTGACTTCAACCTCGTCAGGGTCGTAGCCGGGATACTGGTCTGACATCTTCTTGGTAGCACTGTCTTTGTCTACGCAGAACGCAGCAATCGACAAGGCTGAACGCCACAGTGGTTCCTCAAGGGTTGCTTGATTCTCAAAGCAATGAATCAGTTGGTTACAGCCTTCGCCCTTGGCCGACTTCATCATGATGGTTTTGAACCGCTTGACCTTGTTTGCCATCAACGCTTCCATCATCGGGCTCATAGAGCTTGGAATGAAGTCAGGCTTCTCAGGCTTGGGGTCAGGTGCGCCCAGCAACTCTTTCATCTGCGCATACGGGATGCGCACAGTATCGGAGTTCAACACCTCTACAGGCATTGGCTCTTCGTTCTTGAAGTTGTATGTGCCGGGGATACGTAGGACTCGTGATGCTTCAAACACCGACGAATCAACGATGAGACTCTTCTCTACACACAACTCACGTAGCCGACCCGATAGCGGTTCCCACTCTGCGCGGGATACCGTTTCTTCAAGCAGCCAGTAGGCATGAATCCCGTAACCGGAACTCACTAGGATTGGCCTTGGTAGGCCGACAACCTTGCAGAACTTCTGAAACTCAACAAGCCCAGTTTGCTGGTCGATGTAACCCTTGACCCTGCCCTTTTCATCGGGCTCGGCCTTCGTGGGGCCGCAGTCAATATCCATCCACAGTGCGCGGAAGTAAGTGGCGTTCTCGTGTGTGCGGTTGTTCAGGGGGCCGTACTTGGCGCACCCAAAATACACATCAACTTTGCGCTCTACAAACTTCTCAACTAGCTTGTCAACCTCTTCTCGTGTGTCTGCAAATTGCTGGTCTACGTACCTACCAATCCCTAACACGCAGTACCTTCCCCCTACGGGAAGAACCGCATCCAGCAAGTCGAAGTTGGACATGTACTATTTGCGCTTCTTGAGCTTTTCTATGTAACTAAAGAGGCTGTTGTTCATGGAAGCGGTGGGGGTAGTTACTCCCCAAAACCAGTTGTAAACCGTCATCCGACTTACGTTCAGGTATCTCGCTACCTCACTAACAGGCACCCCATGCTTGATACATAGGCGACCCAAGGTTACGCCCAAAGATTTAGCGTCGGCCCCTTTGTTGGCGTCCACTAATCTTTGGCTGTAACCATAACTCATGCTTTATTCCTCGTCAGTCCAAGCTGCCACTACAGAATCCAAGGACTTTTTGACTGCGGCAACCGGCTCGGCTGCTTTCTTGGACTCGCGCTTCTTTGGTTCCTCAAAGGGCGGTTCATCCTTAGCCGGGGCTTGGGCTTTCGGTGGCTCAGCTACACGTACTGGCGCTTCCAGTCGGGGTGCACGGGCTGATGCGTCGGCTTGATACGGGGTCATGGTGACCATCTTCTGCACCACAGGGTCTGCTGCCAATTTGCTCGTAACACCATGCTCATGCTTGTTGATGAACCGCACAGGGGTAAACAACACCGACTGGTTGTCGTTGTCCTCGTTGAAGCTCATCTGTGTAACCACGTAGTCCAAGCTCTTGCCGTTGTTAGCAAGGTACTTGGTGTAGCTCTCAAACGGATGGGTGTTGTCACCGACGCTATCACCGAACAGCGACTTGGAAGCCAAGTTCATCTGATAGACCTCGCCCTCAAGCGAAGTACCAAAGTCCTCTTCCAGCGTCACAGCAATGCGGCGCGAGTAGCGGCATGCCTTGGAGTTGCCCATGCCCGAACCCTTGATGTTCTGCTGGCAGCTATCGCAGCGGTCAGCTTGGGGATTCGCCGAACCAGCATCAGGCGCAGTGCCATCATTGGAGAAGCAGTCAGGTGCGGTCGGCTCGGCATCAGGACTCCATTGCTTGACGTAGAAGATACGCCCGACTTTGGGTGATGCGTTGACCACGATGATGTTGAGGTCACCCTTGACTTTACCCATCTCTTCGCCGCCGACTACTTTGCGGAAGATGCCATTTTTAGGCACGATGCGCTTGACGCCGGTACGACCAGCAAGTTGCTTTGTAAGCTCACTGACCCCAGCGGTTTGCAGGAAGTCGGGGAGGTCTTGGTTGAGCAGAGCGATATTACTCATTTACTTCTCCTTTGAAAAATTTATAGATTGCTTGAGCAAGCAAGACCGCATCTTGGTCGAAGTCCTTTAGGCAGAGTTTCACTGCCATCTCCATAGCTTGAACACGCAGAATTTCATCTGCATTTAACGCATTACTCATTTTCAGTTTTCCTTTGAACGTCTAACTACCACGGTGTAAGAATTCTCCACGTTGAGACCAACGGGATACAAGTCGGGATTCTCTGCAAGGAAGTCCTTCATGTTTGTCTGATGAAGTCGTTTCTCCAGTAGGCCAAATGCACCCTGTTCTTCGATGAACGTGTACATAGAATCCCAATCGTTTGTCCAGTACCGTGACTTAACTGAACGCATGATTGTGCCGTGTGGGGTTTTGATGCTGTCGGCTCCGATGCGCTTGCATGCTTCAAGCATCTCATCTGCGATCAACTGCATCTGCTCTTCGAGCCCTTTGTCTTTCTCGTCAAACTCTCTCTTGGCCGTAGCCCGCTTGTCGCGTATTTTGATGTACACGGCAGCTAGCTTGTCCATATCAACGGGGGCTGATTCCCCCTGAACTGCTTCGTCCATTGTTTACTCCTGTAGAAAATTATTTACGGATGGTCAGGCGACCGTAGGTAACACCCGCTGTCCAGCACACTGCGCCAAACACCAACATGCCCAAGCCAATGAGAATGTCCAGTACCATCATTTCGCCACCTTGGGCAGTGGGTAGGGAACCTTATTGATGGGCTGGCAGTGACCGTCCTCGGACGCAAACGGCTTGGTCTTAAAGTCGCCATCCTCTAAGCAGCCAGTGTTGCCCGACACAGTAGAACACTTGACCTTGACGAGCTTGGTCTTCTCAGGGTTCACAAACTCCAGCGTGGCCCAGCCATCACCTTGGGGGCATGCGTTGTCCTGAGTCGAGTCACCCCGGCCAATGATGTCCCAGCCCTTGTACAGGATGTTCTCCTGCCGATAGCGTTGCGCGTTCCACATTGCGTTCTCACGCGCTGTGCCCTTGGCTTCCTCCAACGAGGCAAAGCTAACTTCTTTGCTACCACAAGCGACGAGTGCGCAAGCGGCGGCGATGATTGCAATAGTGCGTTTCATTGTTTACTCCTATGGTTAGTTAAGGTGTGGGGGCTGGCTTTTTCTAGCGGCTCCGTCTATCACAGCAACAAGCCGAAACCAACCCCCACGAAAAGAACTATACCATAACTTTTGACATTGTCAACGTGTTTCTGTAGAAATTTCTTGGCGGTATAAGTCTATGATTTTGCTGTGGTTTTCGATGTTACCTTGCAGCATGCGGTACATCTTGGCCTCAATCGGACTGCCCGTGACGTGCACTACGGTCATGTTGTTGACCTGACCGGGACGGTCAATACGTGCGTTAGCTTGTAGGTAGGTTTCCACGCTTGTACAGGGAGCGTACCAGACGATTGTGTTCGCCGCAGTCAGGGTTAACCCGTGAGATGCGGTTTGTGGTTGAATGAGCAACACCTTGGTTGCGGGTTGTTCTTGGAACCGCTTAACGATGTCGGAGCGGTTGTTGACACTGACGCTTCCGTTGATGACTTCACACGTTATGCCGTTCTTGGTTAGGTGCTTCTCCAGCAGTTCTATGGTGTGAGTAAAGGGCACGAACACCAGCACCTTGTGGCTCGACTCTTCGATGACTTCCTGCACCACGTTCAGCCGACTGCTTACATCAAACTCGATGACTTCGCCCTTGTCGGTATACACCGCACCACCGGCAATTTGCAGTAGCTTGCTTATCTGTACCGCAGCGTTGACCGCGCTCACTTCTTCCCCGTCGGCTTCGATAAGCATCTGCTTCTTCAGGGTGTTGTAGTACTTAAGCTGTTGCGGCGACATCCGCACATCCCGCTCGGCAAAAACAACCGGAGGTAGGTCAAGGCACTGCTTCTTCTCAAACCGGATAGCTGGCTGAAGAATCTTGTGCACGATGTCTTTGGCGTTGGGCTTAGGAACCCAGCGGTACATGCTCACCTTGGTCATCACCGTGTCCTTGAACTGCCCAAAGAACGGCGACACAGCCTTGGGGTTGACCAACTTAGCTAGTCCGTAAGCATCCACAGGAGATTGCGCAGCGGGTGTACCCGTCAGCATCCACAGGCCCTTAATGGCTTTGTTCAGGTCACGCATGATTTTCCAGCGTGTCGTCTGTGCGTTCTTGTATGCGGATGCCTCGTCCACCACAATAAGGTCAAAGCCGCCTTCAAGGATTTCCTTCTTGACGATGCCGACCCCATCGAAGTTGATGATGACGAACTCCGCATTGCCCCTGATGATTTCTTTGCGCTTATCTGCGCTGCCATAAGCTATCGCAACGGTGCGATGCAACGCAAACTTAAATAGGTCACCCTGCCACGCTGACTTCATGATGGACAGGGGGCACACCACTAACACTCGTTTCACCAGCCCTATCTGCATGAGATAGTCCACGGCCCAAATCACTGATGCTGTCTTACCTGTACCCTGCTCGTTGAAGCAAAAAGCTTTGGGGTTTGCTAATAGGAACTCGGCTGTTAACTTCTGATGCGCAAACGGGGTGAACCCGTGTGGACGGGGCCACTCATACTCTGATAGGTTCATTTTTTGGGCTTATTGACTTTGACCGTGTGGTCTGAGTTGCGGGAGAAAGAGCGGTTGGCACTTGGGCTTTTTAGCTTCAGATTACCCGCAGCGTTTGTGCCCCCCTTGGATAGTGGGATTGCATGGTCGATGTCCTTACCGGCTCGGTCAACACCCTTCTTGTCCATCTCGGTGCGGGCACGTTGGCGTTCAAGGCGGGGCTTCTCTTCGCCTCGGTCTAGCTGTTGCTGGTATTCCTTTTTGTAGGGGCGGGGTTTGTTTACGTAGGGCATGATTAACTCCTGTTGTACTCACATGACTTTACCGCACAGAACTTGCACAGTGGGCCGCTTATGGGGTTCCACACCCCGTTCTTTACCGCTGCCTCGATACGGGCAACGTCTTGTGCTGGCTTCTCTAGGTACTTGTCCCGCATTTCTCTATGGTGCACAGCCCGTACAAACTCCTTGCTCACCACGAAGACAAGGCCGGACTTCACCTTCTGCACCTCCGGGAACTTGGCAAACAGGCCACAGGCTACGATGTCCAGTTGCTTCACATCCGCATACCTCGCACTCTTGCTTGTCTTGTAGTCCAAAGAATAGGCTATCCCCTTCTCCCGATTGATGATGACCAAGTCGGCTATCCCATGCCACCATACATTCGGTGCACTGAAATCGCATGCTTCTAGGTCTTTGGTCAGCCCCAACTTCACCTCGCATAACTTTTCTCCTTCAATGCTTTTCAGCACGTCTAACGTGGGTTTCATGTAATCAAAAGCAGGGGGAACTGGCACATCATCGCGGATGTATTCCTCGGCCACTGTGTGGGCGGTCTTGCCATACAGCGTAGCTTGCGTGTCGGGCTCAACAACGTCCTTGGCTATCTTGGTGTGGTAGTACTTCCTCGGACATTGCTGGAACGTCTTTAGGCTGCTGAATGACCAGACTATGGGTTTCATCTTGTTCCTTGTTGGCCGTGTTCAAATCTTGCGGCTCGGGCAGCGGCGTATGCCTCCACTACTTTAGGGTAGTGCTTAGCTGTATATACTTGCCTCATATCAATCCCCCAATTGTCTCCTTCGTGGTCCAAACCATACACGGGCTCTACACCTA
>Ga0209085_1000379_pt1 | contig 33095 bp, 54 predicted proteins | sample C_131016_EF_Meta_FD_187310 | JGI IMG/M metagenome (GOLD analysis project Ga0209085, IMG submission 187310) | Freshwater microbial communities from Lake Croche, Canada to study carbon cycling - C_131016_EF_MetaG (SPAdes) (version 2) | ecosystem: Environmental > Aquatic > Freshwater > Lake...
ACCAAGGCAGCTACAACACCCGCATGGAGCGTTTTCCTGATGAGCTACACCAGCCGCAGGAAAGCCCAACAGACTACCTGACCCAACTTAAGGGTTTTGTAGAGGAAGCAAGGCAAGAAATCCCCCAAGATACTGAGTTGCAGAACTTGGTGGATCAAATTGTCGATTTGATCAATTCAACAATTTATCTCTTAACCCTTAAGTGAGGAAACTATGGCAACTCTAATGAAAAACGAACCCAAAGGCTACGGCGCACAAGTGTCTATGCCAGGCAACGCTGCTGCTGACATGAAAAAAACAGGCATGGTTAAAAATAACATTCCTGACGCTATGACAAACAAAACTGGCAAAGACATGAAGTTTGAAGGTGGACGCATGAACGGCGTTTGTTACACTCACGATCGTAAATCCTGCCAATAAAGCGAAAACCCCACGGTGTGCAGACCGCAGGGCTTTCTAACCAAACAAAGGACATTTTGAATGGCTGAATCGAATTGTAGGACTTGTAGATTTTTTACAAGCCAGCAGACTATGGGACTGTGCAAACGGTATCCGACTCACAACAACAAACATGAAAATGATTGGTGTGGTGAACACTTGGCAAAAGTGATAGAAGTGATACCGCTTCAGGTGTACGACATCACTACCGACCAAACCACAGAAGTCAAAAAACGCAAATACGCGAGGAAGCCAAATGCTGAAGCCGCTGCGTGACCGTGTTGTGGTGCGCCCCCAAGTGCGTACATTGTCTGAAATCATCCATGTGGACAATAAAGAACCCTTTAATGAGGGAACTGTAGTGTCTGTAGGCCCAATGGTCACAGAAACCCAGGTGGGTGACTTCATCAAATATGGAAATGGTGACTACTTAGCGTGGCCCACCCATATGATTGACGGTCAGATGTATCAAATCATTCAAGAAGCGGACATTTGCGCCGTGGTGGAGGCTTAAATGGCTAAACCTGGGCTGTACGCCAACATCCATGCGAAGCAGGAGCGCATCGAGCGCCAAAAGGCTGCAGGCAAGACCCCTGAACGCATGAGGTCGCCAGGCGCTAAAGGCGCACCGACTGCCGAAGCATTTAAGCAATCTGCCAAGACCGCTAAGAAGAAATAATCATGGCAACTAAAAAGCACGACAAACCCATTGCCCATACGACTACGGGCAAAGGCAAAAACTTCAACGCCACCGAAAAAGGCGCAGGAATGACCGCCAAAGGTCGTGCCGAGTACAACGCCAAAAACAACGCAAACCTAAAACCACCCGCCCCCAATCCCAAAACAAAAGCCGATGCAGGTAGAAAAGCATCATTTTGTGCAAGAATGGAGGGGGTAGTTAAAAACGCCAAAGGCCCAGCAGAACGGGCAAAGGCATCTCTTAAAAACTGGAATTGTTAAAAGGAGCTAATCATGTCTAACTCAATCGCAATCGGCGTAGCGTACAAAGACCAAGAAATCGTGGGTGGAACACTAGACAACACCCCTATTGGTGCAACTACCCCATCTACCGTTGTGGGCACAACCGTGTATAGCACTACCGAAATCGGATACACCGCTGCCGCCCAAGGTACTGTGACCCAAGCCACTTCCAAGTCAACAGGTGTGACTTTGAACAAGTCAGCTGGTCAAATCACAATGAACAACGCAGCCTTGGCTGCTGGCGCTGCGGTTTCGTTTGTTTTGACAAACAGCACAATTTCCGCAAATGACACAATCATTGTGAACGTTGCTAGCAACACAACTGGCAGCTTGGCTGGCGCTTACACCACCTACGTTTCATACTTGGCTGCTGGCTCAGCTTTGATTACATTGCGTAATTTGACTGCAGCCACTTCATATTCTGAAGCCGTTGTCATTAACTACGCAATTATTCACGGTGCATGATGACTGTAGAGCAAATTGAAAAGCGCCTAGAGGAACTAAAAGCCACAGCCAAGCAACACGAAGCTGTGCTTTTTCAGATCAGCGGAGCTGTCCAAGAGCTAAACAACTGGTTAGCACAGGAGAAAGCAAATGCCGTTGATAGCATCAATGACACCGAAGGCTCTTAAAGCTAACATCAAAAAAGAGATAGAGGCAGGTAAGCCACCTAAACAAGCGGTGGCTATTGCCTATTCTGTGCAGGGTGAAGCTGAGAAAAAGGCGAATAAGAAACCTGCGTCTAAGTCAAAAAAGTAATTTAGCGACAAATACTTAGGATTCGACACGAATGGCAGAAAGAGGTGGACAACAAGGCAATCAGAACGCTGCCAAAAGCAGAATGTTCTATGACAAGTTGCGCCTTGTTCTGACACAAGAGCCACACCGCCTAAGAGCCATTGCAGACACCCTAGTAAGGAAAGCTGAAGAAGGTGAGCCTTGGGCCGTGAAGGAAATCATGGACAGGATGGACGGTAAAGCCCACCAAGCTGTAAGCGTAGAGAACGCAGACGGTTCACCCTTACTGTCAGGCATCCAAGTCACATTCGTTAAGCCCGAATGAATGAAATTCAATCTGCAATAGCCAATGCAGAATTCCCCATCAAGCTAGAGGGCTTGTTTAAGAAAAGCCGTTACAAAGTCTTACATGGCGGCAGGGGTGGAGCAAAGAGTTGGGGCATAGCAAGGGCGTTACTCATCCTAGGAGCAAAAAACCCAATCCGCATTCTGTGCGCCCGTGAGTTTATGACTTCTATGAGAGATTCGGTACACAAGCTGCTGTGCGACCAAATCGAAAGCCTAGGATTGCTGAACTTCTACGAAATCACCCAAGCCAGCATTAGAGGCAAGAACGGAACAGAGTTTGCGTTTGTCGGCCTAAAGAACAATGTAGCCAACGTCAAATCCTACGAAGGCATAGACATCTGTTGGGTGGAAGAAGCCCAAACCGTCAGCCGCTTAAGCTGGAACATCCTAATCCCCACCATCCGTAAAACAGGCTCAGAGATATGGGTGAGCTTTAATCCCGAGCTAGAAACGGATGAAACCTACCAAAGGTTTGTAGCCAATCCCCCTGAAGACTGCATCACCATGCGGGTGAATTGGTACGACAACCCGTGGTTTCCCGACACCCTGCGGATGGAAAAAGATGCCCTTAAACAAAGGGACGAAGAAGCCTACAACCAGGTGTGGGAAGGTCTATGCCGCCAAACCGTAGATGGGGCTATTTTTGCCAAAGAAATGCAAGCCGCAGAAAAGGATGGGCGCATTACTAGAGTGCCTTATGACGCTACCAAGCCTGTACACGCTGTTTTTGACCTTGGATGGTCTGATAGCACGGCAATATGGTTTCTGCAGTTTGTGGGCATGGAAACACGCCTGATTCGCTACTTAGAGGGCAGTCAGCAGACCATGAGCTACTACCTAGCCACCATGCAAACCTTTGGCTATGTTTATGACACCATTTGGTTGCCCCATGACGCTGAAAACAAAACCCTAGCGGCGGCAGGGCGCAGCATTGACGACATTGTTAGAAGTGCAGGTTATAAAACCCAAATTCTGCCTAGAGTGCCCATCGTGGACTCTATCAACGCAGCCAGGACAATCTTCCCGACCTGTTGGTTTGACCGTGAACACGCTGCAGACGGCATTACCTGCTTACGGCATTACCGTTATGACGTTGACCCCGACACCAAGCAATTCAGCAGAAGCCCACGGCACGATCATTACTCACACGGGGCTGACGCATTTAGATACATTGCGCTTATGATTAAAGAACCCCCAAAACGCAAGCCTAGAGCTAGGACTGATATGGCAGTCGGATGGATGGGCTAATAGGAGTTAAATATGGCATATCAAGACCCTACAAACAACAAAATAGCCGAGGCCATGAAGTTTTGGCGCTTGGTGAATGACGCTGACTCTACTAACCGTGCCGAAGCCCTGCAAGACATTAAGTTTGCCGCTGGCGACCAATGGCCTATTGAGATTCAGAACAGCCGCAACGTAGAAGCTAGGCCATGCCTGACCATCAACAAGATTGATGCGTACATCCGTCAAGTGACTAACCAACAAAGGATGCAGCGCCCCCGCATCAAGGTTCACCCTGTGAATAACCTAGCTGATTACAAGGTTGCCCAAGTCATTGAAGGCATCACCCGCCACATTGAAACCAATTCAAACGCCGACACAGCCTACGACACCGCTTTTGACTACGCTGTAAGGATGGGTTGGGGCTACTGGCGAGTGAACTATAAGTACGTCAGCGAAAGCAGCTTTGACCAAGAAATCTACATTGACGCTATCGACAACCCGTTTACCGTCTATTTCGACCCTAACAGCATCCGTCCTGATGGCTCAGACGCAGAGCGATGCCTGATTACTACCGTGCTGGACAAAAAGATATTTAGGGAAATGTACCCCGATGCGGATGATGGGGCTAACTTCCAACCCCGCAGCACAGGTGACGACACAGCCGCTTGGATTACCAAAGAAGACATCAGGATTGCCGAATACTTTTACGTTGAACGTGAACGGGCTAGGCTTTTCCTACTAAGCGATGGCACAAGCGCATTTGCTGATTCTGAGAGTTTTTTTGAGCGTGTAGAGGCCGCAGGGCTAGAAGTCATTGACGAACGTGACTCATACCGTAGGGCCGTGAAGTGGTGCAAGATGACCGCTATGGAAGTCTTGGAAGAAAAAACTTGGGCAGGTAAATACATTCCTATCGTGCCTTGCTACGGCGCACAGGTCATTGTGGACGACAAGCGCAAGAAATACGGTTTAGTGCGGTTTGCCAAAGACCCACAGCGGATGTACAACTTTTGGCGCACTTCTATGACTGAAAGCGTGGCACTAGCACCGAAGGCCAAATGGCTGCTTGCAGAAGGTCAGGATGAGGGTCACGAAAATGAGTGGGCGCTGGCTAACATCAAATCCAGCCCTGTCTTACGTTACAAGCAAAAAGACATCGAGGGTGTCCCTGCGCCTGTACCACAACGACTACAGCCCGAGCCGCCACCTTTAGGCATCATGGAAGCCGCAGGTGCAATTTCTGCCGACCTGCAAATGGTGTTGGGCATCTTAGACCCCAACCAACTGCCAAGCGGGAACATCTCAGGCAAGGCGCTAATGGGCCAGCAAGCCCAAGTTGACCTGTCTAACTTCCATTTCTACGACAACATGACCCGTTCCATCAAGCACACGGGCAAAATCATCCTAGACCTGATTCCCAAAATCTACGACACCCAACGTGTCATGCGAATCATTGGGTCTGATGGTCAACCTGACATGACAGTTATCAATGAGCAAAGCGCCATTGGTGAAGTGCTGAATGATGTGACCGTAGGCGAATACGATGTGGTCATGGATACAGGCCCAGGCTTCCAATCTAGACGACAGCAAGCCGTGGAAAGCATGATGCCGCTGCTGGCAGGCAATGCAGAGCTATTCAATATTGCGGGTGACTTGGTGTTCAGAAACATGGATTTCCCAGGCGCTGATGTGATTGCAGACCGCCTAGCTGCCTTGAACCCAATGGCGCAGATTGATGAGAAATCAGACATACCGCCTGAAATTCAAATGCGTTTGGCTCAATCCCAAAAAGCTATTGAGGAACTTCAGCAGCAGCTACAGGCAGCAGGGTTGGAGATTAACAACCGTATGCAAGTGGCGCAGATTAAAGAAGAAGGCGCTACTAAACGCAAGCTAATGGATGTAACCGCACGGGCGCACAACACCGAGACAATGGCAGAAGTACGGGTTAACGACCAAAACACCCGTTCTGTTACTTCACAGAACAAAACCGAAATTGATGCTTTGGTCAAAATGCTGATTGCAAGAATGCCTGCTGACCAGTTGCTTGCGGAGATTGAGCGCCTAAATGCAGAACAGTTTGCATTTGCCCAAGCCGCAGCACAGGACATAAGTCAAGGTGCAAGCCCATTTGTGCAACAGCCCAATTTAATGTAATATGTAATCACCTACCCGTGGGTTTACGGGGTTAATTCTTTGAGGTAACTCAATGTCGGAAGTAGCGGAAAGGCTTGCTGCCAATTTGGTGACAAGTGAGAATTTAGCTGAGTTCAATGCTAAAAAAATGGGTTTAGCTGATAGAGCGCCTGCCGAGGCTGTAGTCGAGAATACTCCTACAGAGCCGACAGAAACGCCCGAACAGAGTGAACCGAAAGCGGAGAGTGAAGCAACGACAACAGAGGATAGAAAACAAAATCCTAAGTTGGAGAGACGGTTTTCTGAGATAACCAAGCAACGTGAAGAAGCTAGGGCAGAAGCACAGCGGGAACGCGAAGCAAGGGAATCTTTGGAAGCAAGGTTGCGGGATTTAGAGACAAAAGCACAGCCTAAAGCTGATGCCGCTGAAACTGAGCCGCTGCCCGAGCAGTTTAGCGATATGTACGAGTATGCGAAAGCATTGACGGACTATCGGGTTGATCAGAGGTTGAAGGAAGAAAAGGTTAAGGAAGCGCAGGCAAAAGCTGCATCCGAACACGCCAAGTTAATAGATACTTGGGCGCAACGGGTAAATGCAGCAAAAGCGGAAATGCCTGACTTTGAGGCAATGGTTTCTAGCGCAGACGTTACCGTAAGTAACGAAGTGCGTGATGCAATCTTTGAATCAGATGTAGGCCCCCGCATCTTGTACCACCTAGCCGAAAATCCTGACTTTGCTCAGAAACTGCAAGGCATGACCTTAACTGCCGCCTTAAGAACTATTGGGAAATTGGAAGCGCAGTACGAAAAGACTGAGCCTCAGACAAAGCCTGCTGTCGGTAAAAGTAAAGCACCCGTGCCGATCAATCCAATCAAATCGGCGGCTAACGGGCGTGATGTAGCCCTGACTAGCGATGGTCAGTTTCATGGCTCATATCAGGCTTGGAAAGCTGCTAGGTTGGCTGGAAAGATTCGCTAAACCTATTTTTTTAAGGATTTTGAAATGAGTAACAATTTACTAACGATCAGCATGATCACCAACGAGGCCTTGATGGTCTTGGAAAACGAGTTAACCTTTTCTAATAACGTTGACCGTAACTATGACGACCAATTTGCCGTAAGCGGCGCAAAGATTGGCGCAACCTTGAACGTCCGTAAACCTGGTCGTTTCATTGGTACTACTGGCCCCGCATTGAACGTGGAAGATTTCTACGAATCAAGCGTGCCTGTCACCCTGTCCACACAATTTCACGTTGACACCCAATTCACTACACAAGATTTGGCTCTGTCTTTGGATATGTTTAGTGACCGTGTTCTGAAGCCTGCTGTGGCAGCTATTGCCAACAAGATCGACTTTGACGGTCTGACTACAGCTAAGAACAACACCGCCAACATCGTGGGTACAGCAGGTACACCCCCCACAGGCCTGATTACCTACCTGACCGCAGGTGCGTATTTGGATTCTGAGGGCGCACCCCGTGATGGTCGCCGTTCATGCGTTATCGAACCCTTTACATCTGCCACTATCGTGGACAGCTTGAAAGGTTTGTTCGTACCGTCTGACGCTATCAGCAAGCAGTACCAAAAAGGCATGATGGGTCGTGACTCAGCAGGCATGAACTGGTTTATGGATCAGAACGTGATCTCGCAGACTTTCGGTTCTTATGCAACCGCAACTCTGTCTTGCAACACCACCACAGGTACAGGCTTCATCACTAGCGGATGGGCTTCTACTTCTACTATCGCATTGACCGCTGCAACTGCTACCGCAGGCTTGAAGCAAGGTGACGTGATTCAGATTGCTGGCATCTTTGCTGTCAACCCACAAAATCGTCAAGCCTATGGCTCTAACAAGCTGCGTAACTTTGTGGTGACTTCTAACGTAACCGTGGCAACTTCAGGCACTACTTCTGTGACCGTAAGCCCCGCCGTGATTACCGCAGGTCAGTTCCAAAACGTGAGCTTGGCTTCTACCAGCAGCACCGCTGTAGTGACCCCGTTCAACAACACAGGTACTGTCAGCCCACAAAACATCGTGATGCACAAAAATGCTTTCACTTTGGCTACCGCTGACTTGGAATTGCCTGATGGCGTGGTATTCGCAGGCCGTGCTTCCGACAAGGAATTGGGTTTGTCCATGCGTGTTGTGCGTCAGTACACCATCAACAATGACTCCATTCCTACCCGTGTGGACGTTCTGTATGGTTGGGCGCCTCTGTACCCTGAACTTGCCTGCCGTGTCGCAGCTTAATCATTAACTTTTTAGGAGAAACATCATGGCAAATCCAGGCCCAGCATCATCACAAGCAAGTCACCCAACGAATTTGGCAACCAATCAGGCTCTGCGCTTGATTGCGTCTGCCCAAGGCGTGAACTTGAATGCAGTAGGAGACACATTGGCCCCAATCTTTGCTGCTGGCGATGTCAGCGTACAAAGCATCATTGTGACCAACGCATCTATCAGCTTGACCACAGCGCAATTGGCTGTGTATACAGGCCCAGGCGCTACAGGCACAACAGTTAAATCTGCTTATGCTTTGTCGGGTAACACATCTTCAGCAACTGTTGTTGTGACCGCCGCGACTTCTACTGATGCCATCACAAGCGGCAATCTGTACATTCGCAACACCACCGCACAGGGCGCAGCAGCTACCGCTGATGTGTTCATCTACGGCTACGACCTGAACTTCTTGCCCTAAACAAGCATGAGTTAAGTGGAGAGGCCATCCTCAAAAGGGATGGCTTTTCTTTTTTGCAAGCCTATAATTTGATAAGAGGTACACATCATGGTTAACACATCTGTAATGCGCCCAAGTGGTCGCACCTATGCACTCAATCTCACAACTTCAGCAAGCACAGCCCTGCTGATTGAAGCCACCACAAACGACCAAACCAATTACGTTTCTTTGTTAAACACAGGTTCAGGCGTTGCTGGCGTGGAATTGTCTAACTCCAGCACAGTAACCACCCCAACCGTGGCCTCTACAGGCAATAGCGGTTCATTTATTTTGCCTGCTGCAATGACTTTTCCCTTGCTGATTGCTGCTCCCAAAGCCCCGTTTTACATCAAGGCCATCAGTTCAAGCACAAACACTCTGTACATCACGGCTTGCCAAGCTGACTAATAAGGGGCTTTCATGTCCAATAATGCTGCGGTCACCCAAACGACCAATATCGTCCCTGTTCAGGGTATTTTTCAACCCGAGCCAACCTTTGCGTTAATTTCGCTGATTGGCCCCGCAGGAACGCCGTTTTACGCCAATATTTCGCCCGATCAATCAGGGTTAAATATCACAAACAGCACGATAAACAGCACCACCATAGGGGCAACAACCCCGTCCACAGGTGCGTTTACGTCAGGCACGGTGACCGCAGCCCCTACAGGCCCTACAGACATTGCCAACAAGCAATATGTGGATTACTACGCAGCAGGATTAAGCTGGAAACAGCCTGTCAATGCGGCAACCACCACAAATATCACGTTGTCAGGTCTTCAGACTATTGACACCGTAAGTTTGGTGGCGGGTAACACGGTTTTGGTTAAAAACCAATCCACAGCGGCTAACAACGGCATTTATGTGGTGGCAGCAGGGGCGTGGACTAGAAGCCCAGGCGCTGACACATGGGACGAATACGTTGGCGCAATTGTGTTTGTTTTAAGCGGTGGTCAAGCAAGTTCAGCTTGGTACAGCACCGCACAGCCTGGCGGCACATTAGGCGTTACTGCTATTAATTGGTCTTCTTTTGCCGTTTCAACTACTTACAGCGCTGGAACAGGATTGTCTTTAGCGGCAAATGTGTTCAGCATTACGCCCGTGGGTACTGCGGGAACGTATGGCTCTGCCTCATCCGTGCCTGTATTTGTTACAAATGCATCGGGTCAGGTTTCGTCTGTCACCAATACAGCCATTGCAATTGCAAACACACAAGTGTCGGGTCTTGGCACTATGTCTACCCAAAACGCCAATGCGGTAGCAATTACAGGCGGCACGATTAACGGCACGACTGTAGGCGCTACGACAGCAGCAGCGATCACAGGCACAACCATTACCGCTAACACCCAATTTACAGGCGCAGGAACGGGGTTAACAGGCACGGCAAGCGGATTGTCTATTGGTGGCAATGCAGCTACCGCCACCAGCGCCACAACCGCTACAAACCTTGCAGGCGGTGCGGCAGGCTCTTTGCCTTACCAAAGCGCAACGAGTGCAACTACGTTTTTGGCGGCAGGTACTAACGGGCAAATTCTGACTTTAGCGGCGGGTGTGCCATCATGGGCAAATGCGCCGTCTACAGGTGTGACCACATTCAGCGCAGGAACAACGGGATTTACGCCATCGAGCGCCACCACAGGGGCCGTTACCCTGGCAGGAACGCTAAACGTAGCCAATGGCGGCACGGGCGTTACAACGTCCAGCGGTGCAAACAGCGTGGTTTTGCGGGATTCAAGCAACAACATTACCGCAAACGCTTACTTCAATGGATTTACAAGTGTTGCGGCATCAGGTTCCACAATCACGCTAACTGTTGCGTCAACCCCTGTTTATTTGATCACAGGGTCAGGCGGTCAGGTGATTCAATTGCCGAACGCTACCACTTTGTCAAACGGAACTATTTTTTCGTTTAACAACAACCAAAGTAGCGGCGCAATCACGGTCAACAACAACTCAGGGACTTTGATTGTTTCTGTGCCATCAGGCGCTTATGTAACGGTTGTTTTGTTATCCAATGCAACTGCCGCAGGTTCTTGGGATAGACACGACCAAACCCCCGCAAACACATCTTGGTCAACCAACACCCTTGATTATCCTGGCTCTATCACTTCAGCCACATGGAACGGAAACACCATTGCAATCGCCCGTGGCGGCACAAACGGAACCGCTACCCCAACCAATGGGGGCGTGGCTTACGGTACAGGTAGTGCTTATGCGTTTACAGCCGCAGGAACGGCAGGGTATGTCCTAACATCCAACGGTGCTGCTGCACCCACTTGGCAAGCTAGTACAGGCGGTCTGACAATTACAGACGACACCACTACTAACGCAACCCGATACCTGACGTTTACAAGCGCCACCACAGGCTCTATTTCAAGCGCAAACGTATCTTCTACAAAACTTACATTTAACCCACTAACAGGCAATCTAAGTTCGCCTCAAACGGTTGCTAGTAACGGTCTAGTCGTAAATTCCAACACAGTAGCCGCAAGCTACAGCATTCCATCAGGGTCTAGTGCCATGTCAGTTGGGCCTATGACAGTTGCAAGCGGTCAATCAGTAACAGTACCAAGCGGCAGCCGTTGGGTTGTGCTTTAAGGGGTCAATATGCCATACGGAACAGTAAACGCAGACTTGATGACCACCAGCGATGGTGTGAATTCATCGGGTTTGTATGGATTTAAGAACAGAATTATTAACGGCGCAATGGTGATTGACCAGCGTAGTGCTGGGGCTAGTGTTACCCAAGATACATCTGGAACTCAATATTGTTTAGATAGATGGAATATTTACGGAACTGTAGCTAGTAAATTTACAGTACAACAAAATGCAGGTTCTGTAACACCCCCCGCTGGGTTTAGTTATTATGCTGGATGCACATCTTCTTCTGCTTATACAGTAGGCGCTTCTGATACTTTTTTAATTCAACAAATTATTGAAGGTTTTAATACTGCGGATTTAAGTTGGGGAACAGCTAATGCTCAAACAGTTACACTATCATTTTGGGTTCGTTCTTCGCTAACAGGTACTTTTGGTGGCTCTTTATCAAATAGTGCATTTAATTATTCCTACCCCTATAGTTACACAATCAATGCAGCAAATACTTGGGAACAAAAAACAGTTACCATAGCTGGGCCAACGGCAGGAACATGGATTGGAGCTACCAATGGTATTGGTATTCGTGTCGCATGGAGCTTGGGTTCAGGTTCTTCTGCATCAGGTACGGCAGGTTCATGGACAGCAAGCGGTTTCCGTTCAGCTACAGGCGCAACAAGCGTAGTCGGCACAAACGGAGCTACGTTCTACATCACAGGCGTACAGCTAGAAAAAGGCAGCGTAGCCACATCGTTTGACTACCGCGACTATGGAACTGAGTTGGCTTTGTGTGAGCGTTATTATTGGAAATCCACAGTCGGAACGTATAACGCTATAGGCGCTGGTTCTGTTACAGGCAGTTCGCAAGTATCTATTTACATCAAATACCCAACCACAATGAGGGCTGCACCAACTGTTTCTTATTCGGGAACTGTTTATTTGTATGGCATAAGCAACCAAGTTGTGACAGCATTGGCTTCAGGTTATGCAGGATATTCTAGTGGGCGATTTGATTTTACGCCAACGTCTACCATGACTGTTGGCGGGGGTGCTATATTGTTTACAGAAGCAAGTGGCACAAATTACATTCAAGCAACTGCGGAGCTATAAATGTACAAACTATCACCACAATTTATGGGCAATCAAACCAGCGTTATTCGCACAGCAGATGGTGCTTGCATTCCCTGCGACCCCGACAACACAGACTATGCCGCCTATCTAGCTTGGCTTGCTGAAGGCAACACACCATTACCCGCTGAAGGAGAAATAAATGGCTAATACCATCACAGCAGGAAATGCTACCAATGGCGGTACTGCAATTTCTTCTGATACGTCAGGCACATTAGAGCTTAAAACAGGTTCTACTCCTACTACTGCGATTGCTGTAGATGCGTCACAGAACGTAGGTATTGGGACGAGTTCGCCAGCAATGAAGCTGGATGTAAATGGAATTACTGGTTGGCAAGGGGGCACAACTGGTCAAACGGCGCAAATTGTTGGAGCATCAAGTAGCATAAATGGCGGTGGTAACTTAAGGGTTTTGAGCAACACCACACAAGCAGCAGATGCTGGAGGCGCGTTAACTTTTGGTGGGTACTATACAAGCACAACACTTTCTGTTGATTTTGGTGTTATTCGGGGGGCCAAAGAAAATAGTACTGGTGGCGATGCTGCGGGTTACTTAGCGTTTGGAACACGCCCCGCTGGTGGCAATAACACAGAACGCATGCGTATCGACTCCAGCGGTAACTTGCTGGTGGGGACTACAGCCACAAACCCTGTTGGTTCTAGAGTAAATGGATTGGCATTACTCAATAATGGCGCTGTACGAGCTAGGGCTGCTTTATCTGGGGATTCATATTTTGGACTTAGTGTAACAAGTGGCGTAAATTTATATTTCTATACCGACAACGGAAGTGCTTTTGTTACGGGCGGGAATATTGCCACGAATGGCGCAACGACAGCGTATAACGCGACTTCAGACTATCGTTTAAAAACCAACATCCAGCCTTTAACAAGCGCACTTAGCCGTGTTTCTCAACTGCGGCCTGTTACATGGACTTGGAAAGAAGGCTATGGTGGCACTCAGCCAGAGTGCGAGGGTTTTATTGCTCACGAACTTCAAGAAGTTTTGCCAATAGCAGTAACAGGTGAAAAAGACGCTGTAGACGCTGACGGCAAACCGCAATACCAAGGCATTGACACCAGCTTCTTAGTGGCTACATTAACCGCTGCTATCCAAGAGCTTAAAGCCGAACTAGACGCAACTAAAGCTGAAGTAGCGGCACTTAAAGGAGCATAAAAATGCCAATGACTTTATCAGGTGACGGAACAATTACGGGCTTGGTGGCGGGTGGTTTGCCTGATGCCACAATTACACAGCCTGAAATGGCTACTGGTGTGGCTGGTACTGGCCCTGCGTTTAGTGCTTATCCTAGTGGTACGTTTACTGTATCTGCCTCAACATTTACGATTGTGCCTTGTAATTCTGAAGAATTTGATACAGCTTCTGTTTTTAATAATACTGGCAGCACTGTTGGAGGGATTCCAGCGTATTCGTTTCAACCAACAGTTGCTGGCTACTATCAGATTAATGGCTGCTGGTCTTTAGGTTCAGCAACAACTTATACGCGCTCCTTGTCTTTTGTCTATAAAAACGGAAGTTTATTTAAACAGGGTTTAGACAACAACGGAACTGTTGCAACTGGATCGAATGTTTCTGCGCTTGTGTATTTAAACGGCACAACTGATTACGTTGGCTTTTACATTTACCAAAATGGCACTGGAACTATAACGATTAACGCTGGCCCAGGAAGCACATACTTTCAAGCATCATTGGTAAGGGCAGCATGATGACTTTATACGAAAAAATCAAAGCAATTTACCCTGAACTGCAAGACGCAGACTTTATGACCACCATCCGCTTGCAAAACGACAGCGATGGCAAAGGTGACTACATTGCAAAGTGGGAACACCCAACATTAGCTCGTCCTACTGAAGACCAGCTTAAATGAGCCTTTTATGACTGACTTTAATTGGAAAATTTCAGAAACCGTTGTGCAGGACGGATTTCTAAAGTCTTTGAAGTACTACTGCAAAGCGGTGGATGGCGACCTGTCTGTGGAAACAGAAGGCTATTGGTCTATGAAAAAGACCTACACCGTTACAAAAGACTGCCACCAAACAGAAGTGGTTAATTGGCTGATTGATGAGACTACCCAAGATGGCGTGAATGCCATAAAATCAAGACTGCAAGAGCAGCTAGATAACTTGCGGAACCCCGTTTCCACATCGTTACCTTGGGCCGTCCCCACATTTAAGGTGACACTATGACCCAACCCATTGACATCATCAGCCGAGCCATGAAGGACATCGGCGCATTGGCTGCGGGGGAATCCCCTACCGCTGATGAGGCTCAAGATGCCTTTGATATGCTCAATGATATGACCGCTCAATGGTCAAATGAAAATATGATGGTTTTCTATAAGACAGAAATCATCTTCCAAACCGTACAAAATACCGTCCAGTACACACTAGGCCCAAGCGGGTCTGTAGGTGCAACATTCACAGGCTCTATCGCTGGTACAACCCTGACTGTGCCTGCCAACGCCGTGACTGCAGGTGGCATCACTATGGGCATGACCATCAGCGGCACAGGTATCACGGCAGGAACGACCATCGTAGGCTTTGGAACGGGTGCAGGCGGCAACGTCAATGAGGGCGGCACATACACCGTCAGCGTGGCCCAAACCGTAGCAAGCACGGCAATTTCTGCCTACTATGAACGCCCCTTAACCATTGAATCTGCGTTTGTAAGGGTTGCTACCCAACAGGGCGGCACTAACTTGGCGGGGGGATATTTGGACTACCCCGTAGCCATTCTGAGCTTGGAAGAATACGAATCCTTGGGCATCAAACAGCTTAATGGCCCTTGGGCAAAGATGATTTACTACCAACCAAGTGAGCTATTGGGGACTCTTTATGTGTACCCAAACCCGTCTAGTGGTGAGCTTCATTTGTTTACAAGCACGATCTTCAGGACGTACTCAGGTTTGTATGACACCATACAACTCCCCCAAGGCTACAACATGGCATTGCGGTGGTGTTTGGCTGAACGCCTAATGCCCATGTTTGGTAAGGCAAACGCCACACAGATTGCAATGATTAACGCTTACGCTGCCCAAGCCAAAGCCACAATCAAGCGCACCAATATGCGTCCCCCACAGGTATCACGTTACCCTGACAGCCTGATGGTGGGTAAGGCTAAAGATGCAGGGTTTATTATGGACGGGGGCTTTCGTTAATGCCTGATTTTGGCTTTGTCGGCCCATCTTATGAAGCGCCAAGCATCTATCAAGATGCACAGGAATGCATTAATTTTGTCCCTGAAATCGACCCTTTAAAGCAGCCTGGTGACCGTGGCGTGGTGGCGCTTTACCCTACGCCAGGCCTTACATCTTTGGTTCTGTTTCAGAATCAGCAAGAGGTGAGAGGGCTTAGAACGCTATCAGGTGGCGATGTTATGGTTGCGGTGTGTGGGCCTTATGTTTATGCGCTTACTTCTACCTACACAACCACAATGGTTGGTCAGTTAAATTCATCTACAGGCATTGTGGGGATAACTGACAATGGCGTGAATTGCTACATTGTGGATGGCACAAACCGCTACACATGGCGTATTTCTAGCCCATCTTCTGCGGTGTTTACAGGGTCAATTAGCGGCACAACATTAACCGTGACTGCTATCACCAATGGCACAATTGCCATAAACCAAGCCTTGTTTGGGGTGGGAATTACCCAAGAAACCGTGATAACCGCATTGGGTTCAGGTTCGGGTGGAGTAGGCACATACACCATCAACATCAGCCAAACCATAGCGTCTGAGCAAATGAACAGCGTTATAGCTGGTGCGGTGGTAACGGGTTCTATATCAGGCACAACCCTTACGGTGACTGCTGTGACTAGCGGCACATTGGCTTTAGGTCAAACCATCCAAGGCTCTACCGTAACCGCCCAAACCATCATTACAGCGTTTGGAACAGGCACGGGCGGGGCAGGAACTTACACGGTCAATAACTCTCAAACCGTCACTTCTAGAACGCTTTACGGGCTAAATTGGTCTGTATTGCCAGCCACAGACGGCGCGTTTACAGGCGCAACATCTGTGGACATTGTGGACAACTACTTTGTCTATAACAACCCTGATACGCAGCAATTTGGTGCGTCTGCGGTGTTGTCTCCCATATCCTCATCAGTTTCATTTGGCAGCAAAGACGGTGCGCCTGACGATTTGGTGTCGCTAATTGTTGACCACCGTGAAATTTATTTGTTGGGTGAAGTGTCTAGTGAGGTATGGATTGATGCAGGCACTAGCCCATTCCCATTTCAAAGAATCCCAGGCACTTCTACACAGCATGGAATTGCAGCCAAAAAGAGTTTGGCCCGTTTAGGTAATTCATTTGCTTACTTAAGCCGCAACATCCGTGGTCAAGCCCAAATCGTTCAAATGAACGGCTACGTCCCCACACGTATTTCTACTCATGCCGTAGAAAATTCCCTGACCAATCAAACCGTCAGCGATGCGGTGGCGTGGACTTACCAGCTAGAAGGCCATGAGGTTTATGTAATTTCATTTCCGTCTATTCAGCTTACATGGTGCTATGACGTTGCATCTCAGATGTGGCACAAGTGGCTTTACACCAACAATTTGGGCCAATACGAACGTGCTAGAGGCAACTGCTGCGCCCAATTCCAAGGATTAGTGTTAGTTGGTGATTACTCCAACGGCAAGCTTTACAAGCTAGACAAAGACAATTACACAGATGATGGTCAGCAAGTTAGGCGGCTACGCAGAGCGCCACATTTGGTGGCTGACTTTCAGCGCCAATACTTTGATGAGCTACAGATTCAATTCCAACCAGGCGTAGGGCTATCCACAGGGCAAGGCGACAACCCCCAAGCCATGCTGAAATGGTCAGACGATGGCGGTTCTACATGGTCAAACGAACATTGGGTGACTATTGGCGCTATTGGTCGATATGCCAACCGTGCCATTTGGCGGCGTTTGGGTTGGGCTAGAGACAGAGTGTTTGAGGTGGCAATCTCAGACCCCGTAAAAGCGGTCATTGTGTCTGCTAACCTTAAGGCTTCTGCAGGGGAAAACTGATGGCATTACCAATCCCGCAATCCCAACCCTATCCGCAGTCGGAATTTTTGGACGCACAGACCAAGCGCCCCACACGGACATGGCAGCAATACTTTATCAACCTGCTGAACTTTACTTCTGCCTCAACCGCCACGGCAGGGTCTGCCACGTTGCCAGCTAACCCCGTGGGGTTTATAAACATTACGGTTAACGGCATAGCGTACAAAGTACCTTACTACAACCTATGAGCGATTTGCAGACAATCCCAACCCGTGAGCAGATAGAAAAACTGCAAGCGGAAATGGCATCTTTGCCGCAGTCAGAATTGCAAGCGGCAGCGGATGCTATGCAGACGGAACACTACTTTCATGGCGGTATGTACGCAAGAAAGTTAAGCCGCCCTGCGGGAACATTGATTGTTGGCAAAGTACACAAGCAAGATCACTATTTTTTGTGCGCCAAAGGTGAAATAATTGCGTGGACAGAGGGCGGCATGAAACACCTGTACGCGGGTGACATTGTGCAAAGCAAGCCTGGCACTAAGCGGGTTACTTTGGCGGCAACGGACGCAATTGGCATTACGTTCCATGTAACTGATAAAACTGATTTAGATGAAATTGAAAAAGATTTGATTGAACCTGATGAGCTTGCATTGTTTGACTCAAACAACAAGCTAAAGGTTTTGGAAATTAAAGGGGAATGACATGAGTTTTGTAGCAGCAGCAGCAATCGGCGCAGGCGGCGCTATAGTTGGTGGTTATTTGTCGGGTCAAGCTGCACAACGTGGCGCACAGGCGCAAGCTGATGCAATGCGTGAATCTGCTGCTTTGCAAAAGCAGATGTTTGATGTGCAAAACGCACAGCAAGCACCTTACCGTGAGGCTGGCTACAGCGCATTAGGCGACATAGCAGGCATGAAGCCTTATCTAACGCAGCAGTTTGGCCCCGAACAATTTGCGGCAGGTATTGACCCTGGCTATGCATTCAGGTTGCAACAAGGCAACTTGGCAAATTTGAATCTTGCCAATCAAGCAGGCGGCGCAATCAGCGGCAACACCCTTACAGGCTTGATGAATTATGGGCAAGGCGAAGCTAGTCAGGAATACAAAAACGCTTTTAACCGCTACCAAACACAACGGTCAAACATCTACAACAACCTAGCATCTATTGCGGGGTTAGGTCAAACATCACTTGGGCAAACAGGTCAGCTTTCATCCAACACAGCCCAAGGCGTAGGAAACGCTATTTCGGGCGCAGGTTCAGCTATTGGCGCAGGTCAAGTGGCTATGGGTAATGCATTGGGCGGCGGCATTCAAGGCGCAGGTAATCAATATATGTTGTCTCAAATATTGAGCCAACGAAATCCTATGACCCCTACGGGCGGCGTTACGCCAACCCCTATGACCCCAAGCGCCCCAAGTTCTGATCCATATCAGCGGTTTTCATACGGAAATGTAGCGTAAGGAATAAATCATGGCAGACTTCACACCCGTAGCGTCCCAATCTAGGCCTCCACAGCCTATGTCTTTGGGGGACATATTAAACATTGCCCGTGGCGCACAAGCCTACCAACAAGCGGAACAACTGAACCCGTTGGCGGTACAGCAGCAGCAACAAGCCGCTAGGACGGGTCAAATTGCTTTATCCGTTGAGGAACAAAGGGATATAGAACGCCGCAATATGCAAACCGTAATGGCTGACCCTAGGTATTACACGACCAACGGCAAATACGACCCTGCCAAAGCCGCCAAGATCACAAGCGAAGTTGCGCCCTTAACAGGCCTAAACTACCTAAAAGACATGGCAGGCTCTTTTGGCGCACAGGAAACATTCAAAACAAGTGCAATTGGAACGCAATCCGCTGAACAAAGATTTGCCAATGAGCAAGTTTTAGGCATTGCAAGCAGGTTAACTTCTTTGATAAACAATCCGTTAATCATTGCTTCAGAGAAAAATCCTGAAACAATTGCGCCTGAAGCACTTGCAAAAAAACTTCAAAGTTATGCTGACGAACAAGCTAGAGCATTGGGTATCCCCAAAGAACGTGCTGCAGAATTGATTGCACCTTACATAGAACAAGCATCAACCAACCCCGCAGGCGTAAGACAATTCCTAAAAGACAAGCTGCTTACAACTTTAGACCAAGGCTCACGTTTGTCTGCGCTGCAGCCAAGCGGTGTTGGTGTAACGACAGGTGCAGGCAGCGCCACTATACAAACAGGATTGTTTGGGCAGCAAAGGCCAGGTGAGGCTTTGCCTGGTACTTTAGTTGAGACACAAGTACCGCCAACAACAGAAGTCGTTGACCGTGTTACAGGAGAGCGTAGGTTAATTGGGCCTATGTCGCAACGTGGCGGCACACCATTGGTCACAGGTGTTGGCCCTGCACAAGCAGGTTTGCTTGGCGCTGGCGCTTCAACTATAGGCGAAGACTTTAAGACAACGGTTAAAGATGCTGCAGATGCCCCTAGTCGTGTTGCCATCTTCCAAAACATCAAGAAGTTTGCGCCCGACTCATTTACAGGCGTAGGCGGTCAACGCAAAGAATTGGCTGCGGGTATTCTTAACGCTATTGGCATTCCTGCTTATGAACAAGAAAAGGTTAATACCGAAGAATTGGCTAAGAACTCTGCTTTGTTGGCACTTGCTGGCGGCAATACGGATGCGGCTAGGGCGTTGGCTGAAGTTGCTACGCCAAACAAGAAGCTAAACGAAAAAGCCATTCTTGCCATTGCTGATCAGATGATTGGCATTGAGAACATGAAGATTCAAAGGGCTAATTATTTGACCCCTGTACAGAATGATGCAACGCAATATGGTCGGCGCAAATTGGAATTTGACCAAATTGCAGACCCCCGCATTTTCCAAGAAATGACTGCCCAAGATGTTGCCAAGTTAAAGGCTTCCATGTCTGCGGCAGAACAAGCAGAATTGACCCGTAAGATTCGTTTAGCACGACAATTAGGGATTGTTAAGTAATGGCAACACTTGCTGAACTGTGGGAAGCAGAAGCCCCTGCGCCAGTTAAAAGCGCCAAAGTTTCATCTCAAGATCAGGCGATGCGTGACAAAGACCGAATGGACATTCTCCAATCGGAAATGACCAAAGCGCAAGAAAGACTTGCCAAAGGCGATGTAAGGGCGCAAGGCGACATTGATGCCTTAACCCGTGAAATGGGTGGTAAGGTTTCCCGTACAGCGCCAGCGGCTAAACCAGCAACAAGTGGTCTATTGGCTGATTTGTGGGAATCTACCCCCGCCGCGAGTGAATCAGGCGCACCCAAATCAACAGAAGTTGAAGCAAAACCTGAAACTTCATCCATGCGAAAAATTGTAGGTAAGTTCCTACAAACAGGATTAGAAGCCAAGCAAGCCATACCAGGCTTTTTTGCATCAGCGGCAGATGTGGTTGCAGGTGCGCCATCAGCCATTGCTGGAACGGCTGGCTACATAGCAGGACGGGCATTTGGCTTAAACCCTGAAGAAGCTGCAGCCGCATCACAAAAACTTGCCGCACCTATTGCCTCACCTGTCGGCAAACTTACAGGGCTAGGCGAAACCAAAGCCTACAAAGAAGCATTGCCATCACAGGTTATGGACTACATTAGCAAAAACATTGGCGAAAAAGCCGAATCTATTGCTGCTAAATTTGGTGTGCCTGTGCAAGACGTACAAGCCGCAATTGAAGTGGGATTGACTGCCGCTGGTGCTGCCGTGCCTAAAGTTGCAAAGGCTTACAAAAGTGCTGCGGCAGAGCTTCAGGTGGTCAAGCAAGGCCAACCATCGGGTCAAACCCCTGCACAACAAGCAGGAATGGTCAGCATGGGTGCTGCCGCCGTGCCTACTGAGGTGACTATCAAACAGGCTTTGTCGGTTGCTACGCCTGAATTGCAAAAAGCATTGGCTGCAATACCTGTGGAAAAAGTTAATTTGCCGACTTTGCAGCGCCACATCGAAGCAGATTCTTTGCCTTTCCCTGTGCGTTTAACTGAAGGTCAAGCTACTGGCGACATTGTGAAATTGTCCAATGAGCAAAACCGCAGAGGCAAAGACCCTCAATTGGCTCAAAGGTTTAATGAGCAAAACGGTCAGTTGGTTGAAAACATTGGGGAAATACGCCAAAGGGCTGCACCTGATGTTTACGGCACAAAAACCATAGAAAACAGCCAAGGCATCATTGATGCTTACAAAACATTGGACGATGCCAAAAATACAGACATTCGTGCCGCTTACAAAGCATTGGAAGACGCTAACGGCGGTCAATTTCCTGTGGATGGTGCAACCATAGCCAAAAATGCTGAAGCCGCATTGGGTAAAAAACTCAAGACAGAATTTTTGCCGCCATCTATTGCCAAGCAACTTGAGAGGTTTAAAACCGAACCAATGACGTTTGAGCAGTTTGAGGCTATGCGTACCAACTTGGCATCAGAAATCCGCAAGGCAGAACGTAGCGGTGATGGCAACGCAGCGCAAGCATCAAGCATTGTGCGTCAGGCATTGGAAGATTTGCCACTACAAGGCGGCGCATCAGCCCTAAAGCCTTTAGCTGACAAAGCTAGGACTTTGGCTAAAGCACGGTTTGACTTGTTGAAAAAAGACCCCGCTTATAAAGCTGCGGTAGATGACACAGTTCCTGCTGACAAATACCTAGAAAAGTTTGTAGTAAACGGCGTTAATAAAAACGTGCAAACAATGGTTAACAACCTAGGCCGAAACTCTGAAGCCAATCAGCACATGGCGGCAGGGACAATCAATTGGCTTACAGACAAGTCAGGCATTGTTGATGGACAGGGCAACTTTAGCCAAGCGGGGTACAACAAAGCCTTGAAGCGTTTGGATGACGTTAAAAACGTGCAAGAGATTTTTAACCCAGAAACCGCCTCACAACTTAAAACATTAGGCAACGTGGCCCGTTACACCCAAGCGCAGCCCCGTGGTGCGTTTGTAAACAATTCCAACACTTTGGTGGGCGCATTGGCTGAAAAGGCTTCAGGTTTGGCCCAAGCTGGCGTTGAAAAAGGTTTAAACGTAGCCGTACCTGGCTTGCAATTGGGAACGTCTGTAATGGAAATGAGGGCAAGACGTGCAGCAGAAGCCGAGACACGCAAAGCATTGGAGCTAGGCGCAGGGACAAAACAGACAGGCAAGAATAAAATCAGCGACATTCAATAAGGGCAAATCATGGCAGTCAATCTATCGCCTATTGGCAACGGTCAACAGTTCTTTGACAACAACGGACAGCCCTTAAACGGTGGGTTGGTCTATACCTACCAAGCGGGTTCTACAACGCCCCTAGCGTCCTACACCAATATTAACGGCAACGTAGCCAACACCAACCCTATCGTCTTGGACTCATCAGGCAGAACGCCTACAGATGTGTGGCTGACCTACGGCTACTTTTACAAGTTTGTGGTTAAAACAAGCGCAGCGGTCACTATTGGCACTTACGACAACATCTATGGAATTGTGGGTGTCCAAGCGTCTGTCGGCACGACTATCCCTACAGGCGTGATTTCGTTATGGTACGGCGCTATTGGTAGTGTTCCTACAGGCTGGTATCTGTGTGATGGTTCTAACGGCACACCTGACCTAAGAAGCAGATTTGTGGTAGGTGCTGGTAGCACTTATTCAGTAAACGCTACAGGCGGTTCTGCTGACTCAATTGTGGTCAGCCACACGCATACGGCATCATCCGTAGTTACAGACCCAGGCCATAATCACACAGTTAATGCAGGTGCCAACGTTTCTAATTCATTGAATTCAGGCGGTACTGTTAATTTAGGCTCTACAAATACGGGAACAGCAACAACAGGAATAACCGTTGCAACGACAATAACATCAGCGGGTGTATCAGGCACTAACGCCAACCTCCCGCCCTACTATGCCTTGGCATACATCATGAAGGCCTAACATGGACAACCAGCAAATATTTAATATTGTGGTTTCCTGTGCGGGTTTCTTGGTAGGATGGGTGCTGAACAACATTACCAAAAGTCTGACTCGATTAGAAGACAGGCTAGAAGATGTCCATGTGCGCTACGTTATCAAAGACGACTACCGCAGAGACATTGATGAGCTAAAAGACATCTGCAAGCAGATTTTTGACAAGCTAGACAAAAAGGCTGACAAATGAGTGACGAACCTAAAGAAGCCGCAAAAGGCGCTTTGATTGAAAAAATCACGTTTGCCATTCTGCCTTTGTTGTTTAGTTGCGTGGTTTATTTAATGAATGCTCTGTCTAGTTTGAGCCATGAAGTAACCATCCTAAACAGCAAAATCAGCTTGGTAGTGACTAGCGACAACAAACAGGCTACCAACACAGGGGCAGAGCTTGCCCGTGAGCGTCTGCGCCAAGACCTGTCTTTAGAGATTCAAAAAAACCGTGACGACATCCAGTACAACCGCCAAAAAATTGCCATCCTAGAAGAACGTGCTAAACACACTTGCGAGAAACCTAAATGATTACTTTACTGTCCACCATAGTTTCATTCCTGATGGGCGGCTTGCCCAAGCTGTTAGACGCATTCCAAGACCGTGCCGACAAAAAGCATGAGCTTGCCTTGGCTCAAATGCAGATTCAGCGTGAGCTAGAAATGCGTAAAGCAGGGTTTGAAGCGCAGGAGCGTATTGAACACATCAAGACTGAGCAGCTTGAGATTGAAACAAAATCGTCAGAAAAGACTGCTTTAATCGGCGCACAGCAAGCTGAGATGCAAGCAATCTACGCACATGACACCAGCCTGAACGAAGGGACTAGCCAATGGATGCACAACCTAAGAGCTTCAGTTCGACCCGTTATTACTTACGGCTTCTTTTTTCTGCTTGTAGTAATCGACCTGACCCTCGCATGGCATGGTATCAGTTCAAACGTATCTTTTGAAAAACTGGCAGAGCAGCTTTGGGACAATGAAACCCAAACCCTGTTTGCGTCAATAATTGCATTCCATTTTGGCGGCAGAGCGTTTGGTAAATGAACGTCAGCCCAAAAGCCCTTGCGGTCATTAAACACCATGAGGGCATAAGGTTCACCCCATACCGCTGCCCTGCAAAATTGTGGACTATTGGTGTGGGCCATGTGCTATACCCTGAACAGGGCAAACTAAAAATAGAAGACCGTGACGCCTACCCCCTACGTCCTGAAGACAATCGCAAGTTTTCTGTAGAAGAAGTGGATGCCATACTTGCGGCAGACTTACAGCGGTTTGAGCGTGGCGTAGAGAAGTTTGTGCCTGTACCCCTAACCCAAGGGCAGTTTGATGCTTTGGTTAGCTTTAGCTTTAATGTTGGTTTGGGCACATTACAGCGAAGCACCCTCCGTCAAAAAGCCCTGCGTGGCGATATGGTAGGCTCAGCAGATGAGCTACTCAAGTATTGCATGGCGGGTGGCAAGATTCTCAAAGGGCTTCAAAACCGCCGTATTGATGAACGAGCCATGTTTCTTAGTCTTTAAGGATATGAATGGCGATAAGCACCGCCAGCACCAGCACCGCACCGCCAAGCAATAAGAGCAAAAAGATTTCTAGCATGGAATTGCCAAGCGCCATTCACGTTCTTGGTTGCCTGTACTGGATTTGACGGTTTTGCCTGTAAGCAGAATCAGGCCATCCTTTTGCAGTTCAGGTAAGCGCCTAGAAATCTGAACGCCATCAAGCCCCGTGTGTTTGGCAATGCCATCCTTGCCTAGCGGCCCGTGCTTTGCTAGGCACTCCATAATCGTGTTAACGTGCTTGTTGGCAAATTTAGGGGCGACATCAGCCGCCATGAATGATGTGATGGGGTCTGAAGACCTGGCTCTAATGTGTTCAAAATTCATCATCAAACCCCAAGTCTTTTGGTTTAGGGTCGTTCAGGTAAGCCCAACCGTCCCACCCGCCATCCTTAAGCGGAATTACGTCCAGCTTCAGCATATCGCCGTTCTTGGTTTCAATGATTGAGCCTATGCGCTGGTAGCGGTTCTTAGAAGCGCCCTGGGCATTGGTGTACTGACCTACGATGCACGATATTTCTTTTTTGAGCTTAGACATTTGGGTTTCCTAGTGCGTGGAGAAAATTAACTTTGGTTTCGATTTCATTGAGGAAAATTTCTACTTCTTCTTCAATTTGTGCAATATAGTCTTCATCACGTTCAATCCGTTTGACAAACAGTTGAAGGTTTTTAGGCATACGGGGGTCAAACACCACGTAGTCGCAAAACACTCTGTCCGTGCAAGCCAACTGGAATTGAATTTGCGTGAAATACTTTTGTGGGCATTTCTTGGTCAGCAGGGTTTCAATCATGGTTGCCGTATTTGGGCACTTGATTTCCACCAATCCATTGACCCCTACAAACCCGTCAGGACTAGCCCCTGCCATCGGAATGTTGGGGTGAGGCACAAACCCTACTTCTTCCACAATAACGTCTTTGGCAAGTTCGTATGCAGCCCTAGCAAACGGTTCCTGTTCCGTACCCCAGGCCATAGCCGCATTGGAATAAGACTCTGTAGGCTTTTGGGTCATACGTTCCACGACCAGTTGTGCCATGTAGTTTTCCCTGCTGGTCGAGTAGCCTGTCTTGGTCTTGGCAATTACGTCAGCAACCCTAGAGGCCGTGACCTTGCCCAAACGTGCGGTAAACCACTCATCTGTACGTTGTTCTGCGGTAGTCATTAACCCAGGCCATGTGGATGGAAGTTCTAAGCTCATGTTGTCTCCTTTGCTTTCTTGATACGTGCGGCTTTAGCAGCCATTACCCGTGATTGCCAAGTTTGATCACCATTGCAAGCCTCATAAGCGGCTGCATAGGCGTTCTGCAACTCCTCTTTATTGGTGGTAGCGTCTATTGCGGCAAGGTGGTCAGCCATAGCGCTTGCGTTAACTTTTGGCTCTTGTTTTCTAGATGCTGCGTTGCCATCATCATCTTCAGGGGCTTGCCCTGTTGCTGCCATCAAAGACGCGCGGCGAATGTAAGTCAAACATGACATAAAGCCTTGAGGGTCTTGTTTTGGAGCAGGAAAAAACAATTTCCCGCAATCAAGACGTTCACCCGACTCATGCAAGAAACTTGTCTCGCAGACAATCCCATCAGGGTGTTCCGAAGTAGTCTGAAACAAGAATATCCCGTTTGTGTTTAAAGCGTCTATAACCGATTCCACACAAGATGCTAGGTCTACATATTTGCTGCGGAAATGAGGATTCGTGGCGGTCTTTAAGGCTGGCGCAAAAGTTTTCTGTGCTTTCACTAGTGCTGTTGCTATCTTCTGCATAAAGTTCTTCTTTCTGTACTGTTTCGTAAAATTGTTGTTGGGACATATCAATAGACGTACTTAGGGCCACAAGTGACCTCAATGACCGTTTCCACGGAATAGCCACCAATCTGCCGCTTGGCGTACAAAGGTATGGCCCGAAGCCCTGATGTCTCGCATTGCTTTACGGCATCAATGACTTCATTGCGGCCCATAGGGGCTACACGGGCATCCACAACCAGTTCCTGATTGGGCGGCTTGGGTGGCTGGAATGTGCTGCAACCTGTAGTGATTACAGCTAACCAGCAAAGTAGGGGGTAGGTAATCACTTTCATCAATCCTCCAAAATTTGTATGACTTCTTGAACTTCCTGTTGAAGGCTGTCAAGAAGGTAAACGTATTCACGTACTTTGCTTTCCAGCATTCCTACTTGAAACGCTAGGCGGTCAACAGCGGGTTGCCCCGCATACATACGATCAGCCGTGGCTGCAATATTGGCTACTACTTCATTGGCAGTCATCATTACGGCCTCCACAACCAAAGGTCTAGGGCAACAATGACAAGCGCTACGAGCGTGAGACAAGTGATGATTTTGTCAACACGGCGTTTGCGTTGGTTGGGGTATGGGCCTTCTATGTCGTACATGGTGTTTCCTAGAAGTTAAGAAAGATTCCAATACTCGCCGACAGGCAAGTTATTGAAACGGGCATAAAGTTCCGCATACAACTGATGTATAAGACCAGCTTTTATAAACTCGCCGTTTCGCTCATATCGAGCCATTGCCATTCTTAATTCCCTCATTTCATCCATTGCGTTTTCCATGGTGTACTCCTTATGCTTTGAAGATTTGGCAATGGCAACCACGTTTTGCCATCAGAGAAATAAAGCCAAGGGCTTTGGTAATGGAAGTAAATTCCATGCGTGACCAACCATCAGCGGTGTGGGTTGGATTCCATTCGACAACGTAACTTTGTTTCATCTTGTTTGCTCCTAAAGATGGGGCCGAAGCCCCTGTTGGTTTAACGTTTGCAATTGCCTTGCACGCCCTGAAAAAAACGTGCTTTGTGATAAGCCGCGCCTTGTTGTGTGCCTGGGCATGAGCAACGGATTGTTAAGCCGTAGTGAGCGTCTATTACGGCAGGATGCAACTTAGTGCCCCCGCCAATACGTACAGCACCGTGTACGTCTTGTTTCTGTGTTGTGTTTGTCATCTTACTTGCTCCTAAAAAGACCGCTGCAATGTGTGCGGGTTGATTGATATTGTATAGGGGTCTAAACAGACAACAATACTTTTGGGTAGGGATAAACCCTAATTTGTTGTTTTTTTTTAATGTGTAGTAAAATCCACACATGACAAAAGAACAAGCCATCACCCTTGCAGGGTCACAATCAGCTTTAGCCCGTCTATTAGGCGTGTCTAGAGGGGCTGTGTGGCAATGGAAAGCCCTGCCGCAAGGTAGGCTGTATCAGTTAATGGTGCTGAAACCTGAATGGTTTTAGAATAAGTTGAAACACGGCTAGGTGGGGGGTAGCTACCCCGCCGAAAAGGGTACTCCCCCCCTGCCGTTTGTTTCTTTTCAGGGAGTTTGCGGAGAAAAATTTATGGAAAATGTGTCTTTATATGGCGTGGACTTGTTTGGCGAAATCATCAAGCCTCAAGCCTCAGGGGTAGTAGCCCAACGCTTTACGCTGCCCCCTTTTACAATTCTTGATGCCCGTCAGGGTGAATGGCAGGAGCGTAAAAGAGCTTGGAAATCCTTAGGCATTGAGAGTGAAGTTGGGAGAAACAAGTCTTTACTTTATGCCGACAACAAAGCGGGTTCTTACGACTTCTACAGGAAAAAAGAAGGAATTAGAGAAGAAAACACAGAATTGAACACAAGCATTTTTGACCCTGTGCTTTGTGAGTTGGCTGTCAAATGGTTTTGCCCCAATCTAGGTCAAGTGGTTGATCCATTTGCAGGAGGTAGCGTGAGAGGCATTGTTGCTGCTGCGCTTAACAGAAATTATTGGGGTTGCGATTTGCGTCAAGAGCAAATTGATGCAAACCTAACACAGATTGACAAAATTGACACCCCATTAAAACCTGTTTGGGTATGTGGGGATAGCATGGAAATGCTTGCTCTAGCACCTGATGCTGACATGGTTTTTTCATGCCCACCTTACGGCGATTTAGAAGTTTACAGCGATGACCCCCAAGACCTTTCTAACATGGAATGGCACACCTTTTTAGCTGCCTATAAACGTATTATTTTGCGTTCTGTGCAAAAGATGAAAGACGATACTTTTGCTTGTTTTGTTGTTGGTGACTTTAGGGACAAAAAAGGTTTTTACAGAAACTTTGTAAGCGAAACCATTGATGGTTTTGAGCAAGCGGGAGCATTGCTATACAACGAAGCTATTTTGGCAACAAGCGTTGGCTCTGCTTCTATGCGTGTGACCAAACAATTTGAATCAGGTAGAAAGATGGCGAAAACCCACCAAAATGTGTTGGTGTTTTGCAAGGGTGATTGGCGTACAGCGGTGGCAAAAATTAACAAATCTGAAGAAACTCAGGGTTAAGCCATGCACTACTATCAATTTCATATTGGCGACTATAAAAGCCACACACACCACCTATCAATCATTGAAGACTTAGCATTTAGAAGATTGTTAGATTTTTACTATTTACATGAGCAGCCAATTAAGCAGCGGGACATTGCTAGGCAAATTGGTATGCGTGAACATGAGCAAGAAGTCTTAACCGTCCTAGATGAGTTTTTTATTTCTACAGAAGGTGGTTACATCAACCCTAGAGCCGACAAAGAAATTGCCAAGTTCAAAGAGTTCGCAGAGGCAGGAAAACGTGGGGCGGCTAAAAGGTGGGCAAAGGAAGGTCAAACCCACCCTAATGGGGAGGCTATTAGCCCCCCTAATGCTACCCCAATAGCAACCAATAACCATAAACCAATAACCAATAACCATATAAAAGAGACTACGTCTCTTGTTGTCTCGCCAAGCGAGAAAACGCCATCAGCGCCAATTTCTGAAATTGTTGACCTGTACAACAGCCGCTTGCCAATGTTGCCAAGGGTGACTGTGGTCAGCGATTCCCGAAAGCGTTTGGTGGCGGCAAGATGGCGTGATGTGGTGTCTGCCGACAAATTAGACAGGGAAAGAGGGTTAGAGTTTTTTGATTGGTTTTTTGTCCATGTAGGCAAATCCAAGTTTTTGACAGGCAAATCAAAAGATTGGAAAGCTAACTTTGAATTTCTTTTCACGGCAAGCAAATTCCCCCGAATCGTTGAAGGCGCATACCATCAGGAGCAAACATGAGCTACTTTGAAGCAAAACAGAAACACGAACAGGCACAAGTGCCTGACCGAATTGACCTACTTTGCGGTGCATTTGAATGCCCAATGGAATGGACGGTGGACAAAGGCAGCAAGCTATGCACCTACCATGCATGGGCAAAACCGCATCAATGGCCCAAAATTACGGAATGGCTAAAAAGCAAAGTCGTAATGGGCACTTTACCGACCTTTAAAAGCGTTTCAGGTGTTGGGGGCTACCTACCCCCTAGACCCCAAGAAAAAACGGCTTATACGCCCGATGAGAAGGCCGCAGCGATACAAAAACTTCACGCCATGCCAAAGCCTGACGCAAAAGCATGGGCTTACAAGTTAAAGGCCCGTGAGGAAAAGGGCGAACAATTGAGCCTGGTGCAAAAAAAATCTTGGCGAGAGGCATTAAAAGCATGAACTACTACCAAGCCCATGCCATCCTTGACGGGGTAAAAGATGGTACAAATTACCCCCCACAAATCGTATTACAGGCATTGGAGATGACAGGTGACGCAGGAGCAGATAGAGCATATGAGGGATTGCGAAGCGAGAGAATGGATGAGCAGATACAGAAAAAGGATGATGGAAATGGGCGATGCCCGAAGCTGGTGGCAAAAAATGTCATCAGACATAGCCAAATTTCGTGGGGAATCGGCACTGGCCGACCTACGAAGCAGAATGAATCGGTTGAGGCATGAGGGCGGCGCGGACTGATGCCAACCATGTTCAGGTTGTATCGGCTTTACGTGCCGCTGGAGCTACGGTTCAGTCCCTGGCGGCTGTTGGCAAAGGCGTACCTGACCTTTTGGTTTCGTTCAAGGGTGTAAACCTTTTAATGGAAGTCAAAGATGGCAACAAATCACCATCACGCCAAAAACTTACAGAAGACCAAATCAAATTTCATGGCACATGGCAAGGCCCAATTTCTGTTGTTGACGGGCCTGAAGCGGCTTTAAGAGCATTGGGGGTGATCAAATGATTGAACAAAAGACCCAGGACATTCGGGACAAAGCCCCCGTTTACGGAGCAGCCAAAGCGCAGCGTGTGTACCTTGAGGAATTTAGGAAATCCAAAAAAGCCCTGCTGATGAAAGAAGCCCTGACTATGGGCTATGAAGCCGCCAACGCACAGGAGCGTGAAGCGTATGCCGACCCAAGTTATCAACAGCTTCTTAAAGGCTTGGCTGCGGCAATAGAGCAGGAGGAAACCCTGCGTTGGGAAATCGAGGCGGCACGGCTAGACGTAGAGATTTGGCGCACCCAACAAGCCAATAACCGTATGCAGGACAAATCCCACCAATGATTCCCAAGCATCAGTACGTCCGAAGCAGAAAACTGCTTAAGCTAGTGACTGAGCTACCCTGCCAGCATTGCGGTGCAGAACATATGGTGCAGGCAGCGCATAGCAATTGGGGCGGCGGCAAGGGACGGGGCGTAAAGGCAGACGACAATCTAGTGGCGGCGCTATGTCTGAATTGCCACTATGAGATTGACCAAGGCAAGAATCTTAGCAAGCTAGATAGACAAATCATGTGGAACAACGCACATAGAGCCACGGTTTTTTTACTTTGTAAGCGTGGGTTATGGCCTGCTGATGTACCATTGCCAAGTGGTTAGCAGTTGCCACAATTTAGGGGGGTATTGCGCCCCCCGCTTTTTTGGTATAGTGCAACAATGAAAAATGCCGAAGTTGCGGAATTTATTGCTACCCTGTTTCACGCAGGGACAATTACCCATTTCCAGCACTTACAGACCCGTGAATATCCTGTGCATAAAGCACTAGGAAAGTTCTACCCCAAGATTGTTGATCTAGCAGACAGCTTGGCAGAAAGCTACCAAGGCAGCTACAACACCCGCATGGAGCGTTTTCCTGATGAGCTACACCAGCCGCAGGAAAGCCCAACAGACTACCTGACCCAACTTAAGGGTTTTGTAGAGGAAGCAAGGCAAGAAATCCCCCAGGATACTGAGTTGCAGAACTTGGTGGATCAAATTGTCGATTTGATCAATTCAACAATTTATCTCTTAACCCTTAAGTGAGGAAACTATGGCAAACCTAATGAAAAACGAACCTAAAGGCTACGGCGCACAAGTCAAAATGGCAGGCAATGCTGCTGCTGACATGAAAAAAACAGGCATGGTTAAAAATAACATTCCTGACGCTATGACCAACAAAACTGGCAAAGACATGAAGTTTGAAGGTGGACGCATGAACGGCGTTTGCTACACTCACGATCGTAAATCCTGCCAATAAAGCGAAAACCCTGAGGTTTGCAGACCGCAGGGCTTTCTAACCAAACAAAGGACATTTTGAATGGCTGAATCGAATTGTAGGACTTGTAGATTTTTCACAAGCCAGCAGACTATGGGACTGTGCAAACGGTATCCGACTCACTCTAACAAGCATGAAAATGATTGGTGTGGTGAACACTTGGCAAAAGTGATAGAAGTGATACCGCTTCAGGTGTACGACATCACTACAGACCAAATCGTAGAAACCAAACGCCGTGGAAGGAAGCCTAAAAATGCTGAAGCCGCTGCGTGACCGTGTGGTGGTGCGCCCCCAAGTGCGTACATTGTCTGAAATCATCCATGTGGACAACAAAGAACCCTTTAATGAGGGTACTGTGGTGTCTGTAGGCCCAATGGTCACAGAAACCCATGTGGGTGACTTCATTAAATACGGGAATGGCGACTACTTAGCGTGGCCCACCCATACAATAGATGGTCAGATGTATCAAATCATCCAAGAAGCGGACATTTGCGCCGTTGTGGAGGCTTAAATGGCTAAACCTGGGCTTTACGCCAACATCCATGCCAAGCAGGAGCGCATCGAGCGCCAAAAAGCCGCAGGCAAGACCCCTGAACGCATGAGGTCGCCAGGCGCTAAAGGCGCACCGACTGCCGAAGCGTTCAAACAGTCTGCCAAGACCGCTAAGAAATAATCATGGCTACCAAAAAGCACGATCAGCCCATACCGCACAAAACCACAGGGAAGGGTAAAACCTACAACCCTACGGAAAAAGGCGCAGGAATGACCGCTAAAGGTCGTGCTGAATACAACGCCAAAAACGGTTCAAACCTAAAACCACCCGCCCCCAATCCCAAAACAAAAGCCGATGCAGGTAGAAAAGCATCATTTTGTGCAAGAATGGAGGGGGTAGTTAAAAACGCCAAAGGCCCTGCAGAACGGGCAAAGGCATCTCTTAAAAACTGGAATTGTTAAAAGGA
>Ga0209085_1000380_pt1 | contig 32972 bp, 15 predicted proteins | sample C_131016_EF_Meta_FD_187310 | JGI IMG/M metagenome (GOLD analysis project Ga0209085, IMG submission 187310) | Freshwater microbial communities from Lake Croche, Canada to study carbon cycling - C_131016_EF_MetaG (SPAdes) (version 2) | ecosystem: Environmental > Aquatic > Freshwater > Lake...
CGACCTGGAATCCATCGACCGCCTCATGCGGAATACAGATTTCACCGGCTATTTCTTGCGGCGGTTAAACGAAACAATCGTTTCCCGCGAGACGCATATCCTCAGTTCAAGTTTTCCAGAGTCCGAATTCCCAAAAGCTAAAACCGCGCTTGCGGAGCTTTATGCCGTGCGAGGGCTACTTGAGTCCGACGCCGCCGGTTGCCGCTCACTGCTGGGGCTGGAGAAAGATGCCATTTCCTTGATTTGAAGCGGTCGGAAATTTGATTCCGGCGACGCGCTCAAATCAAACCAATCTCCGTTTTCTGGCAGCAATGCGTCATTGCAATACATTGTGTCCTTCATACAGAAATAAACGGTTGTTGGCGCACCCGCAGATGGCCTCGGCATTCCCCCTCTGTCTCATGGTATGCGCGGTAGTGAATGATGTTGGGAGCGTCTTGCGGAGCATCGGACGATTTACGCTTGATGTGGTCGCAGGCAATGTGTGGGACACAGGCGATTTTCAATCCAGCGGGGTGCCAGCGCGACCAGCACAAGAAAAGGTCTTGAGTGCCTTTGCCCTCATAGCCCGTAAAGTCTGCGTGCGACAAAGCCTTTTTCGATAACAGTGTGCAACCCAAACCGCACCAATCAGACGGAACGATTGCCCCATAGCCAATTCCCGGATATGCGAAATCCATCCACCCGCGCCTTCTCCACCCGTGCTTTGCTGTGACCTCCCAAATGTTCCCGTCTGGAGGAGATTTTTTAACCCATTCGCGGAGCCTGCCCATTCGTTTCCCTTCTTTCTCTCCGATCTTTTGAGCGGCGTTGGCTTCTTCGGCATTCGTTGGAGTCTTGATTGCCTTCAAGCGTTCTTCGCATTTCTCCAAGCAGAGTTTGAGGCGAGGTTTCAGTTTTCGCTCGGTCGGTAGAAAATCCTCGGCAATCTGGTGCTGTGGAGAACCGAACCCACCAAGGAAAAGCCCGTTGGGGTAGGTTGCGGCGGCAATGTCGTAGTGCGGAGAACCGTCTGCTGTGGGCATATCAAGTGTCCATTCCAGCACTCGCAAGGCGTCTGCCGGAAGAATTGTGTCGCTCTCCACCACAAGGCAGCGAGAGGCGCGAATCTTTCGTGCAAAGGAGAAACACGCACCTTGAAGGGCGGCAATCCGCATTTGCGCCTCCTCCTTGTAGCGTGTGCTTGAGTCGTCTTTCATCGGCATGGCAAGCACACTTACCTTCCAGCCTTCGGGGAGTTCCTGTTTGGCAAGTTCTGCTGCCGCCTTAGCCTCCTTGCTCTCGTCTGTCGCAAAAATAAAGTGCGCTTCCTCATGCTGCGCTGCGGCGGCGGCGATGGCACGGACGCATTGGGGCCATGCGTGCAGGTAGGACTTGGTTGCGGAAACGGTAATGGCGATCATGGCAGTCCGTTATCTATCAACCTTTGAATAAATACTCCGCATCCTTGGACTCGTTCAATAAAACTAGAAATTGAAATAGGAACTGCTCCGATTGGGGCGGTTTCGTAAGAAGTGCCAGTAGGATATTGAGTCGAGGTTGTTCCAGAATTTTCAGAGTCATAAGTTGTTATTATTATAGCCCCCGGAGACACAATCACGGTGCGAGAAGCGTTGGGTGTTTCAAAACCTCCCATTATGGTAGGAGTGAAGTAGGGGACGATTGCACCAACTTTAGCTGAAATAAATGAGTCAATGCTAAATGATCCGCTGGATGTTGAATTTTCGGTAATTGTGCCTTTAACAGTTTGCCACTCAATAGTTGTTGTAAAGTCTTTCCCTATACGCGATCCTTTTACGGAAGTATATTCTGATGTGTCGCAAAGCTCCCAACCTTCTGAATCTCTGCGAATTAAACCGGAAAATTTAGGGTAGAGTGGAACCGCTCCAACAACACCCGGCATAATATCTCCGCGTTCGATACCTTGACCGACTGGAAATCCTTCCCATGTGTGTTGCGCGTTGTTAGACATAAACGCGCCTAAAGTAGAGTGTGTATTATCTGTAGTAAAATCAAGAGAAGGATTTGCTAACCCGTGACCTTGAAACTCTTGATGGTCAAATTTAATTTCTGAAGCGTTGTTGCTTTTTATTTGCCCCCCGTAACCAATTTTTTCAAAAAAACTGCCGACACTTTTATTTTCAAACGCACTAGTTGTGCCGCCTGCCCCCTCTACATCAATATCATCGTAAATCCGATCCCCACCGCTCATAGAAAAAGTTCGCCCTTTTCTTTTGACATCTGTTTTAGAATCTGTGTTTGCTTTTATATTATAGGTATGCCCGAAATTTACTTTGATTGATGTAGTTGTAATAATGCTTGCTTCACTCTTAGGAAGGTTAAAATATCGTCTATTGCCATCACCGTATGTTGACCACGGGAACACATTTTGTTCTACTAATCCGGGCCAATCTTGCGACGAAGAAATCAAAAGATCGCCAGACAAGAGAAATGTTGAAGTTGTTTCAGATGTAGTGTTTTCAACATAATTAGAGCTTGTTTGAATTAACGCATCACCTGTTCCGCTCGCGCCCGTAGTGTAGTTACCATAATCAGTATAGGGGACTGTTGCCTTGCCATTAAAAGTTTGGAATGTTGTAGTTGTTGTATCAATCGTAGTATCGCTTTCAATAGTAAATTGAAATACTTGTTCATACGAAACAGGAGTTTTCTTAAATACTGCGTCAAAAACTGTGTATTCGACAGGGTTTCCCTCATCGCCCATTTCTGTGTAAACAGTAAATCCTGTTCTATTTGAACAAGTTCTGCTTTCGTATGATATGTAATACCCCAAAAAAGTTTCATCACTCCAACTACGAGTGGTTGTTTCATGGTCTTTGCTCTCCGTAGCATTAGTTGTGACAGCTTTTGTAGATAAACTCGCGTCTCGCACAGATAGCGTTTTTATGTATTCTTCGCTAAAAGAAACCGTGAACCGTGTTGGAGAATAAGAAAGTTTTGTTACCGGTGTTTCTGATGTGGGGGAGCTATAAATAGCTGCATTTAATCCTTCCCAAATAGTGTGTGCAATTATCCTCACATCTCCGTCAGTAGCCGTGTATGTAAGAAATTCAACGCTTTCTTCTTTGGCCGAAACAATAGTGGTGGTTCCCTCAGTAGTGACATATTCCACAACTGTTTCTGTGGTTTTTGTAGTCGTTTGAAGAAAAATTGTGGATTCCGTCGTGCTACCATTTGTTAAAGTTTGCTCAGTTGTCGTGGCAGTCCAAATTTCTCCTTGCAAATCAATAGTTGTATATTCATTTTCCTCCTGCGAAATAGTTTTTGTTCTCCGAATACCACGCTCATAAGATTCGGTTCCTGTGGTTTGTTGATGAACTGTTGCTAACGGGGAGGTTGCAGTCCAAGTCCTCGCCTGCTCTGTGTTTGGAGTATCAACTTCATGGATTGTGGAGTTACAAGTTACGCTTGCTTTACGGTCATACCAATATGTGTCCTCATTTGTATATGCGCCGAAATAAACACCCACTTCTCTATTAGTATATGAATATCCGACATAAGTAGAAACAGGACTAGATAGAACTTTATTTACTTGCTGATAACTTACTGATCTTGTTGCGAATTGACCGTATTCTTCTCCACTGCTGCTACCGCTTCTTGATGTGGAACCAGTGATAATACTTTCGCCTACGAATGTTGGCAGAACTTTTGAAGTAGTATATGATTCCCACGAAATCATTGGAAAATAATTTGATACCATCGATCCACACCGGGTATGCCCGGAGGTGGTGCTGTGGTTTTGTCAGTAATAATCACTTGACTATAAAGGACAGTCGGATTGTTTGGGCCAAGAGTGCGATATGATGATCCTTCAAATGTGAGTCCAAAAACGAACCACGCTTCGGCAGGCAATGCAGAGGGAACGAGAACTTGCGCGGGAGGATCAGTTGCATCAACAACGATCTGCACGCTTGTAATCTGTTTTCCATTAGTGAGGCATTTGGCTTTCCATTTCATCAGTGACGCCCCAACGCTAAACTCAGCCAATACACCGTTAGAAAACAAATTTGACGGAAGTATACCTGCGACAGTTCCGGGCCAAACCGTTCCTTTATACGAAGTGCCATCGGGGGTGAGAGTAATCCCCCACGGTAATTTTTCTGCATCCGGCGTGCCTTTCTTTAACCTGTCCCCATACACCGCATAGATATTGTTGTCCCGATCCTTAATCATCGCCTGCCGGAACATCCTTGGACGCATTATGCCAGGCGGACGGGCGCTGTTTTCGGTAAAATCTATTTCTTTGATTTTCTGGAAGCCCGAATTGTCCATATCAAATTTTGATATTGAGGATGGAAAGCAAATCGCCCCACCACGGCCATACGAGTTCGGGATTGCCTGGGCCTTCCTCTAGCACCCATTGGCGGGAGGCTGCAGCTATTTTTTCGCGGAGCGGTTCATTAAAAGCCAGCGAGGAGGCGTAGTAAGCTGCCTCATCGGTGGAATTGGCCAAGAAGCCGGTTTCTCCGTGGCAGATAAGGTCTGTAAACCCTCCGGCGCGCGCTCCGATAGGGATGGCTCCTGCAAGCATGGCCTGCGCTGTGGCGTAGCCGAAGGATTCTACGACTGGATAATAGTGAAGGAGAACATGAAGCCCGCCAAAAAAGGCTGTAATCTCAGCGGGATCATAAATGTGGCCGTGGAGTTCCAGATTAAAATAATCTGCCCACCAACTGGTCGGATCGCACGGGTTGCCAATTTTTTCGAGTGCATTAGCCCCCCATCCAGCAACTTTTACACGCAGGCTCTTTGATGCCGGCGTATGGATATTCCCATACATGCGCCAACTTTCTTCATGCCATTTCTCGGGATCGTCGCGGGTGGCTCGTCCTACGATAAACTCGTTTTCGGGTTTCTCGCCAGGTGCAAAGGGATACAACGGGCAATCGGCCTCGATGTAGGGAATATAGTTGAGTCTTGTTTTGAGAACTGCATCGGGACTGTCTTGGAGGATTTGAGGGATTACAACCTTGGATATGGCTTTGCTTTGAAAGAAAAACTCATCGATAAGGCCGTCACGGAAAGCGGCAGCTTCAACATCCACGCCAAAAGACATTCCGCTTGTCCAAACCATGTGCTTGGGCCGGTCCGCATATTCGCGCATATAGTCGAAACACACATCCTCGCCAAAGCTCACAAGCACCGAACACCGCTCAAACATACCTGGGCGATAGTTTACAACCGTTACGCCTAGCGAGCGGAGCCACTTTGCGCGGGAGCCGTGCGCCACGGGATCATCCATTGGCACGATGCAGCGCACCTTCACGCCTTTCCTGCGAAGTAAATGAATCGCTCCAAGAAGTTCGGCCCCACAGCCGCCAGATTGATGAATAATGCCAAAAAATGAGATCATGCGGCTTTGATTGGGACAGAAAACGAAACGATTACGCTTTCATCCTCAAAAGTGACGGTTTCTTGTTGGTTTGGAGTTTCCTTAGTCGTCGTAGTTTTTGCACCATTTGTAGTGCGACTGGTGCGCAGCGGTTCCGTAGTTGCTTGTCGGCGGGAAGCACTGCGGTTATCCGCCGCGCTGCTCGATCTACTTGTGTTGCCGCTGCGGGAAGTGCTTGCAGAACGCGAAGAGGATTGGCTGCTGGATTGACTGCCGGACTGGCTGCGTGAAGAAGACTGGCTGTTCGACTGACTGCCGGATTGGCTGCGTGAAGAAGACTGGCTGTTCGACTGACTGCCGGATTGGCTACGCGAAGAGGATTGGCTGCTAGATTGACTGCCGGACTGGCTGCGTGAAGAAGACTGGCTGCTGGATTGGCTGTGGCTTCGTGAAGAACTTTGCGAAGTGCTGGACGAACGGCTTTGCGACCGGCTGGAACTTTGTGACCGGCTGGAACTTTGCGACGAACTTCCCGATGTGCTGTGTGAACCGCGCACATCTGCCTGCATTCCATCTAAATCTTCACGAGCCATAATTATCTAAACCCTGCGGTATTTTCTTGGATTTGAATTGCGCCATTATTGGAATCCATCACAAAATAGGAATAGAGATCGCATGTCCTTGTTTGCGAAGTCTGTGTTTGGGTTTGCGTTTCTGTGGTGGTGGCAGTTTCAGTTCCTGTTTCTGTTCCCGTTTCCGTTCCGGTTTGTGTATTGGTTTCCGTTTCCGTCTGAGTCGAAGTCTGTGTCTCGGTTCCGGTTTCGGTGTTCGTCTGGGTCGAAGTCTGTGTTTCGGTTCCCGTCTCGGTGTTTGTCTGGGTCGAGGTCTGTGTCTCGGTTCCGGTTTCGGTGTTTGTCTGGGTCGAGGTCTGTGTCTCGGTTCCGGTTTCGGTGTTTGTCTGGGTCGAGGTCTGCGTCTCGGTTCCGGTTTCGGTGCTTTTATCGGTGGTTGATTCAGCAGAAATTTCAACGCGAGCAGTGGCCTCTGCGTTTGATTCCACCACAACCGTTTCAACAGGGTCTTGTTGTTGCACCGTAAGCTGCTGCCCTTCCACGCTTTCGCGCGTCACGCCGCCGCCGCTTACGGTCTGAGCGCGAGTAAACCGCTCGGTGGCTGTGACAACTTCTGCTTGGAAATCTACCTTTTCTGGCACTCGCGCCCAGGCAATGCCGGTATCTCGTGCCGCCACTACGCCTTCATTGATTTTTCCAATGATGCTTGCAATGGCTGTATTGAGGTTTGAAAGAAGGATTTTAGCCATTTGTAGAAATCGAAAGTTCAGGCATTAAATCAGGAGAAACCCCGTAAACCACATTCCAAGCGTGCTCAAAGGTATGTGCAAACATTGGTTTATTGGCTTTACTTAAAATAGCAGAATACCATTCCAAAGGGTAGTTTTGTATCGTTTCCTTTGTAGCAAAGTGCTGCGCTCCCCAAACTCCACCCGTTGCTAATTCGACAATTTTAAATTTCCTGCCGACTGCTGTTCCAATCAGTGTGCGGGGCTGAAAACTCCCTTCCCCAAGTATGCGAGTTGGTTCGCGGGAACCGCACAAATAGGCAAAATTTTTACCTTCAACATCGGGCCGTTCCATTTTAAACAAAATATCTGGGGTATGTCCAACATGCGGGGCACCTTGTAAAAATATATTGATGTCTGCTAAATTATTGTAATTATTAACAATGTAGCGCAGCCAGTGACCTGACTCGCGGCCTACATTTTCGACCGGAGCTACGACAATTCGCGATTGTATATCTGGCGAAATGTCACAAATTTCATCACCCGAATTGCTGATGTAGATTTCGTAGTCTTCTGGAATTAAAACCAGCCATTCCAACTCTTCTGCGTGACGCGCTACAACCACGCGAACTGATTTTTTCGTGGATTTTTTCATAAATTTTTGTATGGCCACACGCATCCGTAAGCGTCCAATAACAAGCCCCAATGATACTCAAATTCCCAAGCGGCTCGATGGTTTGTAGCCGTATAATTCCAGAGTTTTTCCACATGACTTTCAGGAATTCTGGAAATGTTGGATCGGGAAATTAAAAATTGTCCCCCTGCTACTGATGGGCCTAAATATCGCGGCACAATGTCCGGTGGTTCAAATGGCTCAAAGAAATGTTGGAATTTTTTTCTTACATCTGGAGAAACGCGTTCTATAGTAGTTTGATTGACTGGAACATTTAACCAATTTTGGTTTGGCGAAAATGTATTTAAAAAAACAAGAATTTCCATGAATCTGTCCGGCCCGACTCCTTCAAAAAGTGGAATTCTTAAACTATATCCCAAATCGCCTTGCAAAAATATGTTGAAATTGTTTAAAGATTTGCGCTCGTGAACCAAATGATGCAACCATTGGCTGGCTTCTTGTGATTGATTTGGAATCTTTTTTGATTTAATAGGCTTGATGTCACAAGGTTCATTGTTTTTGCCAGGAACAAAGCGATTGATTCCCAATTCGCTTGTGTTGTATACAATAACATTGTATCCTAGAGCTTCAAGATTATCCACATACCAAAGATTTTCGTTGTAGCTGGCTACTACAATATCTATTTCCTTAGGATTTACTTTTGGCGACCAATCAATGTTCTGCCAGCGTTTAGGATCATGCGCTCTGTTCAATAATGCAGGGTCGATCAATGCTTTTTTGGATTCAATTAAATCCATAGGAACAGATTCGATTTCTGTGGAATTTTTGCACGAAACCGTTTCAATAATTTTTTCCATAGAATAATGTAGTTGAATTATTGCGGATATCGTTTATTGGAGCGTTCACTTGAATATAACCTAGCTGTTTTTCGCTGTCAAGTAAAATATATTGGAGCCCCGGGCAAAATTGCTTTACCGTCTTTAATGCTGGGCGCAGGCTAAGGTATGACCAAGAGACTTTTGGTAGTCGTTATGTTTATGGTTTGCGCCGCAGAAGCGGATGATTGGGAAATAACCCGACAGATCAAAGAAACTAATTTTCTATTGCGTCAAGCCAACCAAGAAAAACGGTATCAAAATTTCCTATCACAGGTTGAGTATTACGCGAAAAATCGCCCTGACGAATGCCCGCCAAAGCCAATTTTAAGTCGAGACCCGAGAGATTGGCAGCATGATATTTGGCTCGTTGATCAATGGGTAAAAATTGCAACAAAATGGAGAAACGAAAAAGAACAGCAAGAAGCGCGAGTGGAATCTGTCACACAGCCTGTTTTTTCCGAGGCGGAATTAGAGGCAAAATTTCAACAACAAGTTGCGGAAAGCCAAGCAAAGAAGGATCGCGTGTATCCTGAAGCATTGGACCCCACCCACCCGATCCACGAAGAAGCGGAAAGGATTTGGAAAAACATCGAACAATCCGGTCACGCGCTACTTAACGACCCCGACGCGCCTTTCAAGGTTTACGAGATGGCCGCAAATCGGCTTGGTATCAAACCGCTCGCGGATCGTTAGGATTGATTGTAGAGGACAGATATGAATCACCAAAAAGAACACACTGAAATTACCAGACTCAAAGAAAACATTACTGATACCGATCAAGCTGAGGCCGTTGCAGAGCACATGTATGGGCCAATCACTCCGTTGGTTCTAGGAGACCAGTCCTCAACAGAAGTCTCAAGCGGGACGCATGAAAACCTCGTAGAGCGAATAGATTGAATTTACCAATGAAAGAGTTTGACAACCAAATCAAAAAAGTCGCTGAAGAAAAAGTGCGAAGCTTGGAAAAGCATTTTGATTCTGATGTGATGTTTTTCTACGGGCCGATTTTCCCGTCGTTGGAAAAAAATTTCCGTGATTTTATCGAAGATCTCAAAAGCGACAAAGAAAGCCGGGAGCGCATTTCGATTTTCTTAACAACGCCCGGAGGTAGCGCTGAAACCGTGGAACGACTGGTCGATATTGTTCGCCACCATTACAAGGAAGTTCATTTTGTTATTCCTGATGAGGCGATGTCGGCCGGAACAATTTTCGCCTTGTCTGGCGACAAGATTTGGATGGATTACACTTCCTGCCTTGGCCCCATCGATCCGCAAGTCAACAACGGCAAGGATTGGGTTCCGGCATTGGGGTATCTGGATCAAGTGAACACCATGATTGAGCGGTCAGCCAGAGGTCAGTTGACGGATGCGGAACTTGTCATTCTTCAAAACTTGGATTTGGCGATGCTCAGCAGGTATCAGCAGGCAAAAAATCTCACGGTTACCCTTCTGAAAAATTGGTTGAGGAAATATAAATTCCGAGATTGGACTGTGCACTCCACAAATCCAGAGAAAATGGGGAAGCCTGTTACCGATGAAGAAAAAAAAGCCAGAGCCGAAGAAATAGCCAACATTCTTTCCGACAATAAAATCTGGCATTCACATGGCAGGAAAATTGGAGTTTCTACGATACAGAGCCTTTTGCGATTGAAAATCGAGGACTATTCAAGCAATCTTGAGCTGCGACAAAAAGTTCGCGCCTACAGCGATTTTTTGACCGATTATATTAACCGACATGCCATCCCTTACTTCCTTCACAACCGACGATTCTTCTGATCTCGTGACGAAAGTAGATTTACTGCGCCAGGCAACCGCCTTGAAATTGTCTCTGGACCGGAAAGTTCGTCTTTCCAATTTACGGGAGAGAATCCAAAGCTTGGAGCAACGAGGTTTTATTAAGCGTCAACAATATGCTTGCCCGACTACCAGTGATTTTGAGCGCCGGTTTTTGGTGGCGCATAAGAGTTGATCTTCTTTTTTGCAGGTCGCTTCGTTTTTGATACAAGTTTTTACTTCCCTGCAAACATTCTTTCGCGCGTTTCGCGGCGGGCTTCAGAAAAGGCCTTGCGGATTGCTTGGATGTCGTCTTCCGTAGGGTTGGCAACGCGCGCCGGTGTGGCTACGGCGCGGAGTTTCACGCTGGCAAGGCGACCGGAGGCCAAGCGGAATCGGCGTGTTTCTTCGGCGGTCATGTCCACTTCTTTTCCGCTGCGGCTTTTGTAGACGGCCTTGGCCTGCTCGGGGGCGTAGGCCATCGAAGGATTGGATCGGTTCCAATTCATAAGAAGATTGTCCGTGGCCTCCAGCACGGGTTCTGTGGCGAGCGCGCTGTTGAAGAAGAGGCGCAGCACGGGGCTGGAGCCCTTGCGCACCTCGTTTCCATAAATGTCGATTTTCGGCTCGGCGAGGTCCGCTTTCGGCAGCATGGTGTAAAGCGCCGGGGCGGTCTTGGTATCCCGCACATAATCGTCGAGGTTGCGCAATGGCTGGCGGATTATGTTTGGCACGAGCGCTTGAAGGAATGTGCGCTTGCTCGCTCCCGCAAGATCGGCGCGGCCGTCGAGAAGCTCATAAATCGTGGCTAAGCCTGTGAGGAATGTTTTGCTCTCGGTCTGAGCCACCATGTAGTTCCAAAGGCTCGCCATGTTTTCCGATGGCGTTCCGTTGCGCTTGATGGCGCGGATTGTATCCACGGTGCTTCCCAGTGTGGTCGCTATTGGGTCGAAGCGTCCGTAGGATATGTTGATGCCGTTGCGTCCGCCGATGCGGATCACATAATCGCCGCCGGTGGCCCGGGAATTGAGATCGCGCACACCGGCTCGGGATTCGTTCTTGGGCTGGCTTCCGGTAATCAGGAGGAGCTTGTCGTCGTCATCGTCATCGCCCTGCACGGCTCCGTAAATGAGGGCCATGGCTGTCCAGGCGATAAGCTGCTCGCTCAAGTCGCGCACCACAGTGGGGTTTCCTTCAAGGAAAGGCTTCCCGTCTTTCATCGAGAGGAATCCCTTTCCGGCTTGGAAAGCCAAGTTCGCGGCGCCGAGTGGCGACTTGCGGATGCCCACGCGGAAAACATTGTAGGGCGTTTTGACGAATGGGAAAAGCAGGCTGATCAAAATGTTGTTGGCGCGCATGCCTTGAACTTTTGCCGCCGCGTCTTCCAACACGTTTCCGCCCTTATCCGTCGTTTTCAAATCCTCTTGGAAAGTGTTTCCCTTGGCTGTTTCCACCGCCCGCACCCATGCCTCCTCGGACCAACCATCTTTTCTGGCGGCGTCGAAGGCGGCTTGCTCTCGGGCTCGTTCCCAAGCCTCGCTGGCTCGATTTGCCACCATCGCGGCGGGATCGAGGGACTTGTCGCGCCGGGCGAGTTGGCGGGCGAAAAATTCCACCATTTCCTGCGAGGGCGATGTCGATGGCAGGTATTGGCTCACGATCTCGTTGCGTGTCTTGGAAAGCAGCGCCACGCGGTCGGTGAGGGCTTGTCCGCTGAGCCCCTCGGCCTTGGCCATGCGGTAGGCGTAAGCGCCGACATTCATTTGCCCGCTGAGTTGCTTGAAAAAACTGTCGGCAAAAAGCAGGGAGCGTCCGGGGATGCGGATTGTCTTGCCGGTTTTCCCGGGAATGGCAGCAAGCGATCCCCCCAGTTTGTCCCATTGGCTGAGTTCCAGCGGGGTTCCAAGCACCGTGCTTTCGAAAAAGTCGTGTTCGGCGCTCCAAGCTTTCGCTCCCAATGAAAGCCCTTTTGCCACTCCAGGCAGGATGCCGCGATATAAATCGCGGAATTCCCCCAGCTGCGTTGCTTTTTTATCGCGGATAAACACATTCACCAATCCCTCCACTCCGCGCTGCAGCGTGGTATCAAGAGCAAGGTTCAAAGCGTTTCCGAGAACATTGACAATTTGCGTCTGCGGACCGGAAAGAATGTTCATGATCCAATACTCATGGGCCATGTCAACGAGGCTGGAGCGAGTTCCCTGAATTGCTTTCGCCAGCCGCACCACATGGACGGGATCCTCGATATTGAAACGCGGGCGTCCGATTTTTTTCACATCACTTACGCCCATCATGCCGCTGAACCATTGGTCGAACGCCGCCTCGGCCTCGGCATCGGAGACCTTGCCTCCAAAAAGCCCTGTTGCGGGCTGGGTGGGCGGCGCGGAAAGAGTTGTTTCGGATTGCTTGTGGATACCGGCTTGGAATTTGGCGAGATGTTGCAGCCGCATCCGGTTTTTGAATGCGGTAAAGACGGCCTCCACGGCATCGGGTTTTGCCCCGGTGCGGTTGGCAATCTCGGCAGGTGTGAATTTCTTGCGAAGCAGTAAGTCGAAAATTTCCCCCTGCTTCGAGGTGAGACCAGCACGGAATTGGCGCTGGATTTCGGCGGTGTTCAGTCCCACGACCACACGGTTACCCAAGATGTCCTCGGGAGAAATTCCGGCATCCTGGAGTTTTTTCAAAAGCGCGGAAGTCACTTGGTCGATGATCGCGGCTTTTTTGGCGGGGTCTTTTTCGGCGGCAATGCGGACCTCGTCCTTCTTGTTCGGCTTCAAAGCCAGATCCCGGAGAAATTCCCGGTGGCGCATGGCTGGTGTTTTGAAGGGGTCGTTGCGGGCTCCCAGCGCGCGGCCCGCCTCGGTGCCTGTGCTGCGGTAGGCATATAAAAAGACATTGTAAGCGCGGCGGTCCTCCTCTTTGCCGCTCTGGATCATGCGTTGGCGAAGCTCCGCTTCGATCTGGTCGGCGGCCTTGGTGAGTTCGGGGCTTATCGTTTGGCCATTCAACCCCGCTTGCTCAATCGAGCGCCGTGTTCCATCAAAGTCTTTGGCGAGCATGTCCGAAGCCGAGTTTTCCCATTGGGCATGGGTCTCGGGCGAGGAGTGGTCCGTGTAAAACTGGTCGAGTCCGCGCACATCGGGGTTTTTCGCGCCGAATGCGAGGTCCGGCCGGCCGATTTCGTAGGGCTTCCCGCCGCCCTCCTCCAAAGCCGCCTTTTCCTGCAACGACACGGCCATGTCGATGTCGGCAGGCACTCCTTTCAAATCCGCAAGCAGGCTGTCCAAATCCCTCGAAAAAGCCTCGTCGTCGGGATCGATGAAATCGCCGTCGTCTTGGGAGGTGCCGGGAGGGGCGGAAAGTGCCGCGCCGTTCGATGGCGCGGTGACTTCAAAAGAATCCAATCCGGCCTCGGCAACTTGCTCGGGAGTGAATACGGCCATTTGCAAATCCAAAGGAATAACTCCCACATTAATCTTTACAAAATTGTCCGTTTTGGCGTCCACGATCACCACGCGGTCGCTAGGTCGGAACCAACCGAAATAGGAATTGGGAACGGGAAGGAAGCCGTCTCCACGCAAGCGGTCTGAAATTTCATCCAAGGTTGGAGCTTCGTTTTTCTCAAACCATTCCTGTGAGACGACGAAAGAAGGTTGGCCGGGCGGCTCGAAAAGAACCATACTCGGTTTGTCTGAAAATGAGACTCCCTCAAAGCGAATGTCGCTTTTGAAAACGGAAATCTGCAGCCCTTGCCTCATCAAGTATTCCGCAGGGGTTGCGTTGGCGCGATCCAGTTTGCCGTTTTTGGGAACAGGAATTTGTCCATAGACACCGGGCCATGTTCGCTTCACGGCGCGGTTGTCGGATTCCCTGTAATGGACTTCGTGCTCGCTGGTGGAATTGGAAATTAGGGGGAGGGAATCGATCTGCTGGGGATCGATCAGGCTGGAACGGGATTGAGCCCACCCAACAAGAGATTGCGCTTGGCTGACTCGAGATGAATCTCGGTCTGTCGCTTCGCTTCCTCCGGAGTAGATTTCCGTCGAGGCATCGAAGAAAGCGCTTGAAGAATCCGTTTGGTTTCCGGCCCCACGATCACCTTGGGAATCGATGTTTTCATTTCCATAAACAAATGTGGTGTCTGGATCGTTCGAGTCAAGCGTTGTCTTCGCGTCAAGACCGCCACGCGAAGGTTGCCCTGATTGTTTGGCGGCCCGTTGGTCTTCGGGCATGTTGTTATCCGTATCCTGTTTTTTCGGCGCTGACAACAGTTCCCCCACACTGGCAATCCCACGCTCGGTGAGTTTTTGGCGAAGGCGCTTGAAGCTTTCTTGTTGCAGGCGCGATACGGCTTGCTTGGAGATGCCGAATTGTTTGCCGATTTCCTCCTGCTGCCGCTGCATCAGGTAGCCATTCACGGCGGCGCGCAGGCGCTCGGGGAGCGTGGCGATCAACTCATCGACCATTCGGCGGGCCTCGCGGCGTTGGGCTATCGAGGGTGCATCGGGCGTTGTCGTATCAGGCGTGTAATCTTGGCGTGTCTCGTCAAAATCACCAGGCAAAGGCTCATCGAGGCTTTGAGGGATACGCTCGCGGCGGAGATTTTCACGCCGGTAGAGCGCGTTGAGCCTATTGCGGACGACAATGGAAGAGTAAGGCCCAAATGGAACGCTTCTTGTGGGATCAAATGTGCGGGCGGCATCGGCCAGCGCAATGCGGGCAGTCTGCCTTACCTCGTCCATGTCCACACCTGGAATGTTTGAGTAGCGGAGTGCCAGGCCCATGGCATCTGGCAACACGGATTTGAAGCGCTCGGCGGCGGATTTCCCGGCATCCTCCCGGGCGGACTTCGGGTCGCGCGCGGCGGCTTCAAAGTCGAGTTCGAGTTGGTTGGGATCGTAAACGGTCTGGCGGCGCGGGGCGGCGAGGGTGTCGCCCGTATCTGCGGCGGTGCCTTTTTTGAGGTCTTCGTTGTAGAGTTTTTCGACTTCCACCAATTCGGCAGTGAGGGCGTCGTATTCCTCTTGGTAGGGCCAGGTTTCGACTTGGGCCATGTTGGCGATGGCGCGGGTGCGGGCGAGATTGTTTTCGCGGCTGGCGGCAAGCCCTTTGGCGGTGTCCCCGAGATCCTCCAAGCGGGAAAGCAAAGTGGCAGGGCTTGTGACGCTGCCGAAGGAAATGAAATTCTCGGCATCCGCCGCAAAAGCGAGGAGTTCAAAGGAAACGGTGCTGCGTTGCTCCATGCGCTGGGCTTCTTCATTCCATTGATCCTCCACGCGGATTGTGGGTTCCAAGTGGATCGGGATGCCGTTGACGGAAATGTTGGTCACGGACTCGGCGGTTTGCTTGCCGTCGAAGGAAAGTTTCAAGCTGGCTCGTGAGGCATCGAGGTCGGCTTTGATCGCCTCGGCGGTTTCCGTCTTGGTGTTGAAAGCCTGTCCGTCGATGGTGATACGAGTGCCGTTCGCGGCGATGTCGCTGGCGAGGGATTCCATCTTGGCGATGGATGGGCGGATGCGTTCGTTGGCGGTTTCGAGGATGCGGAGGTAGTTGCGGGCGCTGTCGATCTCGGCTTGGCGGCGGGCGGCGTCGTCCTGCTGCGCCGCACGGCTGCGGTCCAACTCCTCCAAGCGGGAATTGATCTCCCACATGCGGCGGCCGTATTTGCCGGACAACACGGCGCGCTGCTCTTCGAGGTTCATCGTCGTCTTGTCCTCGGCGAGTTCGCGTCCGGTGACTTTGCCGGAAAGGGCGGCATTGGAAAACCGCTGCTTGGTTTCGAGTTTCTGCCACAAAGCGGCATCGAGCGTGTCGGCCATGCCGTAGCGGATGAGTTCGATGTCGGCTCCGAGTTCGCCATGTATATTGCCTTGGCGGAAAACGCGGCCGTCGCGTTGCTCAAGTTCCGCCGGGGTCCATGGAACATCAAGGTGGTGCGCGGCGATCATGAGGCGCTGCATGTTCACGCCGGTGCCGAGTTTTTCGGTGCTGCCAAGGATGACGCGGATTTTCCCTTCGTTGACGGCATCGAAGAGCGCCTGCTTCTTCTTGTCGTTGTTCCATGCGGAATCCGTGATGACGGCGATCTCGCTGGCGGGAACTCCGTGAGCGATGAGTTTTTGGCGGATGTCCTCGTAGAGATTGAAGGTGGTTCCGGTCGGTATCGAGGAATCAATATCCAAGTTCAATCTGGCCCGTGAAGCCTCATCGAAAAGCGAAGTTCGCACATTGTTGAAGCTGTCGGCAAAAACCACCTGTGTCCCGTTGTAGGGGGTGCTCGCTTGGTAGAGGCCCATGAGGCGCTCGATCATTCGATTCACCTTGCTGCCGGGCTCGTCCTTTGCGCGGGGGTCGATGAGGCGGATGTCGATGGCGGCGGCGCGGCTGGACATGAACGCCTGCACGGGCACGGCCATGAGGCTGGGGTTTTCGGCCAGTCTGTCTCCGGAAAGGCTGGAAAAATCCTCCAGCACGCGGCGGATGTAGTCCACCCAAGAGGAAACGCCCTGTGTGCGGGGAACGGCGACCAACTCGGGCTGGCCGCCCTTGATGCCGGGGCGGTTTTTCACCACCAGGTCGTCGCCCAGCTTCACATCGGCGGCTTGTCGCAAAAAGGTGTTCCACTCCGGCAGATTCACAAACTTCGAGAGCCGGTCCACGGGCTTGAACTCGCCGGTTGGCCCCATCTCCGCCTCGGATTCGACCTGGGCAAATCGGGAAACAAATTGGTCGAAGAGTTCGACATTGTGCTCGCGAAGCACATTGGGCGCTACTAGGCGGACCATGTTCCAGATTTCGCCCAGCGTGTTCGTGACGGGCGTTCCCGTCATGCTGAACACATTTTTGCCGCCGGTCTTTTCCTGAATCTGGCGGGCGCGCATGAAAAGGTTGTAGGCGCGTTTGCTGGTAGAACCGTCGATGCCCTTGGCCTCCAGTTGGGTGCTGAAAGGCATTTTTTTGAACTTGTGAACCTCGTCCACAATGAGGGCGTCCACGCCGAGTTGCTGGAAATTCAGGAGCCCGGTATCTGTGCGGCGCTTGCTGGCTTCGCTGATGATGGATTCAAGGTGCTCGATGTGTTTTACCAGCGCTTTGACGCTGGGTGATTTTTTGCGGTCCTCCTTGGCCGCCGCCACCGACTTGTAGCCTTTTTCGCGCAAGCTGGCCTCCGCTTCGTCTTTGAGGGTGTTTGAAGTGCGGATCTCCACTTGTGGATCGTCGTCGATCATGCCGAAAGTCGAGTGGGCGATCACCACGGCGTCCCAATCGCCTGCGGCGATGCGCATGAGGAATTCCTTGCGCTTGTCCCCGGCAAGTTCGTCTTTGCGGCCCACCAGCACGCGGGCGGTGGGGGCCATCTTGGCAATTTCTTGTGCAAAGCCTTCGAGCGTGGCGTTGTGGACAACGATCATCGGTTTGCGGGTCATGCCGAGGCGTCGCATTTCGAGCGCGATGGCGCTGCCGATGATGGTCTTTCCGCCGCCGACGCCGTGCGCGATGAGGCCAAACCCTTCCTGCAGCGCGCGCCAAATGGTGTTTTTCTTGTCCGGGTAGATGTCGAAATCCTTGTTCGCCCAAGGGAATTGGAGAAATTGGCCGTCGTAAGTGCGCTGCACGAAAGCATTCACCTCGTTGTTGTAGATTTCCTCCACTTCGGCTTTCACCTCCGGCGTCTCTCGCACCCATTGTTGGAACCGGGCGTCCAGTTTTTTGGCTTTCTCGCGGGCGGCGGTGGTGGCCTTCATGTCGATGCCTCCGCCGTTTTTTTCCGGCATTCGAAGCGTGATGGCTTTGAGATTGAGCAAGGAATCCATCATTTGCGTGATGGGCACGCGGGAGGTCTCGTAATCCTTGTAGGCCACGCCGCTGAATCCGCCGCCTGTGTTCTCCATGTCCCAACTGCTGCGCTGGTTGGCGGTGACATAGGTGAATTTCGCGGAATTCACCCCGAGGCTTTGCAGGAAGCGGTTGTAGATTTGTTCCGGAATCCATGTCGCGCCGACGCCAAAGCGGATGTCCTCCGCCGTGACGCGCTTGGGCTGGACTTCCTCGAGGAGCCGGACATTGCGGGCGTAGTCGGGACCGGCGGCGCGCGCGATGGCCAGCTTCTTGCGCACATTGCCGCTCAAGTATTGCTCGCGCGAAAGGATGCGCCCCGTGCCAGGCTCGCGCACGGCGATCTCCTGCGAGAGAAGCTGCGTCTCCACCTGCTCGGGAGTTTTGCCGATAAGTCCGGCCATGAACTGCGAATCCACGCGCCCGCGCCACCCGAGGCTGATGCCGAATGCGTCCTCGATGGAGTTGGCCTGGGTCGGCTCACTGCGTGGCTCCAACACGCGGCGGGCAAAGATGTCGGCCTTCGTGTAAATTTTCTTTTTCGATCCCTTGGCGACGGCGGCGATTTCCTCGACGGTGGCGGAGGTGCCTTTGTTTACCTTGGGTTCCACCTCGGCCCCGAGAATCCGGAAGTAGTCGGGATCGTCGATGAAAAGCTTCCGGTTTTTGATGTCGTGGAAATACCCGTCCGACGAAATGAAGCGGTCGTAGGCGGCGTGCAGCGCGCGGCGGTTTGCCTCGATCTCCTCGGGCGTGGCGGTTTCGGAAAGTTCGAGGTCGTATTGGCGGTTCAACGCATCGCGCACGGTGAGGAACCGGCGCACGCGGGGAGCGGCTTTAGTGTTGTTCAATTCGGCGTCCGGCTCGTTCTGGCCCTGACGGAAAAATTGCCCATCACGTTCGATGATGTTGCCTACTTTCACCACGCCGGTGGCGTTCGTGCGCACGGGACCGGTGGCCTCGATGTCGCCAAGGATGCCTTGAGGCAGGCGGGCGAGGTCTTGTTGCATGGCGATGGCAGGCGGGCGGGCCGGGTCGCCGTGGACGGTCATTTCCTTTTCGTCCCCATACATACTGCCGTCGTTGTCGAGTTGCCCGAGGATATTTTGCGGATGGGCGGCGAAATACTCGTTGATCCGGATGTCCTCGCCACGGCGGGTTTTGGCGTTGTCGAGGTTGGTCCATGCTTGCGCGTGGGGGAATGGCTTCCCGTCTTTTTTGCGCAAGATGATGATGTCCGTTACAACATCTGTCCCCGCATTTTCGCGGAAAGCGTCATTGGGTAGCCGGTAGGCAGCAATAAGGTCGGCGCGCTCGGCAAGCCATTTACGAATTTCTGGATTGCCCTTGTCCATCGTAAACGCGCTGGTGATGAAAACCTGCATTCCACCAGGCTTGAGCTTGGTGAGGGTTTTTCCGAAAAAGTAATCGTGGAGGTTTCCCACCGGGCCGCCCATGGCTTCCAAGGCGGGGTCTTTCACCGGCACATTGGCGAAGGGCACATTGGAGATGGCGAGGTCTATGGAATTGTCCGCGAGGTCGGCGGTCTGGAATCCGGTGTTCTGGATGTCGGCCTCGGGGTAGAGCGCCTTGAGGGTTTTCGAGGTGTAGGCGTCGAGTTCCACGCCAAAGAGCTTGCTGCGGTCGGCGATGTCCTCCGGCATGAGGCCGAAGAAATGGCCGATCCCCGCGCCGGGCTCCAAGATGTTGCCGCCTTTGAACCCCATCCATTTCACGATGTCCCACATGCCCGCGACGATTTCCGGGCTGGTGTAGTGGGCGTTGATCGTGCTGCGGCGGGCATCGCGGTATTCCTGGTCGCTCAAGAGGGCTTTCACCTCCTTGTGGGCCTCGAACCATTTGGACTTCCAATTTTCGAGGGCTTGGGCGCGGTCCTCGTAGTCTTTGACAATGTTGGCGTAGTATTCGTCATTGCCATAGCTGCGGTATTTCGCGGCTTGGTTCCTCAACTGCTCGATTTCGCCGCGTTCGATCTGGCCCGCGCGGTCGTCGTCGAACACTTGCGAAAGCGCCCCCCATCCGGAAAACTTCACCAATTCCTGCTTTTCCTCGGCGGTGGCAAGCCGTTTTTCGCTGTCGAGCGCTTGAATGATGCGGATCGCTGCGAGATTGGCGCGGAGTTTGCCCACCGTGCCGCGCGGGGCGAGGGCTTGGTCTCGGGAAAGGGTAATGTTCCGCTCGGGACTGCCGACCGACGGGCGTTCTACTCGTTGCCCGTTACCCGGCTGAGAAATTCTTGGGCGGCTTCGCGGAGCGGGCTTGGAATCACTTCGTCCTCCCTGTCCTCCCAATCCTCCGGATACGGGAAGAGTTCCTGCATCGTTTCCACTTCGTCCGCTCCCTTGAGTTGGGCGTTGAACAGCACGATCGCCTTGCCGTCCATCCACCGCAGAAATTCCTCCTCCGCTTCCTCCCTCAACACCGGATCGAGAAGGAGTTTCCGCTGAATCACGCTCGGCGTTTCGGATTCCAGCCACGAATTGAAACAACTCTCCCAAGCCGGTGTCTGGCGCAGGTTTTGGCGTTCCTCGGGAGTCATTTGGTTTGCGAGGAGTCGCATTTCCTCGGATAGCGGGTGTGTTGACAGGTTGTTCATTGGTCGGTTTGGATTGTTCTTCCCTACGCGCGAGGTCTGGCGATGTCAACGGGTTTGGTGCGGGAGTCGTGTTGGTTTCCGCCCATCCAAAAAGATCAAGCGCCGGTCCCGCAGGGATGCCCAGGTCTTGCATGGCGGCGGCTGCTTGGGCTTGCGGGGCCGTGATGCCTTCGGCCTCGAGGGTATTTTTGTATTCCTCGACTTCCGGCGCGGAAAAATCGAACCCGAGTTGGTTCGGGTCTTCCGTTTGGCGACGGGGGGCGGAAAGGGTGAGGGATGGCTTGACCACATTGACCGGCAGCCTGCTCCAACCGGCAAGCATGGCAGCTTGGGCCGTGGCGTTTCCATCCACAATCGTGTAAGTGCCGTTCCCGTTGTCGATCACATCAAGCGGATCGCGTTTTTTGGAACCTGGCTCGCCCTTTATGGCTTTGACCATCCAGTCGGCGGCGGTCTGGCGGGGGTCTTTTTTAATCCCAGCCAAAAATTTGGGGTCCGCCAATTCGTTTTTGTTGCTGATCAGGTATTCGATTGGAACGATAAGCGTTTTGCCTGCAGATATCTTTTCTTGTTCGATATTGAATGCGCGAGGCAAGTTTTTCAGTTTTGCCAGTTCGGAAACATCGACATTTCCGGCATAATTTTGGATGTTTGCCGAAGTAATAATTGGTTGACTGGCTGCCGCCTCGCGCGTAAGAGGAGAAGGTATGAAAGTCTCTGATTTTGCTCCAGGAACTCGGTTTTTTGAGGATGAGGGCGAGCCTGTATCGTTTGCCCCCGGCGAACCAGTAATAAACTGGTTTGGCGGAACTCCCACGGAAGTTCCTGATTCGGAGTTTGAGCGCAATAGACCTGCGCGAAAAATCTCGTTTGAGGACTTCGCTGCGCGGGTGGCGCGGTATTCAGCTGCCCAAGCGGCAGCCTGATACATCTCCTTCGATTCCGCGATCCATTGGTCTCGCGCATTCCATTCAGAAGTCGTTTTTACGATATTTTGAATCCTGAGAAGTTCATAGGGAACATGGCCGACTTTCTTCGCCGCGACCATCTCGGGAATTGAAATTTGCAATTCTCCGAAAGTTCCGTTGGGGAGTTTTAGGACGGCGACCGCATCCATGTAGCCCGCATCGGTGGGATTTGAAAATCGATCCTCGGCTTCTCCTTCAAGCTCAAATTTCTGCGTGACTATGGACAGGAGGTTCTTCGCATCGCGGATTGTCGGGACAATAATTGTCGCCCGAAGGATGTCTTTGAGTTGAAATACGGATCGGTTTTTATTGAGAGTCTTTTCCACCGCGCGGGGCATACCTTTGAGTCCGGGGATTTGTGTTTTCCCGTCGAACTCGCTCGCGAGGCGCGTAATGATTTCGTCGAATTGCGGCTTGATTGATTCGTGCCGCGCAGAGAAGTCTTCGAAATCGGCAATCGTTTGGCGCACTTTTTCTGAACCGTATTTTTGGGACAGCCGAGTTATGATCGCGCTTGCGTTCTCGGCGATTATTTTCGGGCCGTGATCTCTGTATTTTTCAGAAAAAATCCGTAAAACGATTTCAAAGTTTTTCTCGGGATTTTCGTCACGGATTCGGTCGGGTCGGAATTTTTTCAATACTCTTGCTGCCTCGGCGCGAGCTTGGGATCTCGGCGCGGACAGGACCATTTCCATCTGCTCCACGGGAGAGCGGGGAATGCCACGGCGGTCGATTTCCTGCTCCAACTCAAAACGCATGGCCTGCGCTTCCTGAAAGAAATCCATGAATTGTTGCCCGGCGGCGGTTTCAAGGTCTGTGAGTTCCTTGGCCTCCCGCATCGTGAGCCCTTCCTGCCTGCGCTTTTGTTCCAGTTGGCGCATCCGGCGGGCTGAGTTCGAGCGGGGAGCGTTAAGCTGTGTTTCGCTTCCTGGATTGGGCTGGCGGCGGTGCGCAGCAATGATTTCGCGGATTCGGTCGGCCATGGTGGCCGGAGCCTGCTCGCCGAACATTTCCATGGTGGATTCCTGCTCCTTGGCTTTTGCGATGCCGCTGGAAAGCGAGATGAGAAAATCCTTCATGGCGGAGGCGGTGGCCTCGCTGTTCATCCGACCGCGCTTGTCGAGCACGACCAGTTCCGAAAGGCGCTGGGCGATGGCCACGGCGGGGGCGGTGTCGCCCACGAGAGCGTCCATCTCGGTCTGCGAGGCGGCCAGGTCGATGGCGCTTTTGAGCGTGCGGCCTTGGTCGAGGTAGTCGCCGATATTGGAAAGGAGCGAGCCAAGCGTGTCGGCGATGCCGAGGGCGCCATTGATGCGAAGCTGGATCGCCGCGCGGGCCGAATCGCTCACGAGGTCCACGAATGCGGCGTTTTTGTTTTGAAGCTGGTAATCGGTGACGCGCTTGGAGAGCGCGGGCTGTCCAAATGCCGCACCCAGGACCACGCGCTGCATGTAGATTTGAGCTTGGGCCGGGTTTTTGAGCATCGGGGCCACGCGGTTGCGCTCCACGGCCGCCTTGGGTTGGGTGAGAATGCGGGAAAGAGCCTCGGTGGCCTGCTTGCCGCTCATGGTCACGGGGAGATCCGCGATCAAATCGAGCGGTATGTTTTGGGCATCGAGGTCGGCGCGGTCGGAGACATCCTGCACCACGCCGGTCGAGGGGTTCAAATCATCGACAAGTTTCTGGTAATTCCGCGCGCCCGCCTCGGTGCGGGTGTCGAACACGCCCAGGAACCGGTATCCCCGGAAGCCCTCGGGCATCTCGGAAAATCCGAACTGGCCGGCCTTGTCGCGCCATGCCTGGCTCAAGCGGTCTTGGTCCTCCTGCGGCGCGAGGTTGCTCATCATCTCGCGGGCGTTTCCTCCCGCAGCCTGCCAGCGGGCGCGAGGCTTTCCGTCCGACCCGGCGTCGATCACGATGGCCACTTGTGGCGCGCTATTGGCGCTCGAGGGATCGGTTGAAGTCAGGATGTCCTCATTTAATGCTCCGGGAAGAGCCCCCGAGCGCACCTTGTTTTGCTCGGTTTCGTCGGTGTCGTAGGCGCGAGTGTTTTGGCCCGCATAATCCGGGTTTTTCTGGAAATTCGCTCCGATATGGCTGGTCTGCACCACACCGGGCGGTAGGGCCACCCAAGTGGAGGGCAGGCGGCGCTGGTTGACGGCCAGCACATAGCCCGCGTTGCCAGTGGGGGCTTGGGCTAAAAGCTTGCGCACCGGCTCGCGGGCGTCCTCGGGCGTGGAGGCGACAACTTTTTCGTAGTTTTTGAGATCGCCCGCCTGAGTGGCGACATATTCTGCGCGGCGCTCCTTGGCGCGATCCTCTCGGGCTTGGCGCTCGGCCTCTTTGGCTTCTAACTCTGCCAGCCTTTTGGCCTGATCTTGTCCAAGAGATGGTCCAGCAGAAGTAGGCTGGCCAGAGGTTGTTCCCGCCTGGCCTGCAGCGCGTCCTCCTCCGCCTGTTCCGTCCACACCCGCAAATAGATTTCCATTTGTTCCTCTTTCTCCTCCGGGCTGAGAGGCGGCAGATTGATTCTGATTCCGTTTAGCATATTCCTGCCCATACGCCTCACCCCGGATGCGGTCACCCTCTTTTTTGAGGTTTTGGAAAAATTTGAGGCTGTCCTTGCGGATGCGCTCGACCCGGGTGGTGAGTTCCTCGATCTCGGCCTCGCTGCGACCCTCGTCGCGCAACATGGCGGGCAGATTCCCTCGCAGATCGGTAAAGACCTTGAACAGGCGTTCAAACATGGCCTTCATTTTCTCAATCCACGGGCGGTCGTTGACGGCCAATTCGGAAATCACCTTCCCGCTCCGGTCGAGAATGCGGCCTTCGGAAATGGCGATGTCTCCCTGAAGCATCTGGCGGAAGAACTCCATGCCGCTCTGTCCGGGAGTGTTTTGATTGTTCCCGTAAATGGCGCGCGAAGCCTGCTGGACCGGTTCCGGTAATTTCAGGAAAATATCCTCGGCCTCGCGCAATGCGAGGTCCATATCCTCCGCATCGGTCTCCCCGGTGCGCTCGCGCCGGATTTCCGACAGGACTTTGATCTGCGAAATGTGGCCGATTTCCTCATCAATCACCAAGTCCGCGTTTTCCGTGTTGGCCCAGAAATCAACGTCCCGGTTCGCCAAAACTCCGGCCGCATTGATCAATAATTTATCGGCCTTGTTGACCTGCAAATCATCTGGGGAATTCTTGTCGAAATACGAAACCACGCCTTGCAAGATCGGGCGGAATCGCATGAGCGATGGCGCGATTTGCTGACGCACCAAGGTTGTCAGGTTTTTTCTGTCTTTGGGGGTCATTCCTGCGGCGCGCGGATCGGCATCGATGCCTTTCAGCACCTCGAAAGTAAATTGATTGATCTCGGCGCTCTGCGCGGCGTCATTGGCATCCACGCTGGCAATGATCGATTGGGGATTTTGCATTCCCCCGGCCTTGGTGAATTCGGAAATGGCGGATTTGAGTTTATCAGATCCCCAACCGCGCAATGTTTCCCGCTTTACAAAGTAATTCGCGAATTTCTCGGCGGCCTGCTGGTTGGCTCCACCCTGGACGAGACTGGCAGCGATTGTTTTGGCAACGACAATTTCTTTTTTTGAAACCAGTTTGCCGCCACGGCCCACGGGAAGCGGCGGAAGGGTTGATTCCTCCGCCGCTCCGCCGGGTGTTAGCGTCCCCGTCCCGATGCCTTGGTCATTTTGACCGGCATTTTCGGAACCTTGGATGCCTTGACCGGCATTTTCGGGGCCTTTTTGCTGGATTTGGTTTTCATTATTGTTTTCACCTCCTTCAAACTGTTTTTTTAGAGCAGAATATTCTTGCTGCTCTGAAAAAGTTAATACTTGTCCTGATTCTGCGCCTACGATTAGCCGCCCATCAGAATCCCTTCGCTCTTCAATGCCCTCGGCTTTTGCCTTGAGCATGTCGTAACGCTGGCGTTGTTTTCTTTCAAAAATTGATTTTTCAGCAGGCGGCAAATTTTCTTTTTCTGTTGAGAGAATTTCCAACCGGCGCGTGGCTTCGTCGCGGATGCTCCCTTGCTGCATGAGCGTGGCAGCCTGTGGAGATGTTTGAGAAAGTTCCGTCAAAATATCGTCCGTAAGCACCGTCTGCCCGCCAACTTTTGCTGTATAAGGCTTGATGGCGTCCTGTTCGGCCTTCGTGAGGCTGTCCATCGGCGCTCCGGAAAGGATTTTCACGGCCGAGGAAAGCGGAGCTTGGCGTTCCGCAGGCGCGCTGCCTATTTCCGCCTGCATCGCGGCGATATTCTCGGGGAGTATCGGTGATGGTGCTGCTTTTGGGTTGCTTGGAACCGTCAACCCGCTTGCCCCATCCTCACCCTGTTCATATTTTGCGCCGCGCAGTCGATTTAATACGGCTGCTCCTCCGCTGGGGATAAAAAATGACACCAACTCGGTAAGCCATTGTTTCCCGTCCGGTGTATTGTTTGCGGCGGCTTGCGCCAATGCATCGCCAAAACCTTGGCCTTGTGTAAGCCGTTCCACAAACTCGCCAAATCCGTGCAATAAATCTCCGACTCGCTCCTCGCCGATCTCCGATAGCAAACTATCCCAGTGCGTGGCCTCTATGAATTTGGAAAATGCCGAAGGCGGTTTGTTCGGGTTTTTTTCCAGCCATTTTCCAAATAAAAACGCTTTGGTAATTTGGTTGCGCAATTTTGGAGGAAGCGCTTTCCCGACAAGTTGCGCCGCAACTTCAAATCCCTTTCCGGTTTCCTCTGTGAAGTTTTCTACAAAATTTTCCCCATACGATCTTGCAACGGCTTCCAATGGGCTTTGGCCGTCCTTCATCAAAAATGAAACCGCACCGTTTGGATCAGTGGCGATTTCTTGAATCTGAGGCATCATCCGTTCTGCCGCCCCAGTGGCAATTCGAGTGGCACTTGCAAAAGGCGTTTGCACTGCTGCGCCAACGGCGGTAGCCGCTCCTTTTACTGCAAGCTGTCCGATTAATTCCTTGGCACTTGCTTTGCCGATAGACTGCACGGCGAGCTTTTGAATTGTTTCCGCCGCTGCTTCGCTTCCCAATTTTTGCAGTAATGTTTTCGCCCCATTAATTGCCCCCGCCTTGCCTGCCGAGAATATTCCTTCGGTTAAAGCAAGCTCCCCGGCAAACGCCGGAAGTGCTGCCACAACCTCGGCAACTCCGCCCCAAAAACTGTGATTGCGCTGTGACTCGTTGGCAAAAGTTGCCAGCCGCACCAAATCTTCACGATTTGCCGTTCCGTTCTGTGCTTTTTGCGCAGCTTGGAAAAGAGGAACCAATTCTCCAAATTCAACAGCGCTTCCCGCCACTGGCAAAAGTTTTAGCGGGCTTTTCAGGTATTTATTCCAGACATCCGATGCCGTTATGTCTTTGCGGGTTTTATCCAACGCATTACGCACCCGTTCCGCTGTCACTGCATCTTCAAATTCTTTCTGGCTGCCGGATAATACGGATTTCTCTCTCGCTTGTATCCAAGCTTCCGCACGCAGCGTGCCTTTTGTTTTGCTGTCCAAGCTCTCATTGGCATCAAGCAAATCTTCTTTTGAAGCGTATTCTGAAACGGCTTCCCGGAATTTTTGTTCCTTGTCTCGTTCAGCTATAAAATCCGGATCATCCCCGTATTGCGCATCAATAGAATCCAATGCACTCGCAATCTGTTTTTTCTCTTCTCCATTTTTCGACCTGGCCAATTCGGATCGCAAATACGCTTCTTGTTTGGATATCGAAGGAAAGGTTTCTTTAATTATGTTGCGCTGATTGGTCCGAAATTCCTGGTCCAACGCCGCATTCGCCGCATCTTTGCCTGGGCCATCCGGCATGGCATCGATAGCCGTTTTTCGTGCGCGGTTTTCGTTGTCCAACGCGTCTAACTTGTCTGCAATCGGAGCCAGTTTTTCATCTTTCCGCATTTCGTCGCGGGATGTTTTTATGGCATGCAATTGTTTTGTTTGTAGGATATTTACATTTTGACTTAGTTGTGCAGCAGCGGAATTTCTGCGCGCTATACGGTCGCCCAACTCTTTGCTGTCCGCCTCGATGGATGCCCGTTCGGCGGCCACCGAGTCCATTTCTTGGAGCGTGATGCCTTTTTGCGTGCGCTCCGCCAATGACGAAGCCCGCTTTTCCAAATCTGCCACAGCGGCCTCGTGCGCGGCATCCTGTTCTTTGATCCATTGCGCTTGCGCATCGACAACCTGTCCGGCTATTTCGGGATCAAGATTCGCCACCTTCTCCGCTTTCTTTTTGCGTCGCTCCTGCAAAAAGGTGGAGAGCGGAGTCTGCTCAAGCCCCATCAAATTTTGCTCCAACTCGTATTTGCGCCCTTCCAGCTTGGTCCTTTCATCATCTGCAGCGAGCAGCGATTGCTTTTCGGAAAGCATCGAAGAGCGGAAATTTTCCGCCTCCTGCCATTTTTTCTTCGCGGCTTCGGTGGCCTCGATATTTACTCCGCCGAACATCCCTTTTACTTGCGCTGGCGGTGGTGCTGCTTGAGAAAGCCCGCTTAATTCAGATTCCACTTTCTGCCTGGCCTCGGGACTCAGCCGGTTTTGACGAGCCGGGTCGCGCAAACTCAACGAAATCTCATCCCGCTCACGCTTGAGAGTAGTTTTTTCCCGATCAAAAAGCGCTTTTGCGCTGGCTCGAACTACGCGGCCATCAGTTGAATTGATTCCCTCTTCAGGATCGATCGGTTGCCATGGTTGAAATTTTGTTTTCCGATAAATGAATTTGTCTTCGGGGTAGTCTGGGTTGGGTCCAATGTCTGCATTTGCATCAGGATCGGCGATGCGCTCGCTTTGTGTCCCCTGCTCGTTCTGGATAACTTGAAATGGGCGACCTTGATCATCGTAGCGAACCGGACTTGTGCGCTTTGTAAACGCCTGTTCTCCGGTTTGTGGATTTACCCTGGCTTGAGCTACGCCATCAGCATCGTAATTAAACTGCGCCCCAGTCGCTGCGCTGATTTTTCGTGCTTCAGCATTGTGCGCTTTGCGAGCTTTTTCAAACTCGGCTTTTTGGGCCTTGGCTTCTTGTTCCGCCTCCCATTGACGGCTGCGTTCCACCCACTCATTTACCCGATCAATGTCATCTTGAAACCTTTCCGGATTACCGCTTAATTTTGGCTTTTTGGGAGGAACAGGCGCAGCCTCAACCATTGGCCGCTGCGGCGGCTCTGGCATCGTTGCAAAATCATCGTTTGATATGGGGCTGGGTTCTGTTCCTGCATCTGTGTTATCTTCAGCGGGGCTAATTGATGCAACGCTCTTTTCTTCTTCAGGAAATTCAGCCATATCAGTTAATCATAGGGTTGTTGCCGTTAGCTTTTTTTTGCGCGGCCAATCTTGGCGCAACAATCGGTTTGGTAGGATTTGCAGAACTTGGGTTGACCCTTGTTACAGTAGGAGCGCCGCCAACAGTCGTGCCTTCATATGTCGGCCTAACCGGAGTTGGTCTTCCGGCATTTGGGTTTATGAGGCGGGTATTTTGTATGGCTCCCGCAACGGCTTTTGCGCCGGCAACAGTTCCAGACGCGACATTCGACGCCACTTGTCCAGGCACATTGACCATTGTGGGAACATTGTTCCCCGCTTGCAACCGCTGCAAATTAGCGTTTTGAGCCGTGGCCGATGGCCGTGGGATATTTTGTTGAGACTGATTAAAACTGACAATCGCTGCCGAGGCGTTTGGGTCTGCAGCTGGGGCAGGTTGAGGCATAAGCGGAACCTGTGATCCCGATGCACTCAAGGACGAAGGATTAAAATTAGGATTAACAATTTTTGGGGTTGACGAAACTTGAGGCATAGGCCCCATGGCTTGCGCTGATTGCGCTCCCATTTGTTGATCGATTGCGCTTGAAGGGTTGTAAGCAGGAGCACCCGATGATTGAGGCATGCTTGATTGCGCTTGCTGAGTTGCCCGAGACACCATTTTTGCCCCTCGCGCATCTTGGATTGACGCATACGCGGCGTCCCCTTCAGGAGTTGCCCTGGTGTAGCTGGCGGTTTGGCCATTGGCTCCGGTCGTTTCTGCATAATTCAAATTCCCCGGACGGCCCAGCCCGTTCATTCGCATCTCTGACATACGCCGATTAGGGTCTTGGGCTACTGCAAGTTGCTTCTGATCAGCTATTGCCTTTTTTGCAATAGCCGCATCCCTAACAGGCTTAACTAACCGGTCTCTTTTTTCATACTGAGCCTTATCATCTTGAGCAAATTTCTCCGCCCGTCCCATCCGCTGCGCGTATGCTTCAGTGCCAGGCTTAAACTGATCTCGAAATGCTTGCCGCCTGCTTTCATCTGATCCTTCGTCTTTAGGCTTCCCATCCAACCCTCGGTGAACGATTTCTTTTGGATTTTCTTGCCTCAGTTTCCGTTTGTAGCTTTCTGGCAATTTTGCTTGAACAGCCAGTGTCTGCGCTTTCTTGTAGTCGTTTTCAATAGCCCTGTCTTGAGCAGTCATGTTCGCATATTGCTTTGCAGCAGAAGCAATATCAGCGTTCATTTGAGGGCCCTGTTCTTTGTCAGTTAATACGGGCTTTTTTCCTGATGCAGATTGGCCTGCGCCGGGGGAGGTGTTCGGCTGAGTTGGTTTTTGTGGAGCGTATCCTGGATCTTCTGTCTGCAGGTCAGAGAATTCTTCTTCGGTGCTATTGAGTGTGAATGCCATAGTTGAGTCGGTGGGTTGCTTCGCAACTAATCTTGCCACCTCAAGCTGTCAAGAAGTTTTTCGCTGTCACCATTTCATTGCCAACATTCCGCTCTTTGTATCCATCGCTTCCAGCAACGCCACATCCCGAGGCATGAAGTCGGGACAGACAAAGCATACTCGGTCGCACTCCCGATATTGTAGAGGCCAATGGCCGCGCTCATCACATCGTCGTCGTGCCCGCTTCCAGCTTCCATGCGTCCACCTTTGTCAACAAAATCAGCTAACTCTGTCGCCATATTTGGACACCGGATTTCCACGGCCTTGTTTCGCAATAACTCGTGCATGTGCCAAATGATCGTCGCTCTCACTCCTTTGTATTCCGCGCTATCTGTCGTCCTCCACCCATCCCATGCCCGCTCAGTTCCGCTGTGCGGATCGCGCTCCCGCCGTTGCCAAATCGGGGGACATGGCCCGCTATCCATCATCCGCAGCGCCGTAATGAACGACATGCCCGAGTTGTTCATTTCGGGAATGATCATGCAATTCCCGTAATACCATGATAGCGCCCGAACCAATCTCGCAAACGGGATCATGGGCATCCGGTTTGGCGGACGCACCCTTGCCGCCAGCTTAATCGGCCACAACACGCCTCGCTCGTCCAGATACTCGTCACGCCATACCAATGCCGAGTGGGCATCTGGGTTGTCGCCCTTTGTCTGGTCTTCCCCCTCGGCCAAGTCCGCCGAGATCAAATACCGACAGCCCACCTTCGGGGCTTCCCATCTCCACACGGTTGCTGCGTCCAATGTAGTCGGCCTCCATGTCGCCCGCCCATTCTGGTCGTTGACATCGCCGTGCGTTGGGCCTTCTCGACAAAGCAACTGAATGTGAGTCATTCCGTCCTCGTCGAACACCTGCCGACCGCTTGCGAGGAAGCACGACTTTGGATCAGCCGGATGCTCCTCGTCAAAAATCCTCACGCTCCCTCGGCACTTGGTTTTGATCGTCAGCCTTCGCCATGCCAGCTGCTCCCATACATCGGCGTCCTCCACCTCCGTCCCGAGGCGCTGCCCAACCGGCCCGTCGTTCCCATACAGGTCAATCAGCTTTTGCTCGCCTCGATACCAACTCTCAGCATCCAAGCTGTCGCGGATTTCCCGCTTCTGGTCTGCGGTCAAACGAACTACGCTCTCGTCAAATTCATACCAGGCGGCGAACACCCGCACGAACAGCCGGTCACGCAATCCGCTTGGTGGTTGGTCTGGGCATACCGCTTCCCATCCCCTCCAATACTCATTCCCATCAGGACACTCCGCCTTTGTGGGCCAGCGCGCTGCCTCCCATGTCTGTGCGAACGGCTCGCCTGCACCGAACGGCGTTGACTCCCAAAAGACCGTGTTGAAGCCAGAATCCGGCACGGCATTCATCGAGGCATCCATTGCCTCCTCCGGGCTTTCCCAGTGCGCCACCTCTGTGCCGTGGATGAACTGCGGCGTCATACCGCGCGCCGTGGCTTTCCCTCTTGCCGTAGCTTGCAGGAGCAACGACCCGTGGGGGAATCGCATCCGCTCGCTTGTCGCCTCGGGCTTGCTGCCCCAATGTTTCCGGAATCCATCGTTGTCCGCAAAGTTCTGCATCATCCGGTAAACGACATCAGCTGTTTCCAGCTTGTCTCCGATGACAACCCCTTGGTGTGCGAAGTTCTGCATCTGCGCGTAGTGGATCGCGGCCACCATCGTCGAGAATCCCCGCTTACGAGGCTTGAGGCCGATTGCTCGAAGCGGCTGCTGTTCCAAGAGCCGTTGCACATACAGCGCATTTATACGGCGTTGCAGCACATTCATGCGCGGAGTTACTTGTTTGCCGGAGGCGTCGCGAATCCGCCCGAATGTTTCAAACCATGCGCCTGGGTTCGAGCGCACCATGTCGTTCATGTCCATGATTCATGGTTGCCGTGGCAGGCTTTCGCTGTCAAATTGTTTCAGGCTTCATCATGGCATGGGCCGTTCCGGTGCTGCATCCAAGAATTGCCGCAAGCTCCTTGACTGTCCCTCGGTGGGCTTGGGCCATTGCAATCTCGGCTGCCGTCCATGCCCTGCGCTTCCGCCCCAATGCGCTTCCTCGTGCCACAGCCGCCTTGAGTCCGGCTTTTGTGCGTTCTCGGATCATCTCCCGCTCGAACTCCGCCACGGCCATGAGCACATGCATCTGCAACCGGCCAGCCGGATTGCTCTCGGTCGTGTCTATGCCCTGCGTGGTGACAACGAGGGCCGTCTTGTGTGCGTCCATCTCGGCAATGATCTGTGCCAAGTGAGGCAGGCTGCGCCCAAGGCGGTCGAGCTTTGCCACAAGAACCGCGTCGAACTGGTGTTTGCGCACTCCCTTCATCAACGCATCCAGGCCGATACGGGCGGTCTTGGCTCCGCTGATGACATCGCTGAACTCGGTGATGCTATCCCATCCCCGCCGGCGGCAGTAGTCGAGCAATTCCAGCCTTTGAGGCTCGGTAGTTTGGTCGTCGGTGCTGACGCGGTAGTAGGTCGCAATTCTCATAGGGCCTCCTGCGTGGCGATTTTTCGCGTTTGATGAGCCGTTCCGGTATCCATGCCTTGCCAGCCAATAAAAACTCGCTGGCGAGTCACCTGATTGCGGCGCTGGCCTGTTTTGTAGTCGGGGTTGGTTTTATTTTTCATGGTTGGCTGTATGAACGAGCAAACCGGCAGTCAACCGGTTATTCAATAATCGTTCGATTCTTGAACGCTACTTTTCCGGCTCCGGCTCTCCAGTGATTTCGGCCTCGAAAATAGAGGGGGATTTTTGAACGCCCATCCGGCCCAGCATCCGCATGGCTTCAGGCGAGGCTTTGATTCGCTCGATGACGCTCTCACCGCTCTCGAAATTCGCCTGCACAGAAATCTCGCGCTTCACCGGCAATCCCTCGTGGTAGGCTCGCCGC
>Ga0209085_1000382_pt1 | contig 32884 bp, 25 predicted proteins | sample C_131016_EF_Meta_FD_187310 | JGI IMG/M metagenome (GOLD analysis project Ga0209085, IMG submission 187310) | Freshwater microbial communities from Lake Croche, Canada to study carbon cycling - C_131016_EF_MetaG (SPAdes) (version 2) | ecosystem: Environmental > Aquatic > Freshwater > Lake...
ATCATCGCCTCAATGGCAATGCGACCAAAACTCTCGTAGTACGAGGGCATCAGGAGAATACGGGTCTTCTTGAGGATGTTACGAATATCATCGTCAAAGGGAATCCATTTCACGTTGGAGGGTGCGGGAGGCACACGGAGTTCTCCATAGTACGGAAGAACACCCAAGAACTTTCGGTCGGGCATCGCCTTCGCCATCTCAATAAACTGAAGCACACCCTTGTTGAGATTTGCATTCACAAGAGTGATGTACTCGCCCTGGAAGGGTTCGTTGATGACAATCTGATTGCGATGCATGATGGGACGCACAGTCTCGGTACGTACAATGGACGGCGGGAAGGGTTTGATGTTGTTGTAGTAATTTGCCTGCATCGTCTTGTTCACGAAGAAGAGCATCTCGTTCCAGCGCCCATCGACACGCCCCGTGATTGCCGTGTAGTTCCCGTCAAAGTGGCAGGTCGCGATGATTGGTCGATAGTACCCCCGCGAGTTAATCCGACGAACCTCGGGAAGGATGGGCGAGTGGGGCGTAATCCACACCTCACTCGTATCGAGATAGTTTGTTGCGGCAGTGTAGTGCAAGAATCGGAACCCTCGGTAGATATCTCCGTTATACCCCTCCTTAGGTTTCTGAATAATCAGAAAGACGATCGAGTGACCGCGCTTCTGAAGCTCTGTGGCAAGATCGACATCGTGCAGGAACGCCCCACACAGGTCGGGCATCCGATTGGCGAAAAAGATGATTTTCATTTCACGTATCGTAATTATATTCAGGCATCAACACGTTTTGTCTGGATCAACCGAGTGGCATCCCCACCGCGCGTCCAGTCATAGATCCAGTTCGAGGGGTTCGAGTGCTCCGACGACTTTTGCGGAATCAAAGGATCGAAGAAGTTCGGGATCGCCTTATCCATGATCGTGTTCGCCTCCTTGCGGTTGCGAGGGGGTGCCGAGAAGATGAGGGAGGACTCATCAGCAACCGCCTGGGGGTCTCCACCGCCCAGGTGAGGGGTCGTGGCGAAGGGGCGAGACCACAGCTGGTGCTTGCCCTTGTGACGCCACGCACCGGGCATACCCCAGCGAAGCTCCGTATTCTCATCCACCTTGCACCCGCCGCCGCCGGCCGAGCCAAAGCCTCCGCGGGCAATCATGCCTGGCTGATCCGCCATCGCAACGGCGGGGTTCAACGTGTCCGAGCATCCCGCTGTAATGGACGCCGTCTGGCGTGTCAGACCCTCGTTGTTGGCAAAGGTCTTGGTTGCCTCGTCATACTTGTCCGAGACGATCCGAGTGGGTGCATAGAACCAGTCCAGCGTGTTCGTGGTCGACATATTATATACAAACCCAGATTTAATCGTAGAAAACGAACAGTCTCTCTGCTGACTAGAGTGTAAGTACTGATACCATGAATGCCATTCTGCAACCCTGCGATTGGTACGAGCATGATGTGTACGAGCGCGAGACAAAACGCCAACGCTATGTCGTCGATGCCTTTGGGCGAACGTCCTCGGGCAAGGTCGCCTGTGTTCGCATCACGGGATTTCAACCGTACTTCTACGTCCAGAGCGAGAAGAAGCCGCACCCCGCGGCGATTCTTGAGACCAAGTACGACGTGATGGCGGGATTTAGCGGTCTTTCGACGGTGAAGGTGTGGAAGGTCGTCTGCGACACCAAGTCCGAGTTCTCCGAGCTGGCGAGGAAGGTGGGCGGCACCTTGTATGAGAGCAATCTGCCACCCTTCCTTCGGATGTTTCATCACCGGCACCTCGGTCCTGCCTCCCCCTTCCGGTTTCGGGCGTCGATGTACGACACTCCCGAGACTCTTCACGTCGACGAGTTCTACATCTGCGACGTCTCGACCATCGACCCTGTGGATGCCAACATCCCCATGAAGGTGGCGTGTTATGACTTGGAGATGTACTCGGCGTCCGGTATGTTTCCCCAGGCAAAGAAGGGCGATCCCATCGTTCAGATTGGTATCTCGTATCGCTGGTCGACGGACATGCTGACCCCTATCCGCAAGCGAGTCTTCGTCGTAGGAACGGTCGACAAGTCGGATGACCCCGAGGTCCAGTTCGTGGGGTGCCGCACAGAGGAGGACATGCTCCGGGCGTTTGACACGGAGATTCAGGTGGAGAACCCCGACGTGATGTGTGGATACAACACCTTTGGGTTCGACGATGCATACATTGAGGACCGCTGCCACGAGCTAGGTATCGCGGACGAGATTCAGCTGGGTCGGTGTGCGATGAAGATGAAGAAGGGCGATATGTGGATGACGCGGTTCTCCGAGACCAAGCGGTTCGAGCTCGCCTCGGGTAAGTACGATCTCCGCTACCTCTGTATCCGCGGTCGTCTCGGGTTGGATCTGCTCCTCAACATGCGCCGCGAGCACAGCCTCGACAGCTTCAAGCTCGACAGCGTGGCGTCTGTCTTCCTCCGCGACAAGGTGCTGGGGTACTCCAAGCGAGTCGTGACAACCAAGAGCACGCGCGGTATGCGCGTCGGCAACTACGTCCGCTTCGAGGTCGTCGGCAACAGCAGCGATCCGTATCGCGAGGGCGAGAAGTACGTGGTGACCGAGGTCACAAAGACGACGTTTACGATCGACACGAACGAGGACTTGTTCGACGACCTGCCCGAGTCACAGCGCAAGACGCTCGAGTGGACCTTCTCGAAGGACGACGTTGAGCCCCACGAGTTGTTCGACCTCCATGCCATCGGTGGTCCGACGGGTCGTGCACGGATTGCCAAGTACTGTATTCAGGACTGCGACCTCGTCCTGACCCTGATGGCAAAGCTGGATACGCTCGTCAATGCCCGCGGAATGTCGGACGTCTGCAAGGTGCCGATGGAGTACGTCCTGCGCCGCGGTCAGGGCATCAAGATCTTCAGTGCGGTTGTGTACTATGCCTCACAGAGGAACCAGATCATTCAGGTTCAGCATGCCATCGGCGATGACGACGGGGGATACGAGGGTGCGATCGTCATCTCTCCCAAGATCGGCATGTACCTGGACCAGCCCATCTCCGTCCTGGACTTCAACTCCCTGTATCCGACGAACATGATTGCCTGGAACATCTCGCCCGACTCGCTGGTCGCGGTTCGGGTCTATGACAGCGACGGCAATCTGGTCCGTAACGAGTGCGAGCCACCCATCGACGCTGAGGCCTTCAAGAAGAAGCTGGCCGAGGTCGAAGAGCGGTTCACTGTCGAGTCTGTGACCTACGACAATAAGGATGACAATGGAGTCATCACGGGAGAGACGCGGTGCTACTACGTCCAGAAGGACGACACGCAACCGATGACCGAGGGTGTGATCCCGAAGACACTCGACATTCTACTCAAGAAGCGAAAGGAGTTCAAAGAAAAGATGGAGGACAAACAATATGACGAGGCTCAACGATCTGTTTACAACGGTCTCCAGCTTGCTTACAAGGTCGTTGCAAACTCCGTCTACGGCCAGACAGGATCCCGCACCAGTCCCATCCGAAAACTCTGCGTTGCCGCCTGCACCACCGCTGCAGGACGTAAGGCCCTGGGGATCGCCAAGCATGTCGTGGAAACAGAGTTTGGGGCAGAGGTCATCTACGGTGACACCGACTCCATCTTTGTTAAATTCCCTACCACCGACCTATCAGAGTCTATCCGACTTGGCATCGCCTCTGGCAAGTCCATCACGGCCCAGTGTCGGCGACCGTATAAGATCGCTTATGAGAAGACGTTCTACCCGTTCATCCTCTTCTGTCGCAAACGGTACGTTGGCATGAAGTACGAGGAAGACCCGAGCCCAGCGAAGGCCAAGCGGGTGTCGATGGGTATCGTCCTCAAGCGTCGCGACAATGCACCGATCGTGAAGGATGTCTTTGGAGGCGCCCTGGATATCCTGATGAAGGAGCGGGATGTCAAGAAGGCCCAGCAGTTTACCAATCAGATGCTGTTGAAGGTGTTGAATAACGAGGTGCCTCTGGAAAAGTTCATCATCACCAAGTCCCTGCGTGACGACTACAAGAATCCTACGCAGATCGCTCACCGAGTGCTCGCCGATCGTATGGAGTCCCGTGATGCGGGTACGGCGCCCAAGGTCGGGGATCGTCTGGCCTTCATCTATGTGGCCGAGAACAAGGCCAAGTCCAAGCAGGGTGACCGTATCGAAGAGGTGGGGTATGTCCGCGAGAAGGGCCTCCACCCCGACACCGAGTTCTACATCACCAACCAGATCCAGAACCCGGTCGCGCAGTTGTTCGCGCTGTGTATTCAGGATCTGGACGGATATGTCCCACCTCGCAAACCGTCCTACGGAACGCTCATGGAAACCATGATGGAGAAGCACCACGATGAGGAGAAGGCCACGATTGCTGTTCTTGACAAGAAGGAAAAGCAACTAGAGTCCATCATGTTTCTCGGCAGTCCCGCACTCTCCAAGATTGTGCGGAGCAGGGTGCGGGGACCAATGGATGCCTTCGTGGGTCGGAAATAGTTTTCGCAACACGTCTCTCCTAGAACATATGGACGAGGACGAGATCGAGCACGATATCCAAAACGAGGAGGACTACTCTATCCTGCTCGCCGTACGCGACATGCTGCGGAACACGCGAGAGTTGTATCGGACGATTCGGTTTGTACTGCCAGGCACTCAGCGCGGGGAAGCGATCATTGCAAACGAGATAACCAATCGACAGATCCTGAGTGTCCTTCGGGCACAGATGGCCGCAAACCAAGCTGTTCGGTACACGGTGAATATCCCTCTCGGGAACATGGCCGCCAACATGCCTCTCGTCGATCCGGCAGGATCTCGTTGGGAGGATCCTGTTCCTATCATCCCGACGGTGGAGCAACTTGCCGCTGGTACAGAACACAGCGTGCAGGCTCCCGAGAACACGACCTGTTCGATCTGTCAGGAAGGGCTGACCCGCGGCGTGCGACTTCGCCACTGCGGTCACTTTTTCCATGCCGACTGTATCGGTCAGTGGTTCACGATGAGCCCGCGGTGCCCGATGTGTCGTCACGACATCCGCGGAGCGGACGCGGATTCGAGTTCAGACCGGTCTGAGGTTGTCAACAGCCGGCTGGAAACTCTTTTACGTACTGCTCTGGGACATATAGATAACCTCGATAATGATCGTCGCATGCACCCCGACTAGGAATAGGGGGTGGACGCGCGAGTTCTCGGTGAGTTGTATGAAGGCACAAACTCGTCAACCCGATCTGTGGGTCGTGGTCGATAATTCTTCGGATCCGAATGACACCTGGATTGGCGTTGGGAAGGATCACCCCCACGTCTTGTACGATCGCGTGGAAGAACCGCATACGATTGGGTGGATGCGGAATCGATGCCTGGACCTCGCCTTGAAGGCGGGGGCAGAGTACATCGTCTTCTGGGACGACGACGACTATTATCCTCCTCGACGGATCCACGACGCTATCGCTGCGCTCGAGGCACATCCCAAGGCAGAGATTGCGGGAAGCTCGAAGATGTACTTGCTCGTCCTTCCCGAGAACACTCTGATGACGGTGGGTCCCTATGGTGACAATCACTGCACGGGAGCAACGATGGTGGTGCGTCGTCGCTACGCGGAAGCGAACCGATTCGATCCCGAAAAGGAGAAGGGTGAGGAGCTCTCGTTCACAAACGGGTGGACGGCGCTGGTCGTTCAGGTCAACATGGAGACGGCCATCGTTGCCATGGGGCATCGTCGGAACACCGTAAACAAGTCACAGGTCGTTCGTAGCCCGAAGATCTTTGCGGCCGAGTCCGTGAATACTGTTAATGGGAAGCAGGTGTTCCATGCGCGATGGCCCGTTCAATGGGATCTATTTCGACGGACATTTTCTGTTTGAGGACGCACAACACCTCGGGCGTACAATCGTTCGGTAGAGTGATGGTCGGTAAGGTGTCGGAGAGTCCATATTGCAGGCACTGGAAGATGCGCCGTACATCATGCTTGAACTGGCGGGCGAGGAGTTGAACGTCTTTCCCAGGGAATAGTGCCACTAAGTCGGCCGGTTTGGGTGGATAACACCGAATCTTAGTAATTGTTTCATTCATCTTGAAGACACGCGGGACCTCATTGCAGGTCATGAGGATGGGTATCTTCCGATCCTCGGACTTGATCCATTCAGACAACTTGCGCTGGGCGTGGGGGTCTGATCCATCCACCTCATCCAAAATCAAACACACAGGTTTCCTATGCCCTTGAGCGAAGGCTAGGATACTTCGTGTATGGCGGGCAGACTGCATGAGTTGCTCGACGTCAGCGAAACTACGCAAGGACTGACTGGCATTCACTTCCAGAGGGTCAAACTCACAGGTCCGCGTCGCAGCCAGGACCATGGTCGTCTTCCCGATACCCGGAGGACCGTGGAGGAGAAGGACCTTGTTGTACGGCTTGGTGGCGAGATAGCTACGTATGGCTTGCTTTGTTTCTGTATGCCCGACCACGCCGTCAAGATATTCAGGGCGACGCGTCTCGCTCCACATACCTTGTCTTCGTAGGGTCACAGAAAATGCTTACTCGCAAACTAGACAATGGATGTCCCGAGACATATTCTGAAACTCTTGTTTACGGACTCCACCTTCCCCCTCATCCAACACCATGTGGATTCGTTCGATGACTTCCTGGACGTGGGTGTCCCCGAGTTCCTTCGTGCCTTGAACTCCGATCGCCCTTTCGAGTTGGAACTTCGCGATGGGCGCTTCATTCGCGTCTTTGTGGGTGGGAAGGACAGCAAGAACATCCGTTATACCTCGCCCGTTGAGGAGCTGGGCGGCGCCATTATCGTGCCTCACGCCTGCCGCCTGGATAATCGCACCTATGCCCTCAGTCTTCGCGCGGACATTGATATCGAGTACTCCTTTCCCGACAAGACCTCGCAGGTGAAGACTTTCAAGGATGTCCTCATCGGCCAGATTCCTCTCATGCTCCGGACTCGTCTGTGCTACCTCTCGGGAATCGACGGATACACCATCGGTGAGTGCAAGTTCGAGTTGGGTGGGTACTTTGTCATCGACGGCGCGGAGAAGGTCCTCCTGACCCAGGAGCTTCTCGGGAACAACCTCTTTTATGCGGGTACACGGAAGCGCCAGCGGCCCAAGGGATCGATGAAGACTCTGATGGAGAAGGAGGAACCTGTGGATACGAGTCTTGACAAGAAGACGTCCTACGAGGAAGCGACAGAGGTCTACAGTGCGATCCGCACCATTTCCGAGGACGGCTCGCGGGGTCCGTACTCCCACTTCCTGGTCTTGCCGGCGGAGACCATCGGGTCGACAAAGGAGGGCGCGTACACGGCCGATGACCTCAACGAGGATGCCGAGGCGAACCTGGGACGCGACAACCGCCTGGTCGTGATCCAACTACCCGGCTACCAGCAACCGGTCCCTTTCTTCAGCGTCTTCCGTGCTCTGGGCGTGACGTCCGATCGGGATGTGTATGACCTCGTGTTGGCGGGTGTGCCCGACAAGGATCGCACAGTCTACGATGAGATTCTGTACCAGCTCCTGCTCTCACACGACAAGTTCATCGAGAAGGCTCGGGTCACCGACTTGGATGTTCTGGCGACCTACACACGCAGCAAATCCAGATTTGAGGTTGTCACGAATCTGCACGAGACCCTGTTCTCCTTCGTGGACTTCAAGACGGAGGATGCCGGTGCCCTGTTCCGTCACAAGGCCTACCTGCTAGCCCACATGCTGAAACTCGCCATCGATGTGGACCTCGGACGCCGCCAGCCGTCGGATCGCGACAACATGCAGTTCAAGCGGATGAAGACCTCTGGCGTCCTGATGTTTGAGGAGTTCCGTCGGATCTTCCGTGAAATCGGGCAGTCCATGTTGCTGGATATGGATAAGCGCGTCCAGTACGAGGCCTCGAACTTTCGCGACAAGAACCTCGTCAACCTCATTGAGCCAGAGAACCTGGGACGCTACTGGCGCGGATACCGGATGCTGAACGAGTACATCTCGTCCTTCAAGGGATCCTGGGGTGGTCGGGTCGGAATCGCTCAGGAACTGGCTCGGCCCAGTTACCTGGCGGTCATTCACCAACTCCGCAAGACAGATCTGCAAATCGACAAGTCCACCAGCACAGCACCGCCGCGGCGGCTGTACGCCTCGCAGTTCGGTATCATGTGCCCTGTGGATTCCCCCGACGGATCCGACATTGGATACAAGAAGGCGTTCTCGCTGCTTGCTCGGGTCTCGACGGCATTCCCGGAATCTGTGGTTATCTCCACCCTGATGGCGACTGGTATGATTCGGCGACTGGAGGACATTCACCCCTCCACCTGGGTGCCCTCGTGGACGCGGGTGTACATAAATTCAAATTTGATAGGAGTGTGTTTTGGCAATATGGAGGTCGTCCACCGGACCATGGTCAAGGCGCGTCGGTCGGGTGTGCTTCGGTACGATGTATCCTTGGCCTGGGCGCGGGTGGCGAATGAGTACCGTATCTTCTGTGATGCCGGCCGTCCCGTTCGGCCTGTCTATCGCCCGGGTGTCACGGAGGACGCCGTTCGTGCGGCCCGCTCATGGAAGGACGTCCTGTCTCTCGTCGACTACATCGATGCCTCGGAGACAGACTCCCTGAAGTTGTCCTTCACACCCTTTGACCCGGAGTTGCCCTCGGAGATTCATATGTCCTTCACCCTGTCCGCCGCCGCCAATCTGGTGCCCTATTCGGACCACAACCCCGGACCCCGTAATGCCTTCTCGATCGCCCAGCAGAAGCAGGCAGCCTCGATCTACCACACGAACTACAACAAGCGCTTCGATACGATTTCGATGATGGCAGCGAACCCCCAGCGCCCTCTCTCGCAGACCTGGTTGTACTCGGAGATGATGGGTGCGGGTGGATGCCTGGGATACGGTGAGAATGCACTGGTGGCGGTCACGATGTACGGTGGTCACAATCAGGAGGACTCGGTGATTATGAACGGCAGTGCTCTCCGGCGGGGCATGTACCAGACGATGTACTATCACAGTTACAGTGTCGAGGAGGAAGTACTGGAGATGGGGTCCAAGTACAATGCGGAGGACAAGACCGTGACACGGGAGGTCACACTCTCCACGAAGATCGCAAACCCCCTCAAGAACGAGTCGGTCCGTCGCCAGGAGGGAATGGACTACTCAATGCTGGATCCCGATGGCGTGATTCGGGCGGACACGATCATCACTGAGAACACGGTGTTGGTAGGTATCCTCTCTCCGATTCTTGGGCCGACAGGGGGCATCACTGGATACCGCGATATCTCGATGACCCCGAAGAAGGGGCAGCATGGACGTATTGATGCAGTCTATCGCTTTCATACCCCGGACGGTCTGCTGGGTATCAAGATCCGTATTGTCGAGAACCGCTTCCCAGTCATTGGCGACAAGATGGCGTCGCGTCACAGTCAGAAGGGCACGGTGGGTATGATCTACGATGAGTCTGATATGCCCTTTACGTCCACGGGCGTGCGCCCCGATATCATCTTCAACCCCCACGGAATCCCGACGCGTATGACGGTCGGTCAGTTCTTGGAGGCGGCCTCGAATAAGCTGGGCGTGGAACTGGGTGCTCTGGTGGATGCCACACCCTTTACTGTCTCGAATCGGATGGGCGAACTCCGTGTGGCACTGATAAACCGGGGATTCCATCCGTACGGGCACGAGGTCCTCTACAATGGCATGACGGGCGAGATGATGCACACGGATCTCTTCATGGGACCCATCTACTACCAGCGTCTCAAGCACATGGTGGAGGACAAGATCAACTATCGTGACACGGGTCCGAAGAAGTTGCTGACCCATCAGCCGACACAGGGGCGCGGAGATGGCGGTGGTCTGCGTATTGGAGAGATGGAGCGCGATGCCCTCGTCTCGCACGGAATGTCGAAGTTCTTGACGGAGTCCATGATGGAACGTTCCGACAAGACCACGGTTCAATTTGATCGGGAGGCGGGGCGGATTGATACCTCGCGTGATTTGCTGTCCTTGCCGTATTCGATGGCCTTGTTCTCCCAGGAATTGGAGGCGATGCATATTACTGCGCGTGTTGAGACAGAGTGATAGCAAAGGGGATCACCTTGTGATGCAGACGACTGATCCACTCCAAAAACAAGAGGTTGGCGCCAAGAGTGCTGATGAGAGTCACGGTAAAGACTCCAATCTCTTTCGTGGGTTCGATATGGAACAACTCAAGAATGGGATCGACAAAACTTGTCGAGTCACCGATGAGTTTCTGTTCGACCTTCGAACTGATACATCCATTGAAGACAAGGTGCTGAATCCACACCAGAGCAACCAAGAACAAGACAAGAGTCTGCAACCAGAAGGCTGGATAAATCAAATGCGAAAACGCAACCAGGAAGATCAGCGCATACCCCGAACAGAAATGGAAGAATCGAAGGATTCGCCCTTTTTGTACGTCGTCGTCTTCCCAGAACAGAATCTTGTGTGTCGCCCACTCCCACTGTTCGACACCCCACGCCTCCATAGTCTACTCTGAGTATTGAAGAGAGTATTTCAAACACAGGACTACCCATGCGGCTGCCATTGCATGAGGAACCGCGTATGTCGTGTCCTCGTGTGTCTCGTCATAATTCGTCCCAAAGAGATGATCGACGATGTCGGGACCATAGTTGACTCGTGTGTCTGCATGGTGACGCCCGTGTGTGTCCGAACCAAGAATCGAGTACTGGATCATATGAATCGAGATCCACATCAGGGAGGTCAACAAGACAACGCTCACCGGGATGAGATGGAGACCCGTCACCCACTGAATCCAAATCGGAAGCACGATCCAAAAGAATGCCTCCCATGCCGTCTCGACGACCAGTTCGAGAGTACGGTTAGAAATAGGTTTGGGTACGCCGTGGTGCCCCCATATGTGAAAGACAGGACGTAGCAGCAAGGAGTCGCGGGGTATCATATGCAAGAAGCGATGCGACCCGTACAACCACAACGGCATACAGATCAGACCCGACAACAGATACGACAGGTCGCAGGGTCGAGTCAGGATATAGGCAAATAGGGTGAAGACCGTCCCCATCAGAAAGTGACCGTTACGGAGTACATCATCGAGTCTCCTCCATGCCTCGGCAAACATTGTAAGGTCGGATGAAAATATCGACGAATCCAGAACTTTTCATCTTGCCTTATTTACAGGTAACAAACATGGATGAGGGTAGTGAGATGTCTGACCGTCTTTACGTCACAACCCGAAAGGGCGCGCGTGAACCCGTTTCGTTCGACAAGATCCTGAAGCGGATCCAGGGACTGGCGGACGGACTCGATCACGTGAATCCCGACATGGTGGCGCAAAAGGTCTGCACGCAGATCTCCGACGGTATCAAGACCTCCGAGCTCGACGAGTTTGCTGCCGAGACGTGTGCGATGATGCAGGCGCGTCATCACCCGAACTATGGTCTCCTGGCTGCGCGTATTGTGATTGATAACCACCAGAAGAACACCCCGACCACGCTGTATGAGTGTGTGGGGAAGCTCGGTGCCGATGACCTGGTGAATGACGAGTATGTTCGCCTGGTTCTCTCGGAGGAGTATGACTACGAGCAGTTCATCGACTACAAGCGGGATTTTGCCTTTGATTACTTTGGGTTCAAGACCCTGGAGAAGGGCTACCTGCTCCGACTGCGCGATGGTCGTGCCTGTGAGCGCGCCCAGCACATGTGGATGCGCGTGGCGATCCAGTTGCACGGCAACAAGATGAATCGCGTGAAGGAGACCTACGATGCCCTGTCGCTGGGGTACTTCATCCACGCGACGCCGACACTCTTCAATGCGGGCACGAAGACGCCTCAGCTCTCCTCGTGCTTCCTGCTGACGATGGACGACGACTCCATCAAGGGCATCTACAAGACGCTGGGCGATTGCGCGCAGATCTCTAAGTGGGCGGGCGGGATTGGTCTAGCAATCCACGATATCCGTGCGCGCGACTCCCACATCAAGGGGACGAACGGCAAGTCCACGGGTATTGTGCCGATGTTGAAGGTCTTTAACGACACGGCCAAGTACGTGAACCAGGGCGGCAAGCGCAATGGGTCGTTCGCTATCTACCTCGAGCCGTGGCACGCAGACATCGAGGACTTCCTGCGCCTCAAGCTGAATACGGGTGCCGAGGAGGAGCGGGCGCGTGATCTGTTCTACGGTCTGTGGATCTCGGATCTATTCATGAAGCGCGTGGAGCAGGATGGGGTCTGGTCGCTGATGTCCCCCGACCAGTGCCCTGGCCTCGCCGATTGCTGGGGGTCTGCCTTTGAGTCTCTCTACACGGGCTACGAGGCGGCGGGCAAGTACATGCGCCAGGTCTCGGCCAAGAAGCTGTGGGGTATGATTCTGGATGCGCAGATCCAGACGGGCACGCCGTACCTGTGCTACAAGGATGCCGCGAACGCCAAGTCGAACCAGCAGAATCTGGGTACGATTCGCTCGTCCAACCTCTGCACGGAAATCATGGAGTTCACGAGCCCCACGGAGACGGCCGTCTGCAACCTGGGATCGGTCGCACTGCCGAAGTTCGTGGAGTTCAGTGAGACCGGCAAGCCCTTCTTCAATCACACCAAGCTGCGCGAGTACACGCGTATTCTCGCCAACAACCTGGATATCGTGATTGACAAGAACTTCTACCCGACGCCTGAGACTCGGAACTCGAACATGAACCACCGCCCCGTGGGTATCGGCGTCCAGGGTCTGGCGGACGTGTTTGCGATGATGCGGATTCCCTGGACGTCCCCCGAGGCGGAGATCCTGAATCGCGCGATCTTTGAGAACATGTACTTTGCCGCCGTGGATGCCTCGTGCTCGCGGGCCGAGCTCAAGACGGAGATCTGGCACGGTGTTCCAGTGACACAGGGAATGGGCGCGTACCCCACTTTTCAGGGGTCGCCGGCATCGGAGGGTCGCCTGCAGTTCGATCTGTGGAATGAGGCGCCGAAGTACACGGCACAGCTGGACTGGGCGGGTCTCAAGGCGCGCGTCAAGCTGTATGGTATGCGTAACTCGCTTCTTCTGGCACCGATGCCGACCGCCTCGACCTCACAGATCCTCGGCAACAATGAGTGCATCGAGCCCTTCACGTCGAACTTGTACTCCCGTCGTGTCTTGGCGGGTGAGTTCATGGTGGTGAATAAGTACCTCGTGGAGGACCTCGTGAAGCTGGGTCTGTGGAATGCGGATATCCGCACGCAGATTATGGCGAACAGCGGGAGCGTTCAGAACATCCGCGAGATCCCCGAGGACCTGCGTGAGTTGTATCGCACCGTCTGGGAGGTGCCGATGAAGACGGTGATTAATCTGGCCGCGGACCGTGCTCCGTTTATTTGCCAGTCGCAGTCTCTCAATCTGTTCGCCGCCGAGCCGTCCTATTCCAAGATTTCGTCCATGCATTTTTATGCATGGAAGAAGGGATTGAAGACGGGGTGCTACTATCTGCGGACCAAGGCGGTCGCCAAGGCCCAGCAATTTACTGTCGAACCCCCCTCCTGTGTCACCTGCTCCTCCTAACTTTTTGTGTGCGTCTAAACATAAAATGTCCGCCCCTACACCTGCAGTTGTTGCTGACGCGAAGACGGGCGAGATGGCGAAGGTCCAGGAGGTGGGCGCCAAGCGCGGAGGCGGCCTGGTGACGCTGTCGCCCCTGCCCCTGTCTGGCGGCCGCCGCCGCAAGTCGCGCAAGATCTCCAAGAAGATGCTGAAGAAGATGAAGAAGATGACGCCCAAGCAGCTCAAGAAGCTCCTGAAGGGCGGTGATGAGGTGATGCCCGCCGAGGAGCCCGCCTCGGCCCCCGTGGGTGCGCGCCGCCGCCGCACCCGCCGCCGCGTTGGCATGTTCTACTAAACAGTACTGACAATGCGATCAATCTCGTTTGAGAGATGATACTTTTGGAATCCGGCACTCAGATAGTACTTCGAGAACTCCACCGCGTTCTCTGCAATCGTTCGTGCCTCCTCATCGTGGGAAACCAACCACGCAAGACGCTCCTCCAAGTCCGATAAATCATAGGCAACAGGAACATAGTGTTTCATAGGGCACAAGTACCGCTTGAACCACCAATCATTGCCAGGATGTGTTATCAAAACAGGTACACATCCTGAAGCAAGGGTCCACTGAAGACTGGACGCGATACAGGCGCCGTCGATGATGAGATTGTACTTGTAGTGAAGGAAGTCTTGGAACGGACGATACCCGTGTTGATAGGCAAGACTGTTCGCAGGGTCCGTGAGACCCTCCGTTTGAATATGGTCCTCATACCAGGTGAGTTTCACATTGGCAAGGGGGTTGTCTAGGAGCGCCTGTACTGTCCGCGTGCGAACGTTATCATGGAACTCACCCGAAGCCTTTCCGCGCCAGAAAAGGCGCGCCTCTCGCTGTTCCCACGGAACATGGTGAACCCGCTCTGCAAGCGTCTCATAGACGCCCTTGGAAAACGACTCATCGTCAAGTGGTGTCAAGATAAATCGCGGGTGATCGGTGTCCCGCGTACACAGTGCCGTCATGATGAGAGGTTCCGAAACTCCCGCCGAATACGTATCATATATGTTCGGATGATACACCGCTCGACGTTCTCGGTTGTCGTCATCTGGCACAGGATCAATACCATCTGCCTGAGTGACAAGCAGCGCAATAGGCTTGGGTTGTGTGTCTAGGCGCTCCTTGACAAAGGAGATAATCTCTCCGCTCATGTGTGCGATTGAGAACCATCCTCTCCATAGAAAGTTATCGCTGTACTCGGTGGTTGATCCGAGTGTCTCACCGTGTACGAGTACCTGGGTGAGGGGCATTACTTACTCAATAGACATCCCGATCTCTGAAACTAGCGTAAACAGCTCGTCGGCGAAACCATAGTGGCAACCATTCGGTTCAGCCATCGGCGGCGGCTTGCGAGACGAGGTGTTCTTCTTGTGAATCAAACTGACAATCACGTCCTGCGGACTGACCTCGCGACACTGCGTCTCTCGGCCCCGGATGAACCGATCGGCCTCTGCAATCTGCTGATCCGGGAAGCCCCGCGTGAGCCAGAACTCACGAGTGAAGCACAGCGTCGCCTCCGACACGCGCTGGCTCATCGGCAGGGTAATCGGGGGAACATTCATGAACGACTTCTTCTCGTGAATCTCGTAGCAGGGGATCGTCGTCGCAAAGACACACTGCTTTGCGGGGTGCGTAAGCATATAGGCCACACGCGTGAGAACACTGTTGTTGGGATAGACGTCGTCATCGTCCAGCATCATCAGAATGTCGTGCGACGCCTTCTCGATCGCCAGGTTCCGCTTCGCACCAATCGTCATCGGCTCGTCCACCAGGATGTACTTGACATTCGGGATATCCGAAACAAGGTCCTTGATCTGGTCCTTCCCGTCGTCGACAATGACCCACTCCATCTTGGCATCTGGGTAGGCCTGGGAGAGGAAGGAGAACTTTGCCAGGGGGATGAAGGGACGGCGATCGCGTGTGATCGTAATAATCGACACCGAGGGCAGGGACTCCTCGGGAGGGAGCATCGTGTCGAGCGAGTACGCGGGCGTATCCGCCAGAGTCTGCAGGGCCGTCGTAATGGTCTCAATGAACTTTGCATGAGACTCCTCATAGCGCTCGCGCATCAATCCAGACAGGCGCTGACGCACAGGATCGCTGTACTCAACGTACATCCGAAGCGTGTCGTAGAGCGATTGGGGTTCAATGTCGTACAGAGATCCCAGGCACTGCGGGTGCGGCGTCCGCTTCATCTCAGACAACCACAGGACGTTCTTGTTGTTCGTCAACTCCATGAAGGCATCGATGGGACTGAGGATCAGGATCGAACCGGTTGACATTGCCTCGTTCACGGCGTGACCGAATCCCTCCGCGGCCGAGGTGCAAATACACAGACCACATTCCTTCAACAGGGCATCATACGCCTCCTCCGTCATGAACTCCGAGTGCAAGATCACCTTGTCAGAGACCTCGTTCGGGATGGGCGGCAAGGCGACATGCTCGGGCGTGTGGACGATGTGGAGTTCTGGTAGGAGAGCGTACAAGTCCGGTTGGTTGCGCTGAATCCACATATACATCTGGATCACCGGGCGAGGGTTGCGCCAGATATTCTTACCTACCGGCACAATCGCCTTCTTGTAGTTCTTCTGCTCGGGCACGGTCTTGTCGATTGACGTCCACCCGATGTACCGCGTCCGAGTGCCCCAGGCAGCAAAGAGGGTCTCTGCCTCGTGGGTCTTCACCCAGACCTCATCCACCATCTTGGCATACGGTTCCCAGGTCTGGTACGTCCACTCCGGATTCGGGATCCAGATGTTCTTTGCGGCAAAGATGAAGAGGGCAGGATTGATGACCTCGATAAAGATGTTGATTTCCGCAGGAACACACTGCGGGTGGTAGTGGGGAACGTGACGGATCTCCGTCTCTTTCCCAAATACGTGGGCAATCATACCGTGGATAATCTGGGCGTCCTGAGAGACACCCGTACCCTTCTTAAAGGTTCCAATCAAGTTCACGCGCATTTTCTTAGATTCGTTGCCGCCGCGTAAGTGTCTTTCCCTTGGGGATGTGGCGGCAGGTGCGAGGTTTTCCTCGGCACATCTTTTTCCAATTCTCTGTTGTTCGGGGCACGCAAGGCGACACGCAGACAAACCGATCCCTCCACCACTCGGTCGGTCCGATGGGAAGGGACGACACAACCGCCGCCGTTCCCCGCGCGCCGCCATACGTGGCACTCAGTGCCTCGCATACTGTCTTCATCTGTGGCGAGCCGTATCCGTAGAGGTCGCTAAAGAGGTTGTTTGTGTACGCACGATCGTCGATACGGAACTGTGTTCCATCCCAGAACAGAGCGTCAATGGGTCGCCAGGAGTCCCAGGCTGACTCCCACACGAACCAGCTCGATTTGTACTTCAGAAAGGTCTGGTCGCCGAGACGATACAAACTCATTGTCTAGGTTAAAAAAAGGATTTCAGCTCTCCTGTCCGCGTTCCGTAGATCTTCACGTTCGTGGGGTTCGCAATCGGCGCAGGGAAGTCCAGGATGTCCTTGCGGTAGTACCGGTACGCCTCCACCTCCACGGAGATACGGTTCGAGGCAAAGTGCACCACGCGGTTGTTGAGGTCCGTGAGTTCCTCTGCCACGCGGTTGGGATTGTTCTGCGCGTACTGGAGGTAGTAGCTACGCATGATGAGAAGCAGGTCGTCATCGCTCTGGCGGTCGATGTTGGCATTCACCATCTGACGAACCGCCGCCTGGATCTCGTTGTGGAGACGCTCAATGTTGTCCTGGCTGAAGAAGGCCACGTTCAGAGGCGTCTCGTTGTGGCGGTACTGGATGCGCTCAGCAACACGGTGGGGCGTCAGAGACGGTTCAGGGGCGTAGAGCACCGCCTTGGGAACCGTGAGTTTCGACTCCTGGTCGCTGAGGGGGAGACGTCCCGTATGTTTGGGAGCATTCGGGATCGCCGTGCCCGTGTAAAATTCAGACAGGCTCTTGGTGATGTAGTCGGCGATCGACGACATTTACTCCTTACATCACAATTTTTCCACCTAGGTTTGCGGTGTCGGGTTGCAGGGTCTCCAACTCCAAGGTATAGACGGGTTGCAAACTCGAATTCAAGAAGGCCAGGTTCGACCCCACCAGAGTATTCGGCTCCAAGACGTTCGAGGTGCCGGAGTCAATCGCCTGGGGGTAGGTGGGTAGCGCATCTCCGTTCGCACCCACCGTCACAAAGTTAGGAATGAGGAATCCGTTGTACGAAGACACATAGGGTTTCGTGCGTGCCGTGGGTCCGCCTGCTGAGTCACGTGGGACATAGACGAAGTTAGCATCCTGCACGTAGTCGAGCAACTCCAGAACCGGGAAGGTTGCTGTAGAGAGGGCAAGAAGGAAGTCGCGCTTCTGGGGATTCGTCGTGGAGATTGCCTGTAGAACGGGAGACTTCAACATATCGGTGATGGTGTTCGAGTAGAAGAGAATACGATCTCCGATACGAAGGTCATTACTACTGAAATAGCTAAAGTTGGGCGTGAAGCACTTGAGGTACATACTATCTGCAGTGGCTTGGATCACGGTGACGGATAGCGTGTCATTCTGGGCGAACACATTGCCGACTGGATCGGTAACCGTGATGGCGAGTTTCTGCAGGTTGGTGATCGGGCTCTGCAAATGAAGTGCCTCGGACCCCCAGGGCTCATAGTCGAACTGCTGGACTCCGACATCGGTTTGGAAGTTGGTCTGCTGGCGCTGCTTCTGGGTCATCACGGAGAACGACCGCCGGACCGGCTCGTTGCCGCCCACGTACTGACCGAAGTACTCGTTAAGGTACAACATCAGGTACGAGTACGTGGAGAAGGTCGAGTACGGCTTGCCGACGAGATTGTTCTGAATTCTCAACGACGTTTTTCCGTCAGACGTGTCGATAGCAGGGTCAATGGGAATATTCAAAAACTGCCTCTGAGGTAGCACAGCGCGGACGAGGCGAATCGACTGGACGTTGCACGGGGTAAACACACTGCCGAATCCAGATCCAGAGGGTTGAATGAGATAGCCAGAGTCGTTGGCAATAAAGTTGCCACGCGGCAGACTCGAGTTGTACGGAGGATACTTGGTGTTTGACGATCCCGTCGCCAGAGTCCATCCACTGATATTCGGAACGCCAGGAACCGGTGCAGGCAACAGAGATTGCTCCAGGGCAAAGGTCGGAACAAAGTTGTTGTTCTCATAGACGGCCGGATTCGAGGCTGACAGCGCCTGACTTCCAAAGGAAAAGGTCACGTTGGAATACGGATTCGGTTGCTTGACCCAGTCGCGCTGGGAGGCATCGATAATGACGTATCGCTTGAAGGCACGAGTCTGCGGACTTGCCTGGACGATGCTGGGATCAGACCGAGACCCCTGCGGAATATCTGTATAGTCGGACGGATTCACGGTCGGCAGGTTATCGGGACCCTTGGAATTGAAGGCTTCCACATTTGAAAAAGTTCGTGTATTTGCCATCGTGACTCGAGGATCATATTCATAGTGCTCCCGAGCCGCCGCCTGCTCCTGCATCATTAACTTGATGTACTCGGCCATTGTTACTTATACGCATGTGATTTCGTTAAGCCACATCTCCGCAGGCTTCATCTGCTCCAGTGCCGCAATCTCCCCCCGCAGACGAGCCAGGGTCTTGTGGTGCTTGTCAATCTCCTCCTTTGTGAAGCTCGACACGGGCAGACGCATGATATAGTCGTACGAGTCGCCCACCGGGTCGTACGAGGCACCCTTCAGGATCGCATCGCACTCGGCCCGCGTCTTCTTGCGGAGCTGGATGGTCGGCTCATCCAGGATCTGGTCCTCGATGAACCGCACCACATTGACGTGGAAGGGCAGCTCCTTGCGAACCGCCTCTAGCTGGTGCAGACGGCGGGTCTCGTACAAAGCCAGACGCACACCCGCGTACTCCTTGAGGATGTCGTTCGGCGTCGCATACTTGGTGATGACGCCCTTGTGATTGAAGGCGTGCATGTTCGTCGTCTTGATCTTGTCGGTGATCGACTTGACGAGGAGAGGCTCTGCGATACCCTTGAGACGGATATTGACCTCCGTATCCGTCGAGACATCCACAAAGTCCTTGATCGTGCCCTCGACGAGTTGCTTCTCCACCCACTCACGGTAGTCTGCCGTCCACGTCCCAGGCGGGAGCTCCGTCACCACAAAGTCGTTCGTCTGCTTGCTGTAGACACCCGTGACCGTGCCGTCTGCGTCCACCGTGCCCTTGAATCCCGCAAAGTACGGGACGAGATGGCGATCCAGTGCTCCCGCATCGCCCTTGAGCCAGTCGATAAGACACTGCTTCAGTGTCGCCGGATTGTAGGGCGGAATGTACGTCGAGTATCCCGTACCGATACCTCGGGCGCCGTTCACCAGGAGCATGGGGAGAACGGGCGCATACCACTCTGGTTCCACAGGGATACCGTCATCATCGCGGTAGGCAAGGACGGGGAAGTCCTGGCTCGGGACCAGGTGCTTGGTCTTGGGTTGCAGGTGCGTGTGGATATAACGGGGAGAGGCAGAATCGGAGCCGCCCTGGATACGCGTACCGAACTGCCCCTGCGGGACCAACCAGGGGATGTTGTTGGCACCCATGAAGTCCTGAGCCATCCCAATGATCGCCTCGTTCAGGGATGCCTCGCCGTGGTGATACCCGCTGTGCTCCGAGACGTAGCCCGCAAACTGTGCGACGCGGAGTTCCTGGGTGAGGTTGCGCTTGAAGGCAGCATACAGGATCTTGCGCTGCGAGGTCTTGAGTCCGTCCATCACGCTAGGGATGGCCCGCTCCAGATTGTAGTTGGAGAAGTGGATGAGATCCTTGTTGACAAAGTCGGGATAGGGCAACTGGTTGCCAGGCGGGATGAGGACCGTCTTGTCGTAGCCCTGCAGCCAGACCTTGCGATCATCTGCACGCTTCTTGTTGAACGCCATATCGATCGCCTCGTCCGAGCCAGGCGTGAAGGCGAACTGAACCGCCTGAGGCTTCGTAAAGTACTCCTTGGCCTCATCACGCGTCGAGGTACCCAGTCCCTTGTAGTACTTGACCTTCCACGCGGGCGACGCACCCGGACCCGCGCGCCACGTCTCGTACTCGTACTGGCTGTAGAAGTTCTTGACCTCCTTCCCCTTGGTCGCCTTGACGATGGGTGTCGCCATGTACGTGAGGAAGCCAGGAATAGCACAGAGTTCGTGCCACAGCTCGTGGAAGAGGTTGATGAGGAGACCACGGATGTGTGAGCCGTCGTAGTCCTGATCCGTCATAATCATGATAGATCCGTAGCGGAGACCCGAGGTGTCGGTGTACTTCTTGCCCGACTGGAGACCGAGGATCTTCTTGAGTTCCGCAATCTCCTTGGTCTGCTCGACCTTGGCATCGCTCGTGTCCTTGACGTTCAGGACCTTACCCTTCAGGGGATAGACCCCGAAATGTCGACGCTGCTCCTGCGTCAGACCACTGAGAGCCATCGCCTTGGCCGAGTCACCCTCCGTGAGAATCAGCGTGCACTTGGAGGACTGTGCCGTGCCTGCATTGACCGCATCGTCCAGCTTCGGGATGCCCGTGATGCGCGACTGCTTCTTGCCGTCCGTCTTGGAGTTGTCCTTGGAATCCTTGGCGGCCTGCGCCTCCAGAATCAACTCTACGATACCCAGCTTGGAGACGACCTTCTTCAGTGTGTCCTCCGAGAGCTTGGGCGAGGACCCGAACGCCGACACCTTCGTCGTCAGCGTCTCCTTGGTCTGTGACGTGAAACTGGGATTTTCAATCAAGGCGACGATAAAGACAGCAAGATGGTCCTTCACCAGGCTGGACTTCACCTTAGTCTTCTTCTTAGTTTCCAGATACTCCACTATATGATTGGTGACCTGATTGGCTACCGTATCCACGTGGGTCCCTCCCTTCGAGGTCCAAATCCCGTTCACAAAGGACATCTGGAAGAGATGGTCTGCCGGACTGCGACCGAGCACGATCTGCCAACGAATATGAGGATCTTCGGCAACCACGGTCTCACACCCGTACGCCTTTGCGTACTCCGTGAGGCTCCGGCACTTGATGGTCTCCCCGTTCCAGCTGACCTTGACCTCCTTGCCAACCGTCATTGCGAGGTCCCAAACCCGTCGCTCTATGAGCTTTAGCATATCGGACGTGATCTCCGTCATCCCGAACCGGGCAAAGTCCGGCTCCCAACGAATCGCCACCGAGGACTTGGACTTGGAGGCCTTGACCTTGGGCTCGCCGATCTTCGTCATGTTGAGAGAGAAGTGCTGCTCGTAGGACAGCTTGCGGCCCGCATCGACAATCATCACCTCCATTCGCTTGGAGAAGATGTTCACCAGCTTGACACCGTAACCGTTCTTTCCGCCGACCAGCTTCTTCTCCTCGGCGTCGTAGTTCGTCGAGGTCAGGAGCTCGGCAAAGATCATCTGGGGCACCCACACCTTGTGCTCCGGGTGCTGAACGACGTCAATGGGCTCGCCATCGTTCTCAATGTAGACATGATTCGCATCGGCAGAGATGGTAATGTGTTTCACGGGATTCTCCGAACCGCGATTGCGGAGGCGGATCACGTGGTCGTGAGCGTTAACGACCAGCTCATCCACCAACTTGTAGAAACCAGGATTCACGATTGCCTTGTGTTGAACGAACCCCGACTCGCCACGAACAAACACCTCCTCCTCTGTGTTCTGGATCGAGCCAATGTAGGTATCCGGGAGCGACAGGATGTGCTCGCGGTGCGTCTTCTTCTGATAGGCCTGTGCGATATCTGTGGACGCCATACTATGTGTCTCTGTGGGGGGCCCGAGATTCGTTTTCATGTACTCTGACCGACAAGAGCATGCAGTGTCTGACAAATCTACCGAGGGGAGACGGATTTGGTTCGCAGTTTCAGACTATCTTGTGGACGATGTTGTTTGCCGAAACCCAGGGAATTCTGTTTATGTACACAGAAAGTCATGATATGGACATGATTTCAAATATTACAAAGGCAGACGTGGAAAATGAGAACACCACAGAGGAAGTGATTGAGTACATGGGATTTCGCAAGCACTACCCAGCAGCGGAAGCGTGGATGCCCCGTATTAGTCATGAGTTGGTGTATCCGGCCGTGGAAGCGAACATGGAGAGCGTTTTTCAGAGTCAAGCCTTTCTCCGGTTCAAGACACGTTTCTATGGCAACACGTCATCGCGCTTCAACAACGCATTTCTCAATGTTGCCATTCACATTCGCCGTCTGGGGTCGTTCGAGGCGAGACTCAACCGCTTCCGCGAAGGAACACACAACGTCCCCCTTGAGAACTATGTTGCGGTGATGTCTCGCATTCGCAACGATTATCCAGGCCGCCATATCCGATTTCACATTTATTCACAGGGAGTTGAGGATGACTTTCGCGAACTCGTCTCCGAGAACACGGTCTTTCATCTCAACGAGAAGGTTATCGATACGTTCAACGACCTTGTGTTTGCCGATGTCTTGGTGACAACTCGTAGTTCGTTCAGTTATACTGCGGCGCTATTGAACAGCAAGGATATCTACTATCTTCCTTTTTGGCACCCCCCTCGGGCCCACTGGAAGACATGGTAGGATGGTTTTCACGACATTGACCTTCGACAAAGAAAGGATGGCTCCTAAAAAGCAACTTCCGGAGGCTCCGGTGATTTTCACGTTTCGTCTTCCCACAACAGACGATGTTCCGGTACCCGCAGGCGTGTCCACGAACTACTCTGATATTCTGCAATCTGTCGAAACCTCACACGTTGCCGAACGGTTCAACACCGACACAATGCGTGAGATCCTGACGCGGACCAAGAGCCCGACGTACTCGATGTCGACCGCTTGCTTCTGGTGTTGCCATCCGTTTTCGTGGAAGGCGACGGTTCTCCCCATCTCGTACGATGCCTACGAGAACATGTATGCCTGCGAGGGACACTTCTGTTCGCCCGAATGTGCCCTCTCGTCCCTGTATGCCGAACCCCACATCTCGGACGTGAACCGGTGGACCCGTCAGACGCTTCTGGTCGATCTGTATCGGTCTCTCTACAAGGACAAGGATATCACACCGGCACCTCCTCGGACTCTTCTTCGCATGTTTGGCGGCCAACTCGATATCGAGCAGTACCGCGAGTACACCACTGGTTCCGAGGATATGGTGGCTGTGGCTCTGCCTCCTCTTCGTCTCCACATCCCGACCATGAACGTGCAGGGACCGATTCGCGATGTCAAGAAGTTCGTGGCTCTCTCGCAGGAGACAGTGGAGAAGGCCAGCAAGGAGCTCCGTCTCAAGCGCTCCAAGCCAGTGCAGAACAATGTGAAGACTCTCCCGACGATCTCGGGGCACGCCTTCGGTATTTCCATATCTTCCTAATCAATCGTTTATACAAGTCCAACGAAGCACAAGCATGTCGTCCATGAACGACGTGATTCGCACACAAATGATGTTGAGCATGGGAGCAACGCGCAACCCACTCCTGAACATCATCGCTATCAACCTCTTTGACACGGCGACCAAGACCTTTCCCATCTGGTCCTCCTGGGCCTCGGGTGTCTGCTGCCGTCGCAAGAAGTCTACCTCTGTTGTCCTGCCGACGGCCCTGAAGGCGCCCCGTGCCTCCATCACGTGCGAGCGTGGGGTCAGCCAAAACAACCAGGCCAATCGGGGTCCGTCCACCCAGACCCTCTATCAGACCCGCATGGATGCTGTCGTGCATTACGTCAGCACTCTTCCGGCCATGAAGTCCCTCTTGTCGGTCTCTCATCACGACTACCTGCCTCACGAGTTCGAACCCGTCCAGTTGGATGGTGACGTGTACTTCGAGTTGATGGATCTGAAAATCAACGACGGACAGCTAGAGATTATCAAGTTCAAGGTCTTCTGCTACGACCACGACATCCAGCACCTGCAGACCTTTGTGGATAACTGCAATACGGACTATGAGCGTCGTATGGCGAACAAACTGGGAAGCCACCGGTATTACTTCGACCAGGTCGTGCAGCAGAAGGTCAAGGGGACCATGCAGAATCCTCTGCCGACGTCTCACCTCTTGTACACCAAGTCCAAGTTCACGACCAACCGCTCCTTCGACAATGTGTTCTTTGAGGAGCGCAACCACGTCCGCAATCGCACCAAGTTCTTCCTCGAGCACCGAGAGTGGTATGACAAGAAGGGCATTCCGTACACGCTCGGGTACATGTTCCACGGTCCTCCTGGCACGGGCAAGACATCAACGGTGAAGGCCATCGCCCACGAGGGACGCCGTCACATTGTCAACGTCCAGTTGTCCGAGATCAAGACCAAGGCGCAACTCCAGCACCTCTTCTTCAATGACGAAATTCATGTCTATAATGGCACGAACACGGAGCGGTACACGATTCCCGTGTCGGAGCGTCTCTATGTCATTGAGGATATTGATGCGATGGGTGACACGGTCCTGCGTCGTGAGTGGAAGAAGCCCACACCCGTTGCGGCTCCTCCGAAGGAGACGAATGATCCTTGGACGGATCGTGAGAAGGAGACGGACAAGGAGACGATCGATCTGTCCTTCCTCCTGAACCTCCTCGACGGAACCCTGGAGGCGAATGGACGGGTTCTGATTATCACGACCAACTTCCCGGAGCGGATTGATCGGGCGCTGATTCGTCCGGGGCGTATTGATATGATTATCAACTTCAAGCGGTGCTCGCGAGCGATCGTACAAGAGATGGTGGATGCCTTCTACGAGACGCATATTGCGTTGCCCGGAGAGGATATCAATATTGACGACAAGTGGTCGCCGGCAGAGGTGAATCAGATCTTGTTTCGTAATTTCGAGAACCCCGCCCAGGCAGTGAAGGATCTGTTTGGGGTGGATCGTGAGTCGCTGTATGGGTTTGGCAGTGAGACGGACCTCACAGCTCCTGACATTTCTTCCCGAGTCGAAGCAGCGAAGTAATGTACTCCCACACAATCTCCTGGTTCTTTGGGGTCAGACCGCCCCACATCGTCTTCAACTTCTGAATCAGGGGATCCAGGGTCGTATCGGCCGCCGTAAACTCGCTGTATCCATACTTCAGGAAGAAGTCCGCGTCGCGGGCCATAATCATCGCCTCAAAGGGTAGGATGGTCTCCATCACCTGAGACACTGCCATCATCGGATGCGTCTTCTGAACGAGACTGAGTGCGGCCTTGTACGAGGGAAGGTCGAGGTCGTCCGGAAACACCTGAGACAACTGATCGAAGAACCCGTGAAAGGTATTGAAGTATGCCTGCAGGAATACGGTTCGCGACATTGTTTTACTGGCGACTCACACCTTTAAACTCACTCTCACGAACCTTTTTGTACTGTTCCAGACGAGTTGCCAGGTCCTCATTACGACCCTGCTTGTCTCCGTCGTAGCTCTGCTTCGTCTGCGGCTCGGGGGCAGCAGGCGTGTTTGTCGACCCACTCAGGAACGTGAAGTTCAGCTGATCGTCCGAGGTAAAGGATGCCGGGTTCGACCAGTTCGCATAACTCTCCGTGAATCCCTTCGCGCCCTCGAAACTCCACGCCTGGTACTCGGCTGCGGACCCAGGCGCTGCTGGCGCCGCCGCCGCCTTGGTCGCCGGTGTTTCCGTGGGGATCTCGCGGCGAGAGGTGACGGGCTTCGCAATGTACGCATAAATATCCTTGCCCACATACACGTCGCGAGACTCAGGCACGTACAGCGTCGGAACACTCTTCAAGAAGTCAGGGAGCTCATGACGAGCCTTGCCATCGATGGAGAACATCCGACACAGCGTCTCCTTGTTGAGCGCCTTGAGCGTGTTGATAATTTGCTGGGAGTGGGGCTCGCGCGTGCTATAGAACAGGATGGGCTGGTTGTTCATTATTGAGTTTGAGGATTAAAACGAACGGAACAGAAACGAGCGATTAGACAAGTACAGAGATGGAAAATACCCGTACCACACTCGGTGGTTTCGGGCTCTCGACGGAGTTTGTGAATGTGCCGATTGGGTTCGTGAATGCCCTGCGCCGCATCTGCCTGACGGAGTTGCCCGTCGTTGTCTTGTCGAACATCGAGATCCTGGATAATTCCAGTCAACTCACACACGAGATGATTCGTCATCGGGTGTCGATGATTCCGCTGGATGTGACCCCCGAGGAGACGGGCGTGATTCGCGACACACGCATCGAGTTGCGCTTCCTCCCTCACACGGAGGCGCGCGAGATTACGACAGATGACTTCATGGTCGCCGGACCTCGCGGCCACATCCTTCTCAAGGACCGCGACCTGGAGACGCCCCTGTTCTTCATGAAGCTGAATGCGAACGAGTCCATCCACATCAAGGCCTCGCTCTCGATTGAACCCAAGGGACTCTCGCATGTCTGTGTCTCGACCTTCAACAACCACATTGACGCCGACCGTGCCAAGATGGATCGCGATACGTGGACGGCCAAGGGCGGCGATCCTCGCGAGTTTGACAACTTCCACATCCAGCGTTCGTACGTGATGGATGAGAATGGGAGACCCACACACTTTGACTTCCGCCTCGAGAGCATCGGCGCTCTGAAGGCCAAGGATATCCTGACTCGTGCAGCGACGGTCCTGAAGAACAAGGTGGACGAGTTTATCAAGGAACCCATTCAGCGTCAGGGCGAGGGATGGTATGTGGTGGAGATGCCGAATGAGACCTATACACTGGGGCAGATGGCACAGGAGATTATCTATGCGGGCGACCTGGTGGACTTCGTGTCTCGTGATACGGGGCATCCTCTGATTCCGAAGTTGCAGATTCGGTTTCACACCAAGCACTCGCCAGAGGATGTGATTCAGGCCTTCCACAAGAAGGCGTCCGCCCTATGTGAAAGCATTCTCCAGTGAGTATAATGGAATTCCTGACCTTTGAACCTGGGGAGTTCCAGGTTCTCGAAGATATTGAGTTTGATGAAACAATCCAACGCCCAGAGGCGATTCGATTTTTCACTCTCAGCGAGCAAACGGTCGATGCCTTCGATCGGATGATTCCCAAGGGTCGCACCACGCGATTCCAACTCAACCAGGTAAAGAACAAGGTCGATCGGTTCAAGGACCTCTATACCACGTACATTGTTCCTACAGAAGAGACGTACCTGACCCGAGAGGCGTCCTACGGAAAGACGTTGCCCTGGGTCTTCCCTATCAAGGCATCCGAGGAACGGCGGGGATATGACGTTTTGACACGGTGGGCTCCTCTCTATGACGATCCGACGATTCCCAATTTTTACACACGGATGCTGACCGCTCTTCCCAAGCCCTATCAGGATGTGTCGGCTGGTGCGCCGTATTACATCAACAAGGCCACGGAGTTTCTGGATGAGACAGGGAACAATCCCTATCGCGCTCTGCCGGTGTATTCGCTGACACGGACCCAGATTCACGAGGACCGAAGCATTGATGTGATTCCTGTGCCGGTCCAGGGAACAGAGGACAACCTGCATTTCAAGGGGTACTATCTTGCCAAGCGCCCTCTCGAGGTCCCCAATCCTCTTGCCGATCACCCCTTCTTGAAGAGCAGTGAGTCCTCGACGGTCGAGACAACCTCCGCCTTGGTCGATGTTATTCCGTCCATCGATGCCATTCTCACCCATGCGGTGCCCGTCACGAGCGATCCCTACGGCAAGGGACTCGAATATCTCAAGATCTACGACGTGGAACTCGCCGATATCCCCTGGCGTTCGTGGAAGTCCCGCTTCCCTCCCGTGGAAGTGATTTCGGTGGTTCCGGCTCTCCCCGAGATTCCCTACCCCAAGGTGGACGAGCGTGCGCCCTCCGAGAAGTTGGAGACAATCTACAAATCCAAATTCGAGCCTGGACTGTCTCCGCGATATTGGCTGATGGACCAGGTCGACGGCGGTCAGTTGGTGGTGGAGATGCTGCGTTCGCAGACCAACAATTCTGGAAACATGGAGATCCGTCCCGGGGCGGATATGGGATTCACGACCTTCCCCCCCGTTGAACTGGATGACCCCGCATGCAATATCATGTCGACGACCTTTGCCGACTTTATCACCAAGGGACTCGTTCGTCGGAAGTTCGTGGATGATCGTCCCTCGTACACCTGCGTGCCTATCGACATCATCAAACAAGAGCGTGCGAATCTGGGGTACCAGAACCGTACGGCATGGAAGGAGGGCACACCCAATGACATTATGAAGCGGCATCTGATGGCCTTGGCGAGCGCGTCCTACCCCCAGGTCAAGGTCAAGGTTGTTCCGGAGACCAAGACGCCCATGAAGGAGGAGGCGCCTCTTCGGTTGGAGATTCTTGCCGTCATTGCGGACCCTCAGCGTGTTCGCGAGGACAAGTACCGTGACACGAAGGAGTTGCTGATGAATACTCAACTCTCCAATCACATCCATACGGATGTCGAGGGTCGCTTTGTTCTGTGCGAGCACATCGTCGCCATCCTGGGTGGGGATCTGGAGCAGGACCGCAAGACGTTCTACGACGTGTGGTCCGCGGTGGAGGGAGGATTCCGCGTCTGTAAGTTCTGCGGCGAGCACATCAACAACGATGTCGTTCTCAATCAGGACGAGTATGACGAGGACGGGTTCAAGATCAAGAGCTCGGATGTGCTGGAGACGCGGGCGGGTAATACGGATGCCGTGAATGCGTACACGACGGGACTGAGTGCACTGCAACCTCTCTTTGACCTCGACCAACCCATGGACTCCACGGCGTTCTTGCTCCTGTCGATTCTCCGCGTGCTGCCCTCTCCGGAGATCCTGGGGTCTCTGCTTGCTGTGTGCCGCGGCGTGGTCTCGGACAAGTTCCCTCCTGTCGATAATCAGGCAACACGGGAGGGTAAGGGGTCGGTTGGCATTGCCCTCGTCATCATCCTTCTTCAAATCCACATTCCCACTCTGATTCCGCCGCGGTCGTTTGGATCGCAACCTCTCCGACTCACAGGATTCCCTCGTGACGAGGAGACACCAGGAGAGTACTCAATTGTGGATTCGATGCTGTATGTGTTGCGGAAGACCTTTGAGGCATACCCGACCTCCTTCAAGGGTCCCTCGGCGGCAGTCGTTCGGGCGATCCTCTCGAATCCGAAAAAGATCAAGCAGCAGGTGTCGTTCTTGGCGGGCACAGAGATCAAGAAGCGTCAGAACATCAAGGACGAGTTGGCGCGGGCGGCAGAGTATGTGAAGTCCCAACCGGCGTCCTCGGAGCAGCAGGTGAAGTCCCTGGTTCCTGTGGTTGCCCCGCCGAAGGAACTGGGAGTGATTACTCGGTACGAGCCCTGCCCCTCGGGTCGTCCTATCCTGACGACGGGAGGTCCTCCGAAGGTCGTACAGAGTCCGTTGGTCTTTGACACACTCCTGTTTCCCTCACGCAACAAGGTGCCTATCCAGCCCTCGGTCTCGGTCCGCGTCGATGTCGCCCCCGTCCAGAAGAAGGAGGTGACGGAACAACTCCGTAAGAAGCCCAAGGAGTTTCCCATCTCGAAGGGTCCGCTCACGAACCTGACCGTTGCCTCTCGACTTGCAGACGCGTTCCTGCAACCCATCCCTCTTCGTCGGCTTGATCCGAGCGAGTCCGCTGATGTTCTGCGTGATGCCTGCCTGGGGTATCTGTACCAAGAACTCAACCAGATCCAGTCCTCCGCCGCCAAGAACAACCGCCTCGAACAGATGAAGACGACGGATGTGGCCCTGTATACCCTCACCGCAGTCTACACGGAGCAGAAGAAGGAAGTCAACAAACTCCGCGCCAAGGAACGTCTGACGCTCGTCGAACGTCTGGCACGCAAGAGCGACCAGGAGCGCCAGGATATTAGTGAACTCTTGCAGATCGGTCTGGCGCCGTACATCATGACGAACCAGGATCGTGTGTTGTTTGCCCGTGAGGCAGAGCGGTTGTCGGAGCAGGTGCGTGCAGATGCGACGCGGGAGGAGACCCAGAAAGACGAGGATACAGGCGTGGGCCTTCCTCGCGACTTCTTCGACCAAGGTGAGGGTGATGCCGACAGGGGAGACTATGGAGATTACTACAATCAACCGGGGACCGACGGGCGCGATGCAGACCAACCCAATTTAGGTGACGACGGGAACACAGCGATTTAAAGGCACCCGACCCGATATATTCAAACAGTTCACGATGTCTGGTGTCTGCCTCTTCAGCCTCCACTTCATCTACGCCGACCGCAAGGAGAAGGATGACATCCTGCGCGTGTTCCGTTCGACCTTCGATACGGACTACTTCAACGTGACGTTCACGACCACGGGTCATGAGGGTGACAGCCGTGCGTACTCGACCTACATGACGGAGTCTCGTCTGCTCCGTCACATTGATACGATCATGGATTCCCTGCGTCTGGATCAGGTTCCCTTTGAGGAGGTGCAGGTGACGACGCCGATTCACCCGATTGTGATGTACCACGTGTCGCAGCTCGACAACCTGGATGTCCTGCGCACGATTGGTGAGACGGCGGCGGCTGCGCTCCGCTCGCGTGTGCGTCGTCTTGAGGTTCCGGAGCCTGAGGCGGACGAGGAGGACGAGGAGTAAAAACGAATATACGACCAACCCACATACACAACTACAATGCTTACCTTGAACGGATACAGAGTTCAAAAGAACAAGGTCTCCGTTGAAGAACTCAAAAAGGTTCTTACCGTCAAACCCTACGTCCCCAAGGTCTTTGTGCCGAATGCGAGCTCGGTTCCTCGCTACAAGGTGTATATGGAAACGGCCGACTGGCTCTATGTCCCCAAGCACTACGGCATCGAGCACTACGGTGCACCGCCCGAGACGACCCGTGACGTTGCCACAACCGAGGCGAAGTACTGGGAGTTTCGCGGACAGATGCGTCCGAATCAGGCGGAGGTCGTCAATTCGTTCCTGAAACCAGAGCCGCACGACGGCATTATCTCTCTTCATACCGGCGGAGGAAAGACAGTCTGTGCCCTCTACATTGCCTCGCAACTCCGCCTCCCGACGCTGGTCATCGTTCACAACTCATTCCTGCGGGACCAGTGGGTCGATCGAGTCAAGACCTTCCTACCTCATGCGCGGATCGGTCGGATCCAGGGAGACGTCGTTGAGGTCGCGGGATACGATGTGATCATTGCGATGTTGCAGACTCTCTCGATGAAGGACCTGGATATTTCGACCTTCAAGCCGCTGGGGTTGGTGATTGTTGACGAGTGCCACCACATTGCCTCGGAGGTCTTTGTCCAGGCGATCCCCAAGGTCACGTCCAAGTACATGCTGGGACTCTCGGCGACACCGACGCGGAAGGATGGACTGATGTTTGTGGCAAACTGGTGCCTGGGTCCACTGCTGTATCAATCCAAGAACCTCGACAGCGAGGATTCGTCGATTCAGGTGGAGGTCTACGAGTACAAGAACGACGACCCCGTATTCAACGAGATCATCTACAACAAGCAAGGCGTGATGTTTACGACGCTGATGATTAATAAGCTCACGGAGCACCCTGGACGAACGAAATGGTTGACGGAGATTCTCGGGGATATCCTCGATGAGTCTCCGCAACGACAAGTGCTTGTCTTGACGGATCGCGTGCAGCATACCAAGGACCTCTTGGCGACCCTGCCAGATGCGCTACGTGAGAAGTCCTGTATTCTGTCGCAGGATGTCGCTGCGTCCAAGAGGGCCGAGTTCTGTGCCTCAAAGACGATTCTGATTGCGACGTATGCAATGTGTAAGGAGGGGTTCGATGTACCCACTCTAAATACGCTGTTGATGGCGACGCCTCGCCCCGATATCGACCAGATCGTGGGTCGGATTCTTCGTGTCGAGAAGTCAGCCCGAACCATTCATCCGCTGATTCTTGATATTGTGGACCCGCAGTTCCGTCGGCAGTTCCAGGAGCGGAACTCGCTATACAAGAAACGGTGCTACACGGTTACGAAGATGGAGCTGCCACCAACGGCTTCGACTCCTCCTTCTTCGGTTCCGGCTTCGGTTCCGGCTTGGGCGCGGGCTTCGACGGCGTCTTAGGCATCGGCGGAGGAGACAGCGGCGACAACGACCCGGTGCCCGGTTCCTCAATGTAAATCTCAATCTTATTCAGCCCGTTCGTCTCCTCGGGCTTGGAGATATCCTTGTATTTTTCCATCTGGCGGCCGAAGGCGTTCGCGACCGAGCTGGGGATCTGCGGACTGATCTCGGCAAGACGATCGTACTGGTCCTTCACGTACTTGAGGAAGTCACCCGGTTGCATGCGCTCGTCGCGAGGCAGGCGCATCTCCACGTTAATGAAGCGATACAACTTCGCATAGTGAATCGCGGACAGACGGTGACCCTCGGCACGCTTTGCCCACGAGAAGTACGTGCCTGTCGTGTTCAGAATACCCACCACGAGCGACCCCACACCGAGGGCAGTCGCTGCCAGTTGATGGTCGGTAAACATACTGGACGA
>Ga0209085_1000383_pt1 | contig 32868 bp, 31 predicted proteins | sample C_131016_EF_Meta_FD_187310 | JGI IMG/M metagenome (GOLD analysis project Ga0209085, IMG submission 187310) | Freshwater microbial communities from Lake Croche, Canada to study carbon cycling - C_131016_EF_MetaG (SPAdes) (version 2) | ecosystem: Environmental > Aquatic > Freshwater > Lake...
GGATGAACAAGTCTCGAACGGGTTCAAAAGCTTTGTTGGATGCAAAAGACCCACCCACAGCGTGGCTTAAACGCCGCCAAAACAAGGGGTAATCCACCCGGTCTTTGTCCATCAGCGACAAAAGATCCTGAACCAGTGTGCGGTCGTTTGCTTGTGCGTCGGATAACCCAAGTTTTTCGCGCATACGTGTATCGTAGTAATCGGGATAAAGACTCTTATAAGTTTCTAAAGCATGCAACACGGGTTCTTGTTCTTCAATGAGGGGCATCAATGCTTGCGCCAAACAAAACAAATTCCAGTAAGCGATTTGCGGTTGCCTTGCGTAGGCATAACGCCCTTGGCTATCGGAATGGTTGCAAATATGGTTTGCGTTAAAGCCATCTAAAAACTGAAACGGGCCGTAGTCGAGGGTTAAACCCAAAATACTCATGTTGTCGGTATTCATGACCCCATGACAAAAACCTACAGCCTGCCAATGCGCCATCAGAGATGCAGTTCTTTGGGTGGTTTCCTTGATAAGGGCTAGCGCAAGTTGCTTGTCGTCAAACGCTTGTTCTGCCAAAGCTGGCATGTGTTCTTTCACAACATGGTGCACAAGGGAGCGAACAGCATCGACATTGCCAATCGATGCAAAGTGCTCAAAATGTCCGAATCGCACAAAGCTTGGGCTGACACGCGCTACAACTGCGGCAGTCTCAACCTCTTCGCGGTAGACCTTGGCTGGAGAACCTGTAACGCAAAGTGCACGGGTAGTGGGAACGCCTAGTCCAAACATAGCTTCACTACACAAGAACTCTCGAATGCTTGAACGTAATACCGCGCGCCCATCGCCTCTGCGGGAATAGGGGGTAGGGCCCGCGCCTTTAAGTTGTATGTCTTGAACACCTAAGGGCGTTTGAATTTCTCCGAGACTGATAGCGCGGCCATCGCCCAATTGACCCGCCCACACACCAAATTGATGCCCGCTGTAGACACTTGCCTTGGGGCTACTTCCATCGAGAAGGGTGCATCCCGCCATAGCAGAGAGGAAAGATTCGTCTGTGAATAATTGCTTGGAAAGTCCCAAGGCATCACGAAGGACTTCGTTGTGTGCGACCCAAACCGGTGCGGGCAAGGGTGTTGGAGGGCACATAGTGGCAAAAGTCTCACCTAAATTGCCAAATTTAGGCTGCCAATCGAGCAATGAATTAATCATGGTTTGCATTGTCTCTCTTGAGTCGGGAAATCCATGAGGTCTTTTTTGTTCAAACTGGTTAAAAACTTGATAAGTCTTGGCACAATGGCCCATCAAAAAAGCACGGTCGTGCCAAAAATTTTTCCATAGGAGTATCGCGTGTTCGGTTTAATGCAAAAGCAATCTTTACTCATTTCTCATTTGATTGAGTTTGCTGAGCTCCATCACGGTGATGGTGAAGTGGTTTCTCGCAGAGTGGAAGGCGACATTCACCGTTACGCTTGGTCAGATGTAGCGCGTCGTGCCAAACAAGTTGCGAACACCTTAGATGCTGCTAAGTTGGCATTCAGTGACCGCGTCGCCACTTTGGCATGGAATGGATATCGCCATTTGGAGTTGTATTTCGGGGTAAGTGGTAGTGGTCGGGTACTGCACACCATCAATCCCCGCTTGCATCCAGACCAAATTGCATGGATTGTCAATCACGCAGAAGACCAAGTGCTCTGTTTTGACATGACTTTCCTTCCGATCATTCAAGCGATTCATGGCAAGTGCAGCACCATCCGCCAATGGGTGGCGATGTGCGATGTTGATAAATTGCCCGCGGACACTGGCATCCCCAACTTAGTGAGCTATGAAGGGTGGATTGGCAACCAATCAACGGACTACCAGTGGCCGAGCTTTGACGAGAACTCCGCTTCCAGCATGTGCTACACCAGTGGCACCACAGGTAACCCGAAAGCAGCGCTTTACAGCCACCGGTCGACCATCTTGCACGCTTATGCTGCGGCACTGCCGGACGTCATGGGCATTTCAGCGCGCGACGCCATATTGCCCGTGGTACCCATGTTCCACGTCAACGCATGGGGCATTCCATACAGCGCGGCGCTGACAGGTGCCAAATTGGTTTTTCCTGGTTCCGGAATGGATGGCAAATCTATTTATGAACTGATTGAGGGTGAGGGCGTGACCTATGCGGCGGGTGTTCCAACGGTATGGCAAATGCTGTTGACCCATATGAAAGCCAATGGCTTGAAGTTCTCGACATTGAACCGCACAGTGATCGGCGGATCCGCTTGTCCTCCCGCCATGATTCAAACGTTCATGGATGACTATGGCGTGGATGTCTTGCATGCTTGGGGAATGACGGAGATGAGCCCACTGGGCACACTGAGCACACTCAAAAACAAACACCTGAAATTGTCCGAACCAGAGCAAATGAAAATTCGCCTCAAACAAGGGCGCGCGATTTTTGGTGTGGATATGAAGATAGTCAACGATGCCGGAAAAGACTTACCCCATGATGGCAAAGCCTATGGCGACTTGTTAGTCAAAGGCCCATGGGTAGTTGCAGAATATTTCAAAGGCGAGGGTGGCTCACCTTTGGTGAAAGATTTACACGGTGTTGAATGGTTCCCTACGGGTGACGTTGCAACCATCGATACCGATGGCTACATGCAGATTACTGACCGCAGCAAAGACGTTATCAAATCTGGTGGCGAGTGGATCAGTTCCATCGACATAGAAAACATTGCCGTCGCCCATCCCAGTGTTTTGATGGCTGCATGCATTGGTGTGAAACACCCTAAATGGGACGAACGTCCAATCGTTGCAGTTGTCAAGAAACCAGATGCACAAGTGTCACGTGAAGAGCTACTGGCTTTTTACGAAGGCAAAACCGCCAAGTGGCAAATTCCAGATGACGTGGTTTTTGTGGACAGCATTCCGATCGGTGCAACCGGAAAAATGCTGAAAACCAAATTGCGTGAGCAATTAAAAGACTATGTATTACCCAATCTTTAGAAAAGACTAGTGCATTCCCTAGATGCTTTAAAAGGCAAACCCTGTAACCATTGATTGTTTAAAAATATTAAGGAGATAGTTATGAAATTCACCCATAAATTTATTGCAACTGCAGCTTTGTCAACGCTCAGTTCATTAGCGTTTGCGCAAGCTGGCGAAACCGTAAAAATTGTGATGATTGAAGCTTTCTCTGGCTTGATGGCGCCAGTTGGCAACAACCAGTTAAAAACATACCAATTTTTGGCAGAAAAGTACAACGCCAATAATCCGGCCAAAGTTAAATTTGAAATCGTCTCCATTGACAACAAACTAAGCCCTGCCGAAAGCTTGAATGCGTTGCAGTCAGCCATCGACCAAGGTGCTCGATACGTGACACAGGGTAACGGCTCATCTGTGGCCGGCGCTTTGATAGAAGCGGTCAATAAGCACAACGATCGCAATCCTGGTAAGGAAGTGGTTTATCTGAACTATTCAGCGGTTGATCCTGACTTCACCAATAGCAAGTGCAGTTTTTGGCATTTCAGATTTGATGCTGATACTTCCATGAAGATCGAGTCAATGACAACCTTCATGAAAGATAAGACGGATATCAAGAAGGTTTATTTACTGAACCAGAACTATTCGCATGGTCACCAAGTTGCCAAATATGCCAAAGAAAATTTGGCACGTAAGCGTCCAGACATACAAATCGTTGGTGAAGATTTACACCCCTTGGCGCAAGTTCGCGATTTCTCTCCTTATGTTGCCAAGATCAAAGCCTCAGGTGCGGATACTGTGATTACTGGAAATTGGGGCTCCGATTTGTCACTATTGGTGAAAGCTGCCAATGAAGCGGGCTATACAGGCAAGTTCTACACTTACTACACAGGCGTCTCTGGTACACCGACCGCATTAGGTAAAAACGGCGAAGGACGCGTATTCCAAATTAGCTACGCCCACTACAACATGGGTGGAAAATTCCAAAAATGGATGGAAGAGTTCAACACCAAGTTCAAAGATGACATGTACACCGACTCAATCGACAACATATTTAATTCTTTAACCTTGGCAATGGCCAAAGCAAAATCGACTGATCCCGTCAAAGTTGCTTTTGCGCTTGAAGGATTGAAATTCCAAAGTTTTGCTGGTGAAAATGAAATGCGTAAAACAGATCACCAACTTCAACAAACTATGTTTATGACTGTCTGGCAAAAAGTGGATAAGAAGTATCCTTACTCTGCAGAAAACACAGGTATGACTTTGGCGCCTGTTCAAAAGTTTGAACCTTATGTGGCCAGTACACCTACTAGCTGTCAAATGAAGCGCCCTGGTTAAGGGTTCTTGCCTTCCATAAAGAGTGCGTCATTGACGCACTCTTTTTTTAGACTGAAATATTCATGGAATTTTTTGTAATCTCAACACTCATTGGATTGAGTTACGGGCTGTTGTTGTTTATGCTGAGTTCAGGCCTCACTCTGATTTTTAGCATGATGGGCGTGCTCAATTTTGCCCACGCAAGCTTCTACATGATCGGCGCCTATATTGGTTTCACACTCAACAGTGTTTTAGGGTTTTGGACAGCTTTATTCCTAGCACCTGTTTTAGCTGGTTTATTAGGTGCATTTTTTGAAAAGTTCTGTCTGCGCCGCGTTCATAAATTCGGACATGTCCCAGAGCTATTAATTACCTTTGGCCTCTCCTACGTAGTATTAGAAATTGTCCAATTGGTTTGGGGAAGAACAGCCGTGGAGTTTCAACCCCCCATGGAGCTGCAAGGTCCTGCGTTTACGCTAATTCAAAATTCCCTGAGTGGCTTATCTCTTATTTGGGGAGCTGCATCGCCTGAGCTTTGCCAAGTTGCGGACACAGCGGTCCGCGTAGTTTGCTCACCTTTTCCTGCAACACGCGGGTTCATGATGCTGGTTGCCATAAGCATGATGATCGGCCTTTGGCTCCTTCTCACCAAAACCCGTGTCGGCTTGGTAATTCAAGCTGCACTCACACACCCTGAAATGGTGGAGTCTTTAGGTCACAACGTTCCACGTGTTTTTATGTCTGTGTTTGGAGTAGGTACTGCACTGGCTGGATTGGCTGGCGTAATCGGTGGTAGCACTTTCGTTACGGAACCTGCGATGGCCGCAACGGTTGGGTCTGTTATTTTCGTGGTGGTCGTCGTGGGCGGAATGGGGTCTTTGGCGGGTGCATTTCTAGCCTCTTTGATTATTGGCATCGTCCAGACATTTGCAGTGGCACTCGACTATTCTGTTTTATCACTGCTTCAAAATATCGGCATATCTGTAGGGGCGGCATCGCAAGATAACGCCCTGCTAAAACTTACTATTTCACAAGTCGCGCCCATATTGCCTTACTTATTTCTGGTATTGATTTTGATCTTCAGACCACGGGGTTTGCTGGGTAAGCGCGAGACTTGATATTTATGCAAAGTTCTGCAACCCACTTCGAATTCAAACCCTTCAACGTTGCGCGATGGGTCATTTGGGGGCTTTTTGCCATTATTTTGCTATTGGCACCTAAAGCATTTTCAAGCAATTTCTCTGTTTCCATGTTGACCCAAATGGGCGCTGTCATGATTGTGTGCTTGTCTTACAACATGCTCTTAGGACAAGGCGGTATGTTGAGCTTTGGCCATGCTGTCTATACCGGGCTAGGTGCATACATTGCCATGCACACGCTCAATGCCGCTTCAAACGGTGTACTTCCTGTGCCCGTGTCATTGATCCCCTTGGTTGGTGGCATTGGCGGCATGTTCTTCGCTGTTTTGTTTGGGTATGTCACCACCCGTAAATCTGGCACCACATTTGCCATGATCACTTTAGGCATTTCTGAATTGGTATTTGCCATGTCGTTGATGTTTTCTGGTTTTTTTGGTGGAGAGGCTGGTATCTCTGGCAACCGCGTGTTCGGAACACCTTTTTTAGGCATTACTTTCGGCCCACCCATTCAGGTGTATTACCTAACAGCTGCGTACACATTTGTCTGTGTGGCATTGATGTATGCCTTCACGCGCACCCCACTTGGACGCATTTTGAACGCTGTGCGTGATAACCCAGAGCGTGTTGAATTTATCGGGTACAACACCCAACATGTTCGCTACATTGCTTTCATCATCGCTGGATTTTTTGCTGGTATCGCTGGTGGAATTGGCGCGCTCAACTTTGAAATTGTGACTGCTGAGGTCGTTGGCGCTGCGCGTTCAGGTGCTTATTTATTATTTACGTTTTTAGGTGGCGCCACTTTCTTTTTTGGACCCATCATTGGTGCCATTTTGTTGGTGCTGGCGTTTGTATTGCTGTCAGAATTTACCAAAGCATGGTTGCTTTATTTGGGCCTTGTATTTTTATTCATGGTGATGTTTGCACCTGGCGGCATATCTAGTTTGATCATGATGAATTTACGCTTGGCTGCTTTTGGCCGATTGCGTCATATATGGGTGGCCTACATAGGACTTGGGTTGACTGCACTCTTGGGATTAGCGGGCGTTGCCGCCATCGTCGAGATGGTCTATCACTTGCAACTTAATGCGGCTATGGGCCCTGAAGTTCGCTTTGCAGGCTTTACCCTCAATACAGAGCTCAGCCACACTTGGTTTGGATGTTTGATGCTGGTGGTCACTGGCTTTGGTCTGTTCGAATTAGCAAGGCGTCAATATCTCCATGATTGGGGTGAGTCGCAAGAGTTTATTGAAAAAGAAGTCAAACGCAGGGAGGAAGCCCTGTGAACGCACTTGAACTTAAAAATCTGCATAAAAGCTTTGGTAAAACCCAAATTATTCGCGGCATCGATTTGGCTGTCACTAAGGGAGAACGGGTCGCCATCATTGGCCCCAATGGGGCAGGGAAATCTACTTTATTCAACTTAATCAGTGGCCGCTTCGCGCCAACCAGTGGTGAGATTTGGCTCGGTGCGCATCGTATTGATGGCAAACAACCTTTTGAAATAAACCGCTTAGGACTATCAAGAAGTTTTCAAATTACCAACATATTTCCTAAGCTCAGCGTTTTTGAAAACTTGCGTTGTGCAGTTTTGTGGAGCCTTGGATACAAATACACCTTCTTTAAGTTTTTAGCAGATTTAGATGACGCTAACGATTTGGCTGAGCAATACATGGAAAGAATTCGCTTAGGTAAAAAGCGTGATGTCTTAGCTATGAATCTAACTTATGCCGAACAGCGTGCGCTTGAGATTGGTATCACTATTGCGGGTGGTGCTGAAGTTATTTTGTTGGATGAGCCTACTGCTGGTATGAGTAAAAGCGAAACATTGCGTTTTATTCAATTAATCCGCCAAGTCACAGAAGGTAAAACGCTTCTCACCGTTGAACACGATATGGGGGTTGTATTTGGCTTGGCAGACAAAATTGCGGTGGTGGTGTATGGAGAAGTCATTGCCTTTGATACACCTGACGCAGTGCGTTCTAACCCAAAAGTGCAAGAAGCCTACCTTGGTAGCGCGCAAGCGCATTAACTCGTAACCCACAGTCTTCAACGTAATTCGCATGCTAAAAATAGAAAACCTACACGCGTTTTATGGCAAAAGCCATGTGTTGCATGGCGTATCTTTTGACATCAACTCCGGTGAAATCGTGTCCTTGCTTGGACGAAATGGCTCTGGACGATCTACAACAGCGAAAACCATCATGGGCTTGGTGGAATGCCAGGGCTCCATTGAATGGAATGGACAAGCTATTGTGGACAAGAAGGCTTACCAAATTGCCCATCTTGGCATTGGCTACGTCCCTGAAAACCGCGACATATTTCCTAAACTCACCGTGCACCAAAACCTGATGCTTGGCCAAAAGGGCAAAGGCGAGGGCAGTCGTTGGAATTTTGACGATATGTATGACATGTTCCCGCGTCTAAAAGAGCGGCAACATACCGAAGCAGGGGTTTTGTCTGGTGGTGAACAACAAATGTTGACACTGTGCCGCACTTTGATGGGCGATCCAGATCTCATCATCATTGACGAACCCACAGAAGGTCTTGCGCCCAAAATTGTTGCCCAAGTTGGCCAGTACTTAGAAACGTTGAAGCAAAAAGGTATTTCTGTTTTACTAATAGAACAAAAGCTCACCATTGCCATGGAAATCTCAGACCGCGTATTGGTCATGGGGCATGGCAGCATCGTTTTTTCCGGTACACCCAATCAACTGCGCGAAGACGCTTATATCCGCCGAGAGTGGCTGGAAGTTTGATCTAGAATGAAAAAAGAACGATCGTTCTTTTTCTTGTCCCAATTCAGTTTAAACAAGGAATCCGCATGAGTGCAGACTACAAAGTTCACGGCGACGTGGCTGTTATTTCTTTAAACAACCCACCCGTCAATGGTTTAGGGCTGTCAACCCGTCAAGCAATTACAGAAGGGGTTGAAAAAGCAGTTCAAGATGCTTCTATCAAAGCCGTTGTTATTACAGGACATGGAAAAGCTTTTTCAGGTGGCGCTGACATTCGTGAGTTTGGTTCCCCTAAAGCCACACAAGAGCCCAATTTATTAAGCGTGATTGCGCAAATTGAAAATTGCGCAAAACCTGTTGTTGCCGCGGTGCATGCCGTTGCGATGGGTGGCGGTTTGGAATTGGCGCTGGGATGCCACTACCGCATTGCTGCGCCGGGTGCCAGCATTGCATTGCCAGAAGTCAAAATCGGCTTGCTACCTGGCGCTGGTGGTACTCAGCGTTTACCGCGCGTTTTGGGTGTCGAGCCTGCTCTCAACATGATTGTCAGTGGAGAGGCGATCAAAAGCGAAATGCTAGCCATGTTGCCTGGACAAAAGCTGTTCGACAAAATGTCCGCATCCCCAGAGTCATTGATGGATGAAGCCCTGAAGTTTGCCCGCGAAGTTGCAGATGTTCGTCCTTTGCCACGTGTGCGTGATTTGCCATGTAAGCACCCACAAGGCGATGCGTACTTTCAATTTACGCGCAATATGGTCAAAGGCATGGCAAAGAACTATCCCGCACCGCCAAAGTGTGTAGACGCGGTGCAAGCTGCCACCAAGAAAAAATTTGACGAAGGCATGGTGATAGAGCGTGAACTCTTCATCAATTTGATGTGGACACCCGAAAGCCGCGCATTGCGGCATTTATTCATGTCTCAGCGTGCAGCTTCCAAGATTGCAGACGTGCCTGACACCACACCCACCCGCGCTATCAAACAAGTCGCGGTGATAGGTGCTGGCACTATGGGCGGTGGCATTAGCATGAATTTCTTGAATGCAGGTATTCCCGTCAAGATACTCGAGACTAAGCAAGAAGCGCTTGACCGTGGCATCGCCACCATCAAGAAAAACTACGAAGCCCAAGTTAAAAAAGGCAAGCTCAAAGAAGACAAGTATGCGCAACGCATGGCCTTACTCACTAGCACGCTGAGTTATGACGACATCAAAGACGCTGACTTGGTGATTGAAGCCGTATTCGAAGAAATGGGCGTCAAGGAGGCCGTCTTTAAACAATTAGATGCAGTGATGAAGCCTGGTGCAATCTTGGCATCTAACACTTCAACGTTAGACGTCAATGCGATTGCTAATTTCACCAAGCGTCCGCAAGATGTCATCGGCATGCACTTCTTCAGTCCGGCTAATGTCATGAAGTTGTTGGAAGTCGTGCGCGGCACAAAAACAGCCAAAGATGTTTTGGCAACCGTGATGGCGCTTGCTAAGACGATTAAGAAAACTGCTGTTGTATCGGGTGTGTGTGACGGATTTATTGGTAACCGCATGATCGAGCAATACGGTCGCCAAGGTGGATTTTTATTAGAAGAAGGATGCACACCACAACAAGTAGACAAAGCCATCGAGAAATTTGGCTTCGCCATGGGACCTTTCCGCATGGGTGACTTAGCGGGCAACGACATTGGTTGGGCTATTCGCAAACGCCGTTATGTTGAAAAGCCACATATGAAATACAGCAAGACAGCTGACTTGCTTTGTGAGATGGGCCGCTTTGGACAAAAGGTTGGCAAAGGCTGGTACGACTACCAGGCCGGCAAACGCGACGCCATCCCTAATAAAGAAGTGGAAGACATGGTTGTCAAACACCGCGCAACGATAGGTATGACACCTAGAAAAATCAGTGATGAAGAAATCGTCCAACGCTTGGTGTTTTCATTGGTGAACGAAGCTGCGCATATTTTGGAAGACGGTATTGCTTCTAAGGCCAGCGATATCGATATGGTCTACATCACAGGCTACGGATTCCCGATGTATCGCGGAGGCCCCATGTTGTATGCAGACCAAGTGGGCCTTTTCAATGTGGTGCAAGCCATGCACCGCTTTGCCGCCAACCCGCATGACGATGCCGAGTTCTGGAAGCCAGCGCCGTTGTTGGCGAAATTGGCTGCCGAAGGCAAAACTTTCAACTAAGGAATTCCCATGACCAATGCAGTAATTGTTTCTACCGCACGTACCCCTCTTGCTAAAAGTTGGAAGGGTGCTTTCAACATGACACATGGCGCTACGCTAGGTGGCCATGCCGTGAAGCATGCGATTGCCCGTGCTGGCATTGACGCCGCTGAAGTAGAAGACGTGATCATGGGTTGTGCCAATCCTGAGGGTGCAACGGGTGCCAATATTGCGCGTCAAATTGCTTTGATGGCGGACTGTCCGATCACGGTGAGTGGTTTGACAGTGAACCGTTTTTGCTCATCCGGTTTACAAACCATTGCCTTGGCTGCGCAACGCGTGATCGCGGGCGAGGGTGACATTTATGTCGCAGGTGGTGTGGAGAGTATTTCTTGCGTACAACAAGAAATGAACCAACACATGTTGGCCGATATGAACCTCATGAAAAAGAAGCCAGAAATCTATTGGAATATGTTGCAAACGGCTGAGCAAGTAGCCAAGCGTTACAACATATCGCGTGAGCGTATGGATGCTTACGGCGCTGAAAGCCAACAAAGAGCTTGTGCCGCACAAGCCGCAGGCAAGTTCAATGATGAGATTGCACCTATCACCGTGCAAGCTGGCGTGATCGACAAAGTCATGGGCATGACTACCAAACAAGTGACGGTCAGTGCGGATGAAGGATTGCGCGAAGGCACTACGGTTGAGAGCGTTTCGGGCATCAAGCCCGCAATGCCAGGCGGCGTGATTGCAGCTGGAAATGCCAGCCAGTTCTCTGATGGCGCTGGTGCTTGCGTCATCATGAGCGAGGAGCTCGCCAGCAAACGTGGTTTGAAACCTTTGGGTCGATTCTTAGGTTTTGCAGTGGCAGGTTGTGAGCCCGATGAAATGGGTATCGGTCCTGTATTTGCTGTGCCTAAAGTCTTGAAGCGCTTAGGTCTGACCGTGAACGATATAGATTTGTGGGAACTCAATGAAGCTTTTGCTGTTCAAGTTTTGTATTGCCGTGACACCTTAGGTATTCCTGCGGATCGTTTGAATGTGAATGGCGGTGCGATTGCTGTAGGTCACCCCTACGGTGTCAGCGGACAGCGTCTTACAGGTCATGCATTGATCGAAGGCAAGCGTCGCGGCGCCAAACGTGTGGCGGTGACCATGTGTATTGGCGGCGGCATGGGTGCTGCGGGCATCTTTGAAGTGCTTTAAAAAGTTGGCGTAAGTCAAAGTAGTTTTTTATACCTCTGTAAAAAAGGTATTGGTCTTTTAAAGAAAGTACCTTATGCAGGAAAGTTTTGGCGCCTACATTCCATTTGTTGAGCATTTAGGCTTCGAGATGGAATTCTTTGAAGACGGCCAATCAGAGTTACGTTATTTGCCAGAAGAGTCGCATTTGAATTCCTTCAATGTGACGCACGGTGGTGCTTTGATGACGCTTTTAGACGTGACGATGGCCACAGCAGCGCGAAGTGTGGATAGGTCTATGGGTGTTGTGACCATTGAAATGAAAACATCTTTTATGCAGCCTGCCCGCGGCCAACTCACTGCCAAAGGCAAACTTTTGCACCGCAGCAAAACAATGGCTTTCACTGAAGGCACTATTTTTGATGCGCAAGGCAATGCCTGTGCACACGCAACGGGAACCTTTAAATATGTCACCCGTGCGGTGCAACCCAACCAATCCAACCACGAAATTTCAACCGATTAACCATGATTCCAATGGAGACAACTATGCATGACAACCAACAACTCTTACTAGACAACCGGCCAAAAGGCGAGGCAACTCCTAGCAACTTCAAGTTAGTAACCACTAAAACACCAGCCCTCGCAGAGAACCAAGTTTTGGTGCGTCACCATTATTTGAGCTTGGATCCGTACATGCGTGGCCGTATGAATGACAGCAAAAGCTATGCAGTCCCGCAACCATTGGGACAAGTCATGATTGGCGGCACAGTTGGCGAGGTGGTGGACAGCAAGCATCCCAAATTCCACGTAGGTGACAAAGTTGTGGGAATGGGTGGATGGCAACACTACAGCGTAGTGGACGGAAATGCCCCCGGCATGTTGCGTAAAGTCGATACCACCCATGTGCCGCTAAGCCATTATTTAGGCGCTGTTGGCATGCCAGGTGTTACAGCTTTCTATGGCTTGGTCAAAATTATTTCACCCAAAGCAGGAGAAACCGTGACGGTTAGCGCTGCAAGTGGTGCAGTAGGCAGCGCATTCGGTGCGCTAGCAAAAGCCCGAGGATGCCGTGTCGTCGGTATAGCGGGCGGCAAGGACAAATGTGACTATGTGGTCAAAGAACTGGGCTTTGATGCATGCATTGATTACAAAGAACACAAAGACTATCTGTCACTTTCCAAAGCGTTACGCGATGTATGTCCTAATGGCATCGACGGCCATTTTGAAAATGTAGGCGGTATGGTTTTAGATGCCGTCATGTTGCGAACCAATGCCTTTGCCCGCATCGCGGTCTGCGGAATGATTGCTGGTTATGACGGAGCCCCAATTGCCATGACCAACCCCGCATTGATTTTGGTTAACCGCATGCGGGTTGAAGGATTTATCGTGAGCGAGCACATGGAAGTGTGGCCTGAAGCATTGCAAGAGCTTGGCACTTTGGTGGGCACAGGAAAATTACGCCCGCGTGAAACGGTTGCCCAAGGCTTGGAAGCAGCACCACAAGCATTTTTAGGCCTTCTCAAAGGTAAAAACTTTGGCAAGCAATTGGTCAAGTTAATTTAATTTAATTCAACGCAATACAGATAAGCCATGTCCAACATCATCTTGCACCATTACCCTTTATCGCCTTTTGCAGAAAAGGTGCGTCTCATTTTTGGGTTTAAAAAGATGGCATGGCAAAGCGTCATCATCCCGATGTACATGCCAAAGCCAGACGTGATTGCGCTGACAGGTGGACATCGACGTACACCGTTTATGCAAATCGGTGCAGATATTTATTGCGACACTGCATTGATATCAGATGTACTTGAGCAAATAACGCCCACGCCAACGCTCTACCCAGAAGCCGTGAAAGGGGCCGCGCGTATCGTGGCGCAATGGGCTGACACCTTGGTATTTCCAGTGGCCATGGGATACAACTTTCAGCCCAGTGGCGCGGCGCATGTATTGGCGGGATGGAATCCTGAAGACATCAAAGTGTTCGTGCAAGACCGTGCAACGATGCGAGGCGGTGCACCACGTATGCCTGCCGCAGATGCCGAAGGCATGTACCGCAGCTATTTAAGACGCATGGCCAATATGCTGGACCACCATCCGTTTTTAATGGGTGATGCGCCATCTATTGCCGACTTCTCTGCGTACCACCCAACTTGGTACACCTTGCGCAAGGTCGCGCCGCTTGCAGGCATCTTTGATGCAACACCCAATGTGCGCGATTGGATTGAACGCATGGAGAAGTTTGGACATGGCACTTCTACTGAAATAAGCTCCACGCATTCACTAGAGATCGCAAGTCAAGCCACCCCCGTCGATGTATCAAAAGAACCATTTATTGATTTACACGGCATTGCGCTGGGCTCTAAAGTGGTCATCACTGCTGAATCATTTGGCCTTGAACCTACGCATGGAGAACTGGTGGCTGCAACGAGAACACGTATCACCGTGCGTCGCCATGATGAGCGGGCTGGTACTGTCCATGTGCATTTCCCACGCGTGGGTTTCGTTATGAAAAAGGATGAAGCGTGATTTCAAACTTTAAAGGCAAGGTTGCGGTTCTGACTGGCGCTGGCTCAGGCTTTGGTTTGGAATGCGCAAAAATCGGCGCGCAATTGGGTATGAAACTGGTACTAGTCGATGTCCAAAAAGACGCACTAGATGCAGCACAAGCGCAAATGCAAGCATTAGGTGCAGAGGTCATGGCGCGCTTAGTGGATGTATCGAACGAAGGTCAAATGCAAGCTTTGGCGAATGATGTGCAACAAACATTTGGCGCACCCAATTTTGTTTTCAACAACGCAGGTGTTGGCGCTGGGGGTTTGGTTTGGGAAAACACAGTAGCCGATTGGGAATGGCTGCTGGGTGTGAACCTGTGGGGTGTGGTGCATGGCGTGCGTCTATTCACCCCCATGATGCTCGAGGCTGCGAGCAAAGATCCAAATTTCCAAGGCCATATTGTCAACACCGCAAGTATGGCGGGATTGTTGACGCCTCCCAATATGGGCATTTACAACGTCACCAAACACGCCGTGGTGGCATTGACTGAAACCTTGTACCAAGATTTGAAACTGGTCAGTGACCAAATCAGCGCAAGCGTGTTGTGCCCTTACTTTGTGCCCACTGGTATTAGCCAAAGTCATCGTAATCGGCCTAGCCAATTAAAAGCAGACAAGCCCACGAAGAGCCAATTGATCGGTCAAGCCATGAGCGACAAAGCAGTGGGAAGCGGGAAGGTGAGTGCAGCGGATGTGGCAAAGATGGTGTTTGATGCGATCTCTAACGACCATTTCTACATCTACAGCCACCCTAAAGCGTTAGGCAATGTGCAACACCGTATGGAAGCCATTGTGCAAGGCCATAATCCACCAGACCCGTTCAAAGAACGTCCAGATATTGGTGACAAACTCAAAGCCGATTTACGTAATTGAAAGTAAAAGCGCTAAAAATATATGCTGGACTAAAAGCGTTTCAGCATATTCAAAACAATGGTTTGCGCGCAGAACATATCGGAGTGATTCCAGGCGCTGCTGGTGGACCTAAGGGACTGATACTCGGTCCATTAGACCGATTTATTTTTGGAGAATGGTTGCCGCAAAGCGATCAGCCCTTAGATTTGGTCGGCGTGTCCATCGGTGCTTGGCGCATGGCGACTGCTTGTTTGAACGATTCAGTGCAAAGCTTACAAAGACTAGAGCGCGATTACATCCATCAGCACTATGACGTGAAACCCGATCAGAAGCGCCCTAGTGCCAAGCAAGTTAGCGATGCATTTGGCGCCAGCTTGCAGAGTTTTTACGGTGGTCGCATGGAAGAAGTGCTGAACCATCCTAGATACAGATTGCATGTCGTGACATCCCACGGCAAACATCTCCTTAACCGAGAACATCCTGTGTGGACACCGCTGGGATATACGGTGGCGTATCTCACCAACCTAGTGAGTCGGCCAGCGATGGGAGCATGGCTAGAGCGTATTGTGTTTTCTGCATCGCATGCAACACTTCCTTTCAACACGCAAGATTTCAAAACCCAACACTTAGCTTTAACTACCAGCAACTTCATGCCAGCCGTACAAGCTAGCTGCTCAATTCCATTTGTTTTACAGGCAGTGCATGACATTCCAAACGCCCCAACAGGCGCTTATTGGGATGGCGGTATTACTGACTACCACTTGCATTTGAACTACCAAACATCAAGCACCAGCCCCATTGTTTTGTATCCGCATTTTCAAAAAGCAGTGGTACCTGGTTGGCTGGATAAAGCCTTGAAGTGGCGCCATGCATCGACCCCGTTTTTGGACAATATGGTGTTGTTGGCACCTAACCCGGAGTGGGTGAAGTCGTTACCCAACGGAAAGCTACCCGATCGCAGCGACTTTGTGACTTACGGACACGATTTGTCGGCGCGCGTGAAGGTTTGGAGCGATGCGGTCAGCGCCAGCCAACAACTAGCCGATGAGTTTGCGCAGTGGGTAGAGCAGCCTGATATTGGGCTGGTAGAAAAACTCTAAAACTAATCGATCTAAATCTAACTGTTCTAAACCTAGCTGCTTTAACCTCGAGTTACATCGCCGATTCCAACATCTCGCGGTATTCCTGAGCCGTCGCAATACGCGGATTGGTTTTATGGCAATGGTCCGCCATAGCGCCTTCAATGACTTTATCGAACCACGCGCGATCAACACCCATCTCAGCAAGCCCTTTAGGCAAACCGAGTCTGGCGTTCATAGCAGTAATGGCTTGCGCAACTGCTTCAGCGGCAGTAATCGAAGACTTAGCCGATGCATCCGCACCGCCCACATCGCCTAAACCCATCGCGTAGGCCATGCGTTGCATGCGCTTGTCGCGTTGCACCGATTCAGCGTGAGCATTGAAACGCACGACGGCAGGCAAGAACATGGCATTGAGCGTGCCGTGGTGGAGCTTCGGATTAACGCCACCCAAGCTGTGGCTCAGGCTATGCACACAGCCCAATCCCTTTTGAAAGGCCATCGCACCTTGCATTGAAGCACTCATCATGTTCAAACGGGCATCGCGGTCTTGGCCGTTGTTAGTAGCACGCTCGATATAAGCCCACCCACGCGTCAGACCATCCAAAGCGATGCCGTCTGCTGGTGGATTAAAAGGCGCCGCCATAAAGGTTTCCATGCAATGCGCAATAGCGTCCATGCCTGTGGCAGCCGTCAACGCAGGGGGCAAACCCAGTGTGAGTTCTGGATCTAACAGCGCTACTTTGGGAACCAAATGCCAAGAATGAAAACCCAATTTACGACCATCGTCCACGATGACAATGGCACCGCGCGCTACCTCACTGCCAGTTCCAGCAGTGGTAGGCACAGCGATCAATGGGCAGACAGCAGGTGTGATTTTGGGAGAACCACCTTCGATGGTGGCGTAGGTTTTTAAAGCACCCTCGTGGGTTGCGGCAATGGCGACACCTTTGGCGCAATCAATGGAGGAACCACCACCAACTGCGATCAGACCATCACATTTATTAGCGTGGTAAACCGCTACCGCAGCTCTGACAGAGGCTTCGGTTGGGTTAGAGGGCGTTTGGTCAAACACTGCAACCGGCATACCGCCCAAGGCATCGAGTGCCTTTTGCAATATGCCTACGGCTTTAACGCCTTGGTCTGTGACGATCAAGGGGCGGTGAATAGATGATTTTTCGCATTCGGCCTTTAAGGTGATGAGCACGCCGAAGTCGATCTGGATATTGGTGATGTAGAGAATTTGAGACATGGCACACTATAAAAGCCTTCAGCCTAATTTTCATCCCCATGAGTCACCCAAGTAACCCTTATACGCAACTCACGCCTCGCACCCAAGAAGTCCTGCAAGCCATTGCCAAAGCGGGGCGTCCACCGATCGCCACCCTGACTGCCCAACAAGCTAAAGAAGCGTATGCCTTGGGGGCAGGCGTATTGGAAGCGCCTATGCCAGCCATGGCGAGGCAAGAAACCTTGCACATTGCAGTGCGCGATGGTGCGCATCTAAGGGCTAAGTTGTGGTCGCCCAAGCCACTCGACGCTAACTCCGAATTGCCTGTTTTGCTCTACTTTCACGGTGGTGGCTTTACGGTCGGCAGCCCAGAAACACATGAAGGCGTCTGCAAACAATTGGCCCATTTGGCGCAATGTGCCGTGGTGTCATTGGATTACCGTTTAGCGCCTGAATATAAATTTCCAACGGCACACCGCGATGCCATCGATGCTTTGAAGTGGTTGGCCCAGAACGCCCCAGCGCTGGGCTTAGACGCGCAACGCATTGCCATTGGCGGCGATAGCGCTGGCGGCACGCTCACTGCAGCCACAGCCATAGGCGCGCGCGACGCGGGTATCGCGTTGCGCTTGCAACTCATGTTTTATCCGGGATGCGCGGCTGACCACATGGCGTCTGCAGACACATTTGCAAAAGGCTTTTTGCTGGAGAAAGACAGCATCGACTACTTCTACGGCCACTATTTAGAACACCCCAGCCACCGCCAAGATCCCTTGTTCTCACCGTTGGTCGAAGCCAATGTGTCTGATGTCGCGCCAGCATGGATTGGTCTGGCCGAGTGCGACCCTTTAGTGGATGAAGGCATTGCCTATGGCGACCATTTGCGCATGGCAGGCGTACCTGTCGATTTAGAAATTTACAAAGGCGTGGTGCACAGTTTTATCCAGATGGGACGGATGATTCCAGAGGCTTTGACTGCCCATGCTGATGCGGCAAAGGCCTTAAGAAACGCATTTCAATCTAAGGAGCCTGCATGACGCGTAACGAATTTCGATTGCTTCACCGTCTTCGGGTACGCTGGGTTGAGGTGGACTTACAAAAGATTGTGTTCAACGGCCACTACCTGATGTACTTCGACACCGCCATGGCGGACTACTGGCGCGCTTTGGCCATTCCCTACGAAGACACCATGCACCAGTTGGGCGGTGATTTGTACGTCAAAAAAGCTAGTTTGGAATACCACGCGTCAGCCCAGTACGACGATAGGCTAGATGTGGGCTTGCGTTGTCAGCGCATTGGCAACTCTTCTATCCAATTTGTGGGCGGGATATTTTGTGGCGATCAATTGTTGATCACCGGTGAATTGCTCTACGTCTATGCCAACCCAAACACCAAAACATCCATGCCTGTGCCGCAAGTGTTGCGCGACACCATGCTGGGTTTTGAAGAAGGTCAGGCCGTGACTGAATTGGAGACTGGAAGCTGGAACCACTTGAAAGAGAAAGCCCAGCCCGTGCGAACCCAAGTGTTTGTCCAAGAACAAGGCATCGATGCCAAAGACGAATGGGATGCAGCGGACGCAAGCGCTGTGCATGCAGTAATTACCAACCGTTTTGGGCAACCTTTGGGGACAGCAAGGTTGCTAGAGAAGTCCCCAGGTATTGCCCAGATCGGACGTATGGCTGTAGTGCGCGTGATGCGCGGGTCAGGGCTTGGTGGGCAGTTGTTAAACGCCTTGGTGGATATTGCCAAAGCGCGTGGAGACAAAGAGGTGTGTTTACACGCCCAATGCAGCGCCCAAGCTTTCTACGCGCGGGAGGGGTTTATGCCTGTAGGCGAACCGTTTGATGAGGTCGCAATAGCGCATATTGAAATGCGTAAAGTACTGGCCTCTAGATAACGCTAGTTAACAGCTGGATTCACTACTCAGTCGCAAATTAGCTTAGAAGCTTAAATATCGTCTTTCAAAACATAGGGCAGCGGTAAGGCATGAAGTTGCGGCCCCGAATTTGAGCCTACATGAAGCGCCTTGTGTTCATCCACCACGGTAGTTTGAAGTTCCACAATGGCGTAGGTCTGGTCATTCACGGTAGCAACTTGCGCTACCAAGCCACAGGGTTGGTCCGTAGCTTCGCTGGTAAAAATTTCTTGTCCGGCTGTGATGGCACCTGCGCTTTGCGTCACATAAGCTCGCCGCTTTAAGGTGCCTCTGAACTGGCTTCGGGCAACCACTTCTTGTCCGGGATAGCAACCCTTTTTGAAATTCACGCCGTCGACTGATTCGTAATTCAGCATTTGCGGAACAAAGGCTTCAAAGGTGGCAAGTTCCACCCAGGCGATGCCGCTCATGACTTCGCCTAACTGCCAATAAGCAGGATCTAGGGACGGGTATTCGGACAAGTCGGGGGCGCTAGAAGCCAGCATGAGCGCACGGGGTTGGCCCATTGCGGGGAAGAGCGTCAACACATGGGCTTGGGCAGACTCCCAAGGGATGCAACGCCAAGCTTGTTGGGTGGTCGAAAGTTCTTGGGGGCTAGTGTGGGCTCCAGCTTCCTGAGAAATTTTTGTCACAAGAGACGCTAAAGAATTTCCAGCCAAGCCTATCAAATGGAAATCTGTGGTCGCATCCGTCAACTTGACCTTGGCACGCAAGACAAACATCGACAAGCGTTTCACGGTTTGGGCGATCAAATCGCGCCGGCAGACCAAGAGCACTTCATTGGGGCTTGGTTTGCAATACACAAAGCTAGCTTGCATACGCCCCTTAGCATTGCAAAAAGCACCCAAATGGCACTGGTCTGCCTTCATCAGCAAGACGTCTTGGGTGAGTTGGTTGTGCAGAAAGTTGGCGGTGTCTTCACCAACTGCGCGAATCACGCCCAAATGGGGCAGGGGGGCCACGCCATCTAGGGCGGGAAATTGGGTAGGTCCAGACATGTCTGAATTATCATGCCCGTCATAGTTCAGCGAATTTTTAAGGTTTAAATGAAACGCATCGGCCAACTGTTTGGCACTTTGTTGGTGTTGCTTGTTTTTTTAGGTGCCGTGGCCGTTTGGTGGGTCATGCGACCTTTGACTTTGGCAAGCCCGACCGTCGATATTTCCATTGAACCGCAAACCACGGTGCGCGGCATTGCCCAAGTGGTTGCGGATTCTGGGGTTGGTGTTGAACCTGTTCTTCTATATGGATTTCTCCGCGTCAGTGGCCAATCGCGCAAACTTCGCGCTGGCAGTTACGAGATCAGCCAAGGTGAATCACTCTTAGACCTGCTGCGCAAACTCAGCCGAGGCGAAGAAAGCCTGAAAGCGGTGGGATTGATAGACGGCTGGACTTTCAAGCAATTTAGAGCAGCTTTGGCCAAAGCGCCTAACCTCAACCACGACAGCCAAGGGCTAAGCGACGCAGAACTCATGGCGCGCTTAGGCAAACCGGGCGTCGCACCGGAAGGGCATTTTTTCCCAGACACCTACACCTACGGCAAAGGCGCTTCTGAATTACGCGTCATGCAGCGCGCGCTCAATGCCATGGACAAGCAACTGGCTGCCGCTTGGGCGCAGCGTGACGCCTCCATTATTTTGAAAACGCCTGATGAAGCGCTGGTATTGGCCAGCATTGTGGAGAAAGAAACTGGCAAAGAAAGCGACCGCGGCATGATCAGCAGCGTCTTTCACAACCGCTTGCGGATCAACATGCCTTTGCAAACCGACCCCACCGTGATTTACGGCATGGGCAATGCATTTGATGGCAATTTACGCCGAGTTGATTTGCAGTCTGACCATCCTTGGAACACCTACACGCGCAAAGGCTTGCCACCCACCCCTATCGCTATGCCGGGACGCAATGCGTTGCGCGCCACTCTGCACCCCGATACCAGCAATGCGCTGTATTTCGTCGCACGCGGCGATGGCAGTAGCGCATTTAGCGAAACGCTGGACGCTCACAACGCCGCTGTGAACCGTTACCAACGCGGTGGAGCTAGCCAGACCAGCAATGGAGCACAGGCAAAATAGGCGTTTTACTGAAACTCGCATTTTGGCGAAACTGATTTTTAGCGAAATTTGCGTTTTAACGAATTGGGCATGACAAAAACTGGGCTTTTTATTAGTTTCGAAGGCATCGATGGGGCGGGCAAATCGACCCACATCCAGGGCTTGGCCGCAGCTTTCAAAGACCAGGGGCGTCAAGTCACCTTGACACGTGAGCCGGGCGGCACGCCCTTGGCAGAGACCTTGCGTGAGTTGGTATTGCACCAACCGATGGACCCCTTAAGCGAAGCCTTATTGATATTCGCAGCGCGTCGCGACCACTTACAACAGGTCATCGAGCCCGCCTTGGCGCGTGGCGATGTGGTGCTGTGCGACCGTTTTACCGACGCCACCTTCGCCTACCAAGGCGGCGGACGTGGATTTGATTTGTCGGTGCTTAGCCAGCTAGAGCAATGGGTGCAGGGCTCTGCAGACGGTATTCGCCAGCCAGATTTGACGATATGGTTCGAGTTGGACCCCCGCATTGCGGCCGAGCGTTTGGCTGGTGCCCGTGTGCCGGACAGATTTGAGTCGCAACCTGTGGCATTTTTTGAGCAAGTGCATCTGGGCTACGCCAAACGTGCGGATGCCGACCCTTCAAGATTTGCCCGCATCGATGCGTCTAAAACCAAACACGCTGTTTGGCAACAAATTACCCGCGCTTTGGTGCAAAAAGGCTGGTTGTCCATCATGGTGGCAACCCCAGCCGGGTTGGAATAAAGCATGTCTGAAACGCAGCTTTCTCAAAAGTCCGGTCACCTGCTTTCGCCTTGGTTGCAGCAGCAACTCTCCACCTTGCTTTCGCGTCGGGGGCATGCTTGGCTTTTGCAGGGTCCATCGGGGCTAGGCCAATACAACTTGGCGCTTGAACTTGCCCGCGCTTGGTTGTGCGAAAACACCACCCCTGCCGGTGCCTGCTACCAATGTGCCAGTTGCCATTCGGTGGATGTGCGCTCGCATCCTGATTTATGCGTACTCATGCCTGAGACAGTGGCGCTCGAATTGGACTGGCCACTGGACGAAAAGTCGCAAAAAGAGATTGACGACAAGAAGAGAAAACCCAGCAAGGAAATTCGCGTAGACGCGGTGCGCGAAATGATTAACTTCACCCAACACACCCGATCTGGCGGCCACACCAAAGTGGTGTTGGTGTATCCCGCTGAGCGCATGAACCACGTCACGGCCAACGCGATTTTGAAAACCTTGGAGGAGCCCCCTGGTGAATGCCGATTTGTCTTGGCCAGCGAAGCCGCGCATATTCTTCTGCCAACAATCCGCAGCCGTTGTCAGACGCACACCATGGTTTGGCCCGAGGAAAAACAAGCCCTTGAATGGTTGGTATCTCAAGGGCTAGTGGCTGCTGAGACCAAAGCTACGTTGCGCGCTGCGGGAGGTCGTCCTGAGGATGCCTTAGACCTTGCCAACGCAGGTCTAAAGGCGGCGCAATGGTCTAGCTTTCCTTTGATGGTGAGTCGCGGTCAGCTTTCTGCACTTGCCGATTTGACGCCCGCCCAAGCGATAGACCGTTTGCAAAAACTCTGTCATGACATGGTTGCGGTGCAAACAGGTGCAGCGCCTAGGTTTTTTGAAGTGGCGGATTTGCAAGCTGTTTCGGCTAACACCAAAGGTGCTACTGGCTCTTCAGGTTCCTCAGTTGCTAAAGGTCCAATCCATACTGCTTCCCCTGCAGCCATGTATTCCTTAACGCAATGGGCCAAAGACCTGATGGAAGCTGCCCGCACCGCCCAACACACCTACAACCCTGGTTTGATGTTGGAGGCCTTGATGGCCCAAGCGCAGCAGGCTTTGCGATAAGAGACAACTTAGTTTTGCCATCATTCTTTCGATTGCCCGACAGCATCTGACCTTTCTATGTTCACAGATTCCCATTGCCATCTGAATTTCCCTGAATTGGCCCAAAACATGGATGCCATTCGTACCTCCATGGCGGAGGCGCAAGTCGATAGGGCTTTGGTCATCAGCACCCAACTTGAAAAATTCCCAGAGGTGCATGGTTTGGCTATGCAATTCGACAACTTCTGGGCGACGGTAGGCGTGCATCCAGATAGCGAAGGGGTGCAAGAGCCCTCGGTCGAAGAACTCGTCAAACTCTCCCAACTCCCCAGAGTGGTCGGCATTGGTGAGACGGGCTTGGACTATTACCGTCTTGAAGGGCGCTCCATCGCCGATATGGAATGGCAACGTCAGCGTTTTCGCAACCATATTCAGGCTGCGCAACAAGTTCGTTTGCCGCTGGTAATCCACACCCGCAGTTCGTCCGCTGACACCCTCTCTATTTTGAAAGAAGAGGGCGAAGACGGCTCCAAAGCCAGTGCAGGAGGTGTTTTCCACTGCTTCACAGAAACGGCTGAAGTTGCCCGCGCGGGGCTTGATTTGGGCTTTTACATCTCGTTTTCAGGCATTTTGACCTTTAAAAACGCCCAAGACCTGCGAGACGTCGCCAAGTTCGTTCCCATGGATCGCATCTTGATTGAGACCGACAGTCCTTATTTAGCTCCAGCGCCCCATCGGGGCAAAACTAATAATCCGTCTTTTGTTCCGTTTGTTGCCAAGCAAATTGCAGATATCAAAGGCGTGTCGGTGGAAGCCGTGGCTGAGACCACAAGTCGCAATTTTGATGAGTTATTTAGCGGTGTTTTAAATTGAGAATTAACTTTAAGATATTTATATATCTATATGTTTTTATTGGATTTTCTATATCCAAAGCAGGTGCGTTTGACGACTTTTTCAAGGCCATTGTTTTTGACCAAGTTCCTGTGATCGGCAACCTCATTTACCGGGGTATGGACCCCAACACACCGACCGAAAAAGGCGAACCAGCCTTGGTTTTTGCAGTCCGCTCTGGCGCTCCCAAATCAGTTGCTTTTCTACTCAAACAACCTGGCATTCAGGTTGACGCCGCCAATACAGCCGATGAGACTGCCTTGATGTTGGCTGCTAACGCCAACGATCTCGTTTCTGCCAATCTGCTGATTGAAGCGGGCGCCTCCATTAACCGACCCAACTGGACACCATTGCATTACGCAGCTAGTAAAGGCCATACAGCCATGATGCGCTTACTGATTGATAACGACGCTTACATTGACGCAGAGAGCCCAAATGGAACTACGCCATTGATGATGGCTGCCTATTACGCGTCGCACATGGCGGTAAAACTTATGCTGGAAGAAGGCGCCGATCCGAACTTGCAAAACCAAGATGGGCAAACTGCTTTAGATATGGCGCTCTCCAAAGACAAAAAATTAAGCGCTCAATACATCAGAGTATTTATAGAGGCGCTCGAGGCAAAGGAGAGCCAGTAGCAAACACGGTAGAAACCATCTTTCCGATCTTCTTAATTAACTTTACATAATATACATCGTATGAAGTTAAATAAAAGATAAATCATCAAGCCTTAGCAGAAACTAGCAAATGCGAAGACTTTAATTCACTCAAATTAATGGTAGGTGTTGTGTGCCCACAAAATCAAAGCTTCGCGGTCTTCCACCACCAAGCTCACTTTTTTACCAACTGGCAGGCACACCTTGGTCTGCACATGGCCAAACGGCAAGTCCGTCAACACTGGGGCCTTGATTTGACTGCGCAACCAGTCGACAACGCTTTGCAACTTAAAACCTTTGTCATGCGGGGTCAGTTTGTATTGGGTAAATTGCCCCAACACCACCGCTTTTTGCTGAGCCAAAACACCCGAATGCAGCAACTGGGTAAGCATGCGCTCAATGCGGTACGGGTGTTCGCTGATATCTTCCAAAAACAAAACGCCGCCCTTGATTTGCGGAAAGTAAGGTGTTCCAAGCAGGCTCGCTAAGACAGACAAATTGCCACCCCACAAAACAGCGTCTTGCGCCCAAACACCCTCTCGCTTGTGCGACAAGGCTGTGGCGCAAGTGGCTGATAAGCGCCACCCTGCCCCTTCGCCCTGCCCGCTCAGCATGTCTTCAAAACACGCCTCCATGATGTCATCAGGTTGCTCTTGACCAAAGTCTTCGCCTAAGGCGGGACCAGCCCAGGAATGAGCACCTGTCTTGGCCAACAAAGCAGATTGAAACGCTGTGAAGTCGCTCAAACCCACGAAACGCGTACCTTTTTGAACCGCTTTGGCTACTTTTTTATAGTCAATGCTCGGGAGAATTCTGGTTAAACCATATCCGCCACGGCTAATCAACGCCACATCAGCGCCGCTGCTTGCAGCCCGATGGATGGCCGCTAATCGGGTAGCGTCGTCACCCGCAAAACGTGTGCTGGTGCTGAGCGCGTCTGCATCTACCTCAACGGCGTGTCCCAGTTTTTTTAAACGACTGAGGCCACGCTTAAAAGCCTGCTTATCGCGCACTGCGCCGCTGGGTGAGTAAATGTAAATATGTGCCATACAGCCGATTGAGTGTGAAAGGGGTTAGATATTGTTGAGCGACTTTTCTGTCTTCTTCTGTGCCCGGCGCATTTCAAAAAAGCTTTGTAACACTTGCACGCACTCGTCTGCCAGCACCCCGCCGGTCACTTGCGTTTGGTGGTTGAGTTGTGGGTTGTCAAATAGATTCAATACCGAACCCGCAGCGCCGGTCTTAGGTTCGGTGGCGCCGAAGACCACACGCGCAAGCCGTGCATGCATGGCGGCGCCGCTGCACATGGCGCACGGCTCTAAGGTGACGTAGAGGGTGCAGTCTTCTAACCTGTAATTGCCAATGGATTGGGCAGCAAGGCGCAGGACATTGATTTCAGCGTGGGCGGTGGGGTCGTTTTGACCTAAAGGCGCGTTATGGGCAGAAGCGATAACTTGGCCATCTTTGACCACCACGGCACCGACAGGAACCTCGCCAGCTAAAAAAGCCTGTTTGGCTTGCGCCAATGCCAGTTGCATGAAGTGCGCATCTTGCTCAGACATGCGGTAGGTGGACCGCTAGGCCACTTAAAACTTGCGCTTAGCGGCAGGCCCTGTATTGGGTGCCTTGCCTTCGATGTGGCGGAACGTCACACGGGCTTTGTTCATGTCGTAAGGAGAGAGTTCTACGGTGACTTTATCGCCTTCAATAATGCGGATGCGGTGTAGGCGCATTTTTCCGGCGGTGTATGCAATCAGGGAGTGACCGTTCTCAAGGGTGATGCGATAACGCGAGTCGGGCAACACCTCGTTGACGACACCCTTCATCTCGATCATTTCTTCTTTTGCCATGTGAATAGTCTTTTATCCGTAAATTACCTTAATCGGCTATTGTAGGATGCTTCTGAAAAGACATAAGGAGACCGCAACTATGAAACTCACCCAAGAACAACGCCAGCACTTTGACGAACACGGATATTTGTTTTTCCCAGGCCTATTCAACCCGCAAGAAACACAAAATTTAGTGGATGCCGTGCCAGAGCTGTACAGCCGGCAAGAAGCCTACAACGTGCGCGAAAAAGGCAGCCAAGCGGTGCGCACCAACTTTGCAGCCCACATGTACAGCAAGCCCTTCGCCAAATTGGCGCGTCACCCCCGTATGGTGGACCCAGTCGAAGAGTTGTTTGGCGAAAAACTCTACATGCACCAATTCAAAATCAACGGCAAGATGGCTTTTGAAGGTGATGTGTGGCAATGGCACCAAGACTACGGCACTTGGCTAAATGACGACATGATGCCCACCGAGCGCGCGATGAACGTCGCTATCTTTTTGGACGACGTCAATGAATTCAACGGCCCATTGATGTTCATCCCCGGCAGCCACAAAAAAGGCGTGGTCGATGCCAAGCATGACCTCACCACCACCAGTTATCCCCTTTGGACGGTAGACAACGCACTTATCACCCAATTGGTCCAGCGTGCGGGCGACAAAAAAGGCGGCATCGTCAGCCCCACAGGCCCTGCTGGCTCAATGATTTTGTTCCACAGCTGCTTGGTACATGCTTCCACCAGCAACCTCTCTCCTTGGAACCGCGTCAGTGTCTACCTAAGTCTTTGCGCTGTATCGAACCACATTCGCAGACACAAGCGACCCGAATACATCGCGCACAGAGATTTCACACCCATCGATTGTTTGCCTGATGATTGTTTGACTAAAGACTACCCCGTCGATCTACCCTGGTCGAACGGCATGCCAGCCAGCGCCATGGAAACCTCCTTAGAAGAAATGCAGGTTACCGCATGAATTTGCACGCCAAGCTCTTACAACGCCAAGCAGACAACCGGCCTATTCGAATTGGCTTGATTGGTGCTGGCAAATTTGGGTCCATGTACTTGGCGCAAATTCCCAGAACACCTGGCGTGCATTTGGTAGGTATCGCTGATTTATCGCCCGATACTGCTCGCACCAATCTTGCGCGGGTGGGTTGGAATCCGGAAAAATTAAACGCCACTTCCTTGGACCAGGCCGTCAAAGAAGGTAGCACTTGCATTTCCGACGATTGGCAAAGTTTGGTGCGTCATCCATCCATTGACATCGTTGTCGAATGCACTGGCTCTCCCCTACACGCTGTCGACCATATTCTTGAATCCTTTGCACACGGCAAACATGTGGTTAACGTGACCGTGGAAGCCGATGCATTTTGTGGCCCACTTTTAGCCAAACGCGCGCAAGCTGCAGGCGTTGTGTATTCACTTGCATTTGGTGACCAACCCGCTTTGATTTGCGACTTGGTAGATTGGGCGCGCACTTGCGGCTTTCCCGTCGTGGCAGCAGGACGCGGTCACAAGTGGCTGCCTCACTTTTGTGAATCCACACCAGAGACTGTTTGGGGCTATTACGGCCTTACCCCCGAGCAAGCCGCACGTGGTGGCTTGAACCCCAAAATGTTCAACAGCTTTTTAGATGGCTCAAAGCCTTCGATTGAAAGCACGGCAGTTTCCAACGCCACAGGCTTGGGTGTGCCCAGTAACGGTTTGTTGTATCCGCCTGCGAGCGTGGAAGATATTCCTTACGTCACCCGCCCAATTTCTGAAGGCGGCGTATTGGAACGCAAAGGCATGGTGGAAGTCATCTCCTCATTAGAAGCAGATGGCCGACAAATTCCTTACGACATCCGTATGGGTGTTTGGGTCACAGTGGAAGCCGAAACCGATTACATCAAAAACTGTTTTGAAGAGTACAACGCGCATACCGATCCATCGGGGCGCTATTTCACGCTTTACAAACGCTGGCATTTGATTGGTCTAGAAGTCGGTGTTAGCGTGGCCAGCGTGGCTTTACGCAACGAACCTACTGGCGTTGCAACACACTGGAACGCCGATGTGGTGGCCACTGCTAAACGCGATCTGAAACCTGGCGAATTGCTCGATGGCGAAGGCGGTTACACCGTGTGGGGCAAATTACTGCCTGCGGCTACGTCTAAAAAAATGGGCGGCTTGCCTTTAGGTCTAGCCCATGGTGTCAAAGTGGTGCGTCCTGTTGCCAAAGGTCAAAGTCTGAGTTGGGACGATGTGGCTATGGACACCACCACGCACGCCTACAAAATTCGCCGCGAAATGGAAGCGGGTTATAGCTTTTAAGACATGCGAAAAACCAATCCACTGCGACTGACAACGCTTGGTAGGTGGATGGTGGTTGTTTCTTTGGTGGGTTCTAGCACCCTCTGTGCAGAGCCCATTGAAGCATCTGAAGGCTTGCGCATCATGGCTGACAGGACCACCGGCAATTGCGTGTCTTGCCATGAGATTCCTGCTTGGAAGGAAAGCACCCAAAGCGCGAATAGATTGACTTTGCAAGGGAATTTTGGTCCCTCCTTGCAAGGTGTAGGAGCGCGCTACAACAAGGAACAACTGCGTCAATGGGTTGTGGATGCCCGTGTTATCGACCCCGATACCTTGATGCCGCCTTACGGAACCACCGAGAGACTCAACCTACCCGCTCGGTCACAGAATTTGCTGACGCAAAAACAAATTGATGCGGTCGTCGATACGCTGAACACTTTTACACAAGCGCCCGTTGTCACAAAAGACAACGCAACAACCCAAGCACCCGTTGCTGCTGGGTTAGCGCAATTGCAATCTGCCAATGCTATGAATCCCATTGGGCTTTGGATTGACGAAGGAAAGCGCAAGTGGGAGAAAGATTGCACCTCGTGTCATGCGCTTGAAAAGGTTGTGAAAGCAGTCCCTAATTTTCCAAAACTAGACGCTTCACAAAAATTGATCAACCTAGAAGACCAAATTTCGGTGTGTCGTCAAAGGGTTGATAAAACTCTAGCTGCGTCTGGATCTGCAACTGCATCTGCACTTGCATCTGCGCCTACTCACCCTTTCACCAACGATGACAACCCAACTTTGGAGTTGAGCACGTTCTTAAACGATGCTGCACGCCAACTCCCTATCAACATCGCACCGCCTACAAATCCATCGCACGCCACTATTTGGAGGCAAAACTTATCTAACGGAGAAAAGCTTTTCAAAACCCGACTCGGCCAAATGAATCTCTCTTGCCAGCAATGCCACGATGGCAAAGTCGGGGCATCTATGCGCGCGCAAAAAATTACGGCAGGCCACCCAACAGGCTTTCCCGCTTATCGCATCAGTTGGCAGGGATTGGGGTCGATAGAAAGACGCATCAGGGCTTGCTATTCAGGCGTACAAGCGCAAGTTCCAGCGCAACAAGATATACGTTTAAGACAACTTGAGTTGTATTTAAAAACCCGCGCCCAAGGCATGCCGCTTGAAGGCCCCTCAACTCGGCAATGAAATAAGCGCCTTTGCTTCACCAGTTTCACCCGCGTCGTCTTGCCATTGCAAAAGCAGTTCCCCACTTTGTGGCGTCCGCACTTGAAACTCCAGAAACGGATCAGCCGAAACACCAGAGCCCAAAGTAGCCTTGAACACTGGCTTGCCGTCGAACATTGCGGTCAGCGTATGAATAACATTCTTAGTGACTGCTGAGCCATTCACCTCGAAACGAAAGCCCGTCTCCATAGGGTGACGAATCAACAAACGCACTGTTGTCATTTGGCTAGGCCGCTTGGCAGGAATAATTTGCAAACGTGAATGCATCATGTTTGGTCCAAGCAGGCCGATTCAGTCACTTCTACCTCGGCCGTATCCAGCCACCAGATGCCGTCGGAAGTTTGCGCTAAGGCATAAACAGTTTGAGAACCACCCAGTCGAACGCGCGTAGAAATAAGCACTTGGTCTGAACCGGGTCCAAATTCAAAACCAGCCATCAAAGGCCTTGGGTTGCGGTTAGACAAAAGTAGCAAGCGACGCACATGGTCTTGCGCTGTCATAGGGCTTTGGACTGATACCTTTAAAGGAACATTGAAACCGTTGTCCGCTAATCGGGCAATCTCTAGTTTCACGCGCCCTTTTTGAACGGCGTTGGCACCGACGTACGGTTGCAACAACGGCTCTTGCAGGACATGCTGCGCAAATAGCGATGGCGTTGAGCTCCAACCCAAGCCGAGCGCCCATAACAAGCGTCGGCGAAGGTTCATACCAAGCGCAATCCCTCGTTCTTGAGCGGCAACATGCGGACAGGTTTGCCGCCACGCGCAGCCGCAATCGCATTCAATATCGCTGGCGCCACTACGCAAATGGTGGGCTCACCTACTCCACCCCAGAAGTCATAGGTAGGTGCAATCACGGATTCGATTTTGGGCATTTGGTACATGCGTGCAATCGGATAAGTATCGAAATTTTTCTCCACAATGCGACCGTCTTTGACGGACGACTCGCTTTGCAAGGAATCCATACCGTAGGCGACTGAACCTTCAATTTGGCTAGCAATTTGAACGGGGTTCACAGCGTGTCCGCAATTTGTAGCCAATATCAAGCGATGCACTTTGACATCATTGCCTTTGATAGAAACTTCAGCGATCGCTGCGGTGTAACTGCCGTAACCCATGAACTGTGCGATACCTCTGAACATGCCAGGTGCTAGAGGCTTGTCCCAGCCCCCTTTGTCAGCAACAGCATCCAAAACACCTAAATGCTTAGGGTGGTTTTTAATTAAGTTACGACGAAACGCCAATGGGTCTTTACCTGCTGCCTTAGCCACTTCATCCATAAAGCACTCGAGGTAAATCGCATTTTGATTGGTATTTACACCACGCCACGGACCGACAGGTACATGGGTGTTGCGCATGGCATATTCGACTTTGAGATTTGGTACGGTGTAACCCAGTTGTGATTCACCTGGATCTTTCCAATACCCTTGGAGCTGACGGCGGTCCTTACCATCCACAATGTTGTGGGGAGACACATAGGCATTGATCGATTGACCAGATACCCGCAAATGCAAGCCGACCATGTCGCCTTTTGCATCAATGCCTGCGACTAAGCGGCATTGCCCAATAGGACGGAAGAAGTCGTGGGTCATGTCTTCTTCGCGGGTCCAAATGAGTTTGATGGGTGTGCCAGGAAATTGTTTAGCGATCAAAGCGGCTTGCCGCACATAGTCTTGCGTGCCTCCCCTTCTGCCAAAGCCTCCACCCAAAGGCGGGTTGTAGGCTTCACATTTTTCTAAAGGTAAGCCTGTTACAGCGGCCAGTGCTGCCAACGAGGCCTCGGCGTTTTGGCTAGGCACCCAGACTTCAGCACGATCCGCTGTCACCCGTGCAGTGCAATTCATCGGTTCCATACAAGCATGTGAAACAAATGGTGTGCCGTAAACAGCTTCAATTTTTTTCGCGGCGCCTTGAATGGCTTCAGCCACATTGCCTTGGTCAATATCAGCAAAGACATTGTTTGTTGACGTCAATCCTTCGCGCAAACGTTCTGCAATCGTAGCGCTGGACTCCTTGCCGTTGGGACCGAAATCCCAAGTGATGGGCAACACTTCTAGAGCGGATTTGGCACGCCAGAAACTGTCTGCCAGAACTGCCACGGATTCATCGTCCACACGCACCACCGCTTTGATTCCGCGGCGCGATGAAATTTTTGATGCATCAAAACTTACCAGCTTGCCACCAAAGACAGGGCAGGCTTTGATGGCAGCGTATTGCATGCCTGGCAAAACCGTATCAATACCGTATTTGAGTGAACCGTTGACTTTAGGAGCCGTGTCCAAACGTCTAGGGGACTTGCCTAATACTTTCCAATCCCTTGGGTGTTTTAGGACGATGGATTTAGGGTCTGGGGCAGGTAATTTAGATGCTTGGCTTGCCAGCTTTCCATAACTAGTTGTCTTGCCGGATGCAGCATGAGTGACCACACCTTTTTCAACAGAAAGTTCGTTCACAGACACTTTCCACTCGGCAGCAGCCGCTTGCAACAACATGATACGCGCAGCGGCACCGCCTTGACGCACATATTCATGCGACTCACGAATACCGCGGCTGCCACCTGTAGACATATTGCGCCAAACTCTCTTGCGTGCAAGGTTTTGTCCGGGTGTAAAAGTTTGCAAACTGACTTTGGCCCAATCGCATTCCAACTCTTCGGCCACCAATTGGGCCAACCCGGTATGCGTACCTTGTCCCATTTCGGCGCGCGCAATACGGATCACACAGCTATCGTCTGGACGAACAACCACCCAAGCGTTGATTTCGCTACCGCCCAAAGTAGATAGTTCGTTCGATTGCGCCGCTGCTGGAAAATGAAAGCCTAAAGCTAAGCCCCCAGAAGCAAAAGCAGAAGACACCACAAATTGACGTCGGGTCAACGCCACTTGGTTTTGATTTTTGATAGTTTTAGTTGTCATAGAGGCCTCAGTGGTC